>Ga0105247_10000481_pt1 | contig 33300 bp, 28 predicted proteins | sample KBSS24metaG_FD_81519 | JGI IMG/M metagenome (GOLD analysis project Ga0105247, IMG submission 81519) | Switchgrass rhizosphere microbial communities from Kellogg Biological Station, Michigan, USA - KBS S2-4 metaG | ecosystem: Host-associated > Plants > Roots > Rhizosphere > Soil | place...
CGACGACCACGCACAAACAGCCGCGGATTCGTTTCGCTGGCGTATGATTCACGGCGCGCTCAGCCCGTCAAACATGGACATCAGCGGCGCGATGCTTGACTTGCCGACGCAGTCGACGCAGCCTCGCACAGCGCCGATCTTCCTGCTCGACTATGCCTGGTCTCATTTCGGCACCGAGCACAAGGAGCGCGGGTTTCATCTCGCTGAGATGTACCGGCGCGTGTTGCGTGCAACGGATGCGGCCACGCGCGAGCGTTTCAATGCGAAGTGGGTAAACGTATCGAACGTGATGGACGAGGCTTATGAGCGGCACGTGCAAGTGAGGCTACTGGCGGCTACCGGCCTCAAAACCGATTTGGCGCGACAGATCCAGACAGAGCACCCGGATGTGAGCAAGAATTTTGCAAAGCTGCTGCTGGAGATGGCGGCGTTGAAGAATGTGGGTTCTGCGTGCGTGGCGCGGAAGGTGGTTGAAGACGTGTCGGTGGTTGATGTTTTCAATCTGCTGGGCAAGGCGCCGGCGGAGTATTTTAGTGAGCGTTTGTCGCGCGGCCGGGTCGTGAAACATCTGAAGCCGGTTTACAAGGGCAATCGTTTTCAGGTTGCGAAGCGGCGTGTGCAGGTTGATTCACTGGCGCGTGAGTTTGTGCGGCTCTATGGCGAAGTGATGAGTCTGGGCGCGGCGTATGTTGATGATTACTACGACAGTGTTGAAGGGATGAAAGCGTCGATCGTCGCGCGTGCGAGTTTTGAGAATGAGCCGATCGATGCGCTTTACTGTCACAGTTTGTATCAGCGGTTGAATGAGGCGATCGCGGATTACAAAGTTAGCGGCAAGACGGAGTGCATTAGTGAGATTATAGACACGACGGTCGCGCGCTCGCTGCGGAGCGTTGATGGATTGTTGGCGCAGGGTGATTCGCGAATGCTGGAGGATGGCGGGATCGAGATCGAGAGGCGGACGATTCATGGAGTGACGTATTGTGTGCGCGCGTGGGATGACGATGTGCAGACGCGGCGAGTATGTGTGAATACAGATGAGATCGAGGTTTCAAGTATTGTTGGAAAGCTGGAAGGTGGATACGTCTTCGCGATCCCTGATCGACAGGAGTTGAGGCAATTTCTTCGACAGGATTTACAAGATGTTTCAGGATGACAAGATAATCCTGTCAATCATGAAAATCTTGTAAGTCCTGTCTGACATTATGTGGTCAATCGCGATCTACACCGGCGCCACGCCATTCAATCTCAAACCCGCGCCGCCGGTTCTGACAAAATCTGACGTCACTGACATCCCCGCCGACTTCGTCGCCGATCCGTTCATGCTCCACCGCAACCACACCTGGTACATGTTCTTCGAAGTCATGCACGCTACGACACGCCTCGGCGAGATCGGGCTCGCCACCAGCAACGACGCGCTCACCTGGACCTACGATCGCATTGTTCTCAGAGAGCCATTCCACCTCTCGTACCCACACGTCTTCGCATGGCAAACCCATATTTACATGATCCCCGAAATGCTCCGTGCCGGCACCGTTTGTCTCTATAAAGCTCTCGATTTCCCCTACCACTGGACCCGCATCGCGGAATTGATCAAAGGCCAGCATGCCGACCCGTCGCTTCTTCGCTTTAACGATCGCTGGTGGCTATTCACCTGTTCGCCGCCTTACCAGCACGACACGCTGAAACTCTATTTCGCGGATGAACTGACTGGTCCATGGACCGAACATCCAAAGAGCCCGCTGGTCCGAAACGACAACCGCCGCGCCCGACCAGCCGGACGCATCCTGAAGATTGGCCATCGCATCTTTCGCTTCGCCCAGGACTGCATACCGCAATACGGTTCAAGCGTCCGCGCTTTTGAGATCACGAAGTTGACAACAAACACCTACGCCGAAGTCGAGCTTCACCTCGACATTCTCAAAGCCAGCGGCAACGGTTGGAACGCAAAAGGAATGCACCACATCGACGCGCTTCGACAACCTGACGGCCAGTGGCTCGCCTGCGTCGACGGCTATCAATAGTATGCGCATCCTGCTCGCTTCCGAACATCGCTATCCAGCCTTCGGCGCGACCGGGAGTGGTCTGCACCCGCGCACCTACCCGTCGGGCTCAGGCTTCTGGATTCACGATATGTTGATGAAAGGATTGGTCGAGCTGGGCCACGAAGTCTTTTATCTTTTGCAGGACGGCGCCGCCATGCCTTTGCCGAAAGGCGCGACGCTCGTGTCAAAACCGGTCTGGGATTGCGACATACTGCACACGATTTCCGATCGCTATCCAAACCTGACGCGCGAGTGGGATGAGAGTGGTCGACCATGGGTCGCAACCTGCCACATCGACATGCGCACTGTCGGCATGCAGCAACGCGCGACGACTGAGAATTGGATCTTCGTCTCACCCACACTCGCGCGGCTGCACGGCCGCACGCGCTATGTGCTCAACGGCATCGATCCTGACACCTGCATCTATTCGGAGAAGAAGCAGGATTATTTTTTGTTCATGTCGTCGATGGATTGGGAGATGAAGAAGGGCCTCGACATCGCGCTGTCGCTTGCGGCGCGACACGGCATCAAGCTCGTCGTCGCGGGCACAGGAAATAACTACAAACGCATCATGCGCATTACGTCGCTGTGTCGCGAGATTGGCGCGGAGTATGTCGGTGACGTGCGTGGGTTACGGAAAGCGGAGTTGCTCGCGGGCGCGAAGGCATTTCTCTTTCCGACACGCATCAACGAAGCATTTGGACTCGGAATGGTCGAAGCTTTGATGTCAGGCACGCCGGTGATATGCAGCGACAAAGGCGCGTGCCCGGAGATCATCACGCGCGACGTGGGCTTCGTCTGCCGCTACGAGCGCGACTATTTAAATGCGATCCGCCGCATCGGGCTCATCTCTCCTCAAGTCTGCCGCGAAAAAGCCATGCGCGACTACCACTACCTGCGCATGGCCCAGGATTACCTCGTCGAATACGAGCAAGAAATCTTAGCCACAAAAAGGCACCAAATGCGCAAAATATAATTGCGGTGTGGGGTCAAATGCATTTCCCACAAGAAATAATTTTTGCGCTTTTTGTGCCTTTTTGTGGCTAACTCTTTCTGTGCTTTTTGTGGCTTCAGTCGATCGGAACCGCCGCGACGAGATCCATCATCACGAGCGCTCCGGCAGGTAGTGTCGCGGCCGCGAAAGCGGTGCGTGCCGGGAGTGGCGTGATGCCAAGGCCCGGAAGCCATTCAGCGTAGATCACGTCGACGGCTTTGAAGTCTTTAATATCCGCCAGCAACAGCGTCACTTTAACCACATCAGCCGCCGAACAGCCGGCCGCGTTGAGTATCGCGTCGAGGTTCGAAAACATGCGGCGCGTCTGTGCTTCGAGTCCTTCTTCGAGCTTGCCCGTGTCTGGATCGCGTCCCGTCTGCGCGGTCACGAAAACCAGATCGCCCGTGCGAATCGCCTGTGAGTAAGTGCCGAGGGCCGGCGGCCCGGCATCTGTCTTAATGCGTGTCTTATTAACCATTCTGTGATTCCTTCGCTCGCTCCGCCTTTAATGGAATGTGGAAGTCGACTCGAACTGGACCACCGGCGAGTGGCGCCAGATCGAGTAGCTGCACGTCACCCGGAAAGATGATCTGCAACAACACGACGTTCGTCGGGTTCGCAAACTCCAGCTCGAAGAAGTGAAACTCGGTGATGTTAGAAGCATAGATCCAGAGGTTGTTCTGTTCGCGGATCCAGTTACGAAAGTCGTCGCTCTCCATCGGTTCGGTGCGAATTTCGAGCGGCGCTTCAGTCAGGATCTTCTTCGTCAGATCGAAGTGTTCAAAAGCGTACTGCCAGCTCTGCTCATACGGGCGCTTGGTTGAGCCACGCTCACGTGGCAGGTTTCCGCGCTGCTTCATGCAAATGTTTTCGCGCACGAACTGCTCGCGTTCTGTTTCGACTTCGTAATCGCCGTCCGTGAGTCGCTGGAGAAAGTGTGCGACGTCGCGGCTCGTGGTGAACACGCGACGAATGATCTGGAAGTAACTGATCGCCGTGGGATTGATGTCGAAGATCGTGATGCGCGACGGTTTCCAGAGCGGGATGAGGTTGAGACCGTAGAGACCACCCACGACGCTGATCATGTGAATGTCCTCGCGTCTTTCTGGCGCGACGTTGTCGTAGTGAGCTTTGATCTCTTCGAATTCGGAGAAGGAGCCGTCCTGGGCGCCGTCGTCGGTGCCGTAGAAGACGTTCTCCGGGTGATCGTGATACATCTCTCGATTGAACGCGCGCGGTGCTTTTGCTGTCACTGTGATCCTCCCACTTCCCATGCTGGTCTGTTGAGCTTTTGGTAGTTTTGAAATCTGTCTTTCCACTGCAAGCTTGTTTCAGTGCCGCTGTACGATAACTTTATCGTGTTTCGGATAAATTCGAGTGCATTTTTGACGTGGCTCGTGTCGGGATGGCGAATCGTGATGTAGCCATCGCCGGTGTACGTGTCTGATTTTTGCGTTCCGATCTTGGGCCAACGTGCGTCGACGATGAGATCGCTCTTGATCGTGTCGATGCCATCAACGCGCTCGACCACACCTGAACCGGTACCACGCAGAAAGATCGTTCCGACAGCATACTTCCGTTCCCATGGACCATCGAAACACCCGTCAACCACAACTCTCGCCCAGGCACGATACGGATCGATGTCGTACGCGAAGCCGAGCATCGGACCGATTCGAGCACCTGCGGGTCTGAGCGTCGCGTCAGTGAAGCCGAGCAATCTGCCGTCAGCGTCGAGAAAGCCTTCCATGTGTGTGAATGAGTTTCCGACAGACAACGCTCGGACGGCTGCCAGACCTTGTTCGATGAAATCGCCGTAGAGATCGTCGTCCATCTCACGCGGCATGAGGCAGGTCCACTGCTGGTCCGGATGCTCGATGGCTTCGAGAATGGACGGATAGTAAAGGCAGATCGAATGGAGCTGTGGTTCGTTGTCGATCGTGATCGTGTCGAAACACAGCTCCTGCCCGTGCAGATATGCTTCGGCGAGCACGGGATGTTCTGTTGAAGGTTGCATCAAATTCAATGCGTGATCTAAGTCAACGGCAGTGTGGATCAGCAATGTCGCGAGCGCGCCGCTTCCGCTCAGCGGCTTCAACATGATCGGAAAACCAAATTCACTCAGGAAGCGCACGGCGTCACTCTTGCTCGTCACAACGCGGTCGGGCGGCGTCTGTATTCCCGCGCGGCGCAAAGTCGATTTCAGGAGCGACTTGTCGAGCGTTTGGCGCACTATGGCCGAGCTCATGCCCGGAATACCGAGTGCTTCACGGGTTTTAGCGACAGGCTCGAGCAGCGTCTCCTGCGCGGTGACGATGTGATCCAGCGGTCCGAACTTTTGCGCCGCAGCGATCAACTCATCTGCGTCATGAACATTCGCAACCTGAACAACCTCAAGAAACACGTCATCAACAGGTTCCTCTACGATTCCGAAAAGCTCGACGCGATCGAGTTTTTTGAGCGCGTTGGCACTCCGCAGGCTTTCTCCCGCCGCACTGCGACAGACGAAGACAACGCGCCTCATGTTGTTGCTCTCCGCGCGCGTAGTTGCGCCTCCCGCGCTTGCTTGTCGTGCAGCACATACTGGATGACATCGCGGCCTTCACTTTCTACATCAGTCTCGGACAGCGGCTCGAGACCATGAAATGAGATATCGGAGCGCATGAATGCCAGCAACGAATTTGGCTTGTAAGGCGCGGTCTTCACCCGAATGAAGTCTTCGAACTTGTAGTGCTTGCTGTCAGGACACGTAAACGACGGATCCTTCGGGCGGTACAGCGAAGTGCCGAGATGCTCCGCGCTGTTGTCAGGCGCAAGATAGATCAAAAGCACGACGAGCTTTGTGTAAAGGTCCGAATGTGGACCAAGAAAGTAGCCGGCGCGATGGCGGATGAACTGCGATTCCACGGAGACTTCCGGCCACGTTGATCGTTGGCTGCGAAAAGAATCGAGCACCGCCTGAGCGAAATCAGGACCGAGAAACCAATCGTTGAAAGACGTCCAGAATGGTTGCAGCTCGTTCGGGAGTCGATCGATCCAACCGGCATCCATATCGCGCTGGTTGCGATGACGAAAGTGATCGAGCTTCAGATCCGTGACTTCGTAGAGATTGTTGTAAACATCCGTCGCGGGTAGATTGCGCAACAGTTCCTGATAGTAATCATCTGGAAAAACGTTTTCGAGATAGAAGTGTGGAAACGGATCGAGTTCTACCGTCACGGTCATTAAACGATCAATGAGATGAGACAGTGGGGTCATGATTGTTAACAATGTTTTCACGCAAAGACGCAAAGAACGCAAAGGCGGGCTAAAATTCTTCTTTGCGCCTTTGCGTCTTTGCGTGAAAAGTCCCTTCCAGCTCACGCACGAGCGGCAGCACCTCGCGTCCGAAGATCATCATCTCATCCAACTTGGGCCAGCCCGCGATGATGAACTGCGTCACTCCAATCTCCTTGTACTCCATGAACGCGCGCGCCAGGTCCGCAGGCGTTCCCACGAGGGTGATCGCCGATGAACCGTAGTGCGGCACGAGCCCCGCATAAAGATTGCGATTCATCCAACCGACATCGTCTGCCGCCCGCAACGCATCCTTCAACGTCTGCGAATCGCTGCTCGACAAAATCTTCCGCTCCTGCTTCTCGATCTCTTCCGGCGGCAGGAGCGCCTGCACAGCCGCGAGCGCCTCATCCATCGTCGGCCTGCAAATCACACACAACCGCAAACAGACTTCCACACCATTCTCGCGAAACCCCTGCACGATTGGCGCAAGCTTCTCGGGCGTGTCGATCAATCGCAGGTAACACGACGCCTGAGTTAAGGCGAGGTGCTGCGCCTGCTCCGAGTGTCCGGACACGTAAATCTCCGGCTCGCTGCGATCCGCCGCGAGAAACGGCGTGAAGATCTTTCCTTTATCGATTTGACAATACTTGCCCGCGAAACTCACCGCGCCATTACCAGCCCAGAACTCGTGACACACCGTCAGAAACTCTTCCGCGCGCGCGTATCTCTCATCGTGGTCCAGATAATCTCCATACCCGCGTTGCTCAACCGCCGAGCTGCCCGCCACCACGTTCAAACTCACGCGACCACCAATCAAACCTGACAACGTGTTGACCTGCTGCACGAACGTTGCCGGCTGCATCAGTCCCAGTCGATACGCAACGATGAACCCCAGTTTCGTCGTCACCTGGCCCAACGCACACGCGACAAAGATCGTGTCAGGCTCGTAGCGACTAAACGACAGCAACACCGACTCGATGCCCGCCTCTTCCGCGCCACGCGCAAACTGCAGCCAGCCTTCCATATCGGGCAAGGCGGCGGGCGAATGCGCCTGCGTCGTCGCCACACGCGACGTCTCCTGCGCGGTCTTCATGCCAACCTCACCGCCCTTGGGCATCATCCAGTGAAATCTCAGGCTCATGCTTGATTAATGCGAGGCAGTATCTCGCGTCCAAAAACGTCTACCGTATCAACTTCCGGCCAACCGGAAATAATGAACTCCGTCACACCGATCCGTTTGTATTCAAGAAACGCCGACGCCAGCTCGCCGGGCGTGCCAATCATCGTGGTCCATACCGGGCCGTAGTGCGGCACGAGGCCGGTCCAAAGCCACGGCTCGGGCCAAAATGCATCGCGCTTGAGCTCGCTACCTTCGCGATACATCTGCGAATCGTCTTTCATCGTCGTCGTGCTTTCGGCAGCGTCTTCGGGCAACAAACTCTGCGCAACCGCTATCGCTTCTTCACGCGTGGGCCGGCATATCAAACAACAACGCAGGCAGACCCCTGTTCCACGCGCGCGCGTGCGCGCTACGATCGGTTCCAACTTTGCCGGACTCTCCGCCACGCGCAGCCAGCAAGTGCCTTGCGACGAGGCGAGATGCTCCGATTGTTCGGAGTGACCCGACACGAAGATCTCCGGCGCTTGCTTGTCCGGCGCGACAAACGGTGTCGCGAGCTTCGCCTGCTCGACGCGATAGTATTTGCCGTCGAAGTTGACCTCGCCGTTCGCTTTCCAGAAAGCGTTGCAGACAGCGAGAAACTCCTCGGCGCGCGCGTACCGCTCGTCGTGTGAAAGGTAATCGCCGTAACCGCGCTGTTCTTCACTCGAGCTGCCGGCGACGATGTTGAATGACACGCGCCCCCGGACGAGTGCGGAGACGGTGTTCATCTGCTGGACGAAGGTTGTCGGCTGCATCAGGCCCGAACGATAAGCGATGATGAACTTTAGTTTCTGCACAGCCTGGCCTAGCGCACACGCAACGAGAAACGGATCGGGTTCGTAACGGCTGAAGGAGATGAGCACTGAATCGATGCCGGCCTCTTCTGCGTGACGCGCGAAGTGCGTCCAGCCGTGGAGATCAGGCCGCACGGCTGGGGACGTACTCTGCATCGACTCGATGCGATAACGCGCCGCCTCGCGTGGACTTTGTTGTCCATCCAACGCGACCTCCCCGCCTTTCGGTAACATCCAGTGGAACTTGAGACTCATCGTTGTTTAATCACACAGCAGTGCTGCCACTCATGACACACCGGCGGATGAATCATCGCCGCCGGAAACAACTCCTTCATGTACTCCGAAGTAAAAAACGACGTGTACGCCTCGAGCGGCTTGCCCTCCCGCGTTTGATGACACACGAGGTTTCCGGGCTCGACATACAAAAGATCGTCGATGATCACGAACCAGCGCGCCCGCTTCACCATCTCACTGCTCCCGCGTGGTCCGAGATTGCGCAACACCGTCATCCCGCGCGGCTGCGCCGGCGACGACAACGACCGGTCATACTGCGGATCGAAAAACGTAAACGCCAGCACACCACCACGCGCCAGCATCCGCCGCAGCTCTCTAACAGTCTCGACCATCTCGTTCACATCAACATGCGTAAAAACTGAAAACGCGAGGATGAAATCAAACTTCACCCCGCCACAATCGGGTATCGCGAGGTGACGAATGCCGTGCGGGTTGTATTGCGAGCTGTAGCGATTGAAATGAACGAAATGCGCGCGCGGGTACGTGAGTCGCCCGTGTTCGATGACCGCGCGATTGATGTCGATGCACCAGTAATCTTCCTGGTCCACCTTGTCGCCCGCGCTCGCGAGAAACGTGCCGACGTTCCCACCGAAGTCGAGAATCTTTCGACCTTTCCATTGCGGATGGCCGAGCACCTCGTCGAAGTATGGAAACTGCGTCAGGCGCGTCGAGACGAGGTTCCATGAAAACGTGCGGCTGTCGGCGAACAGTTGTTTCGCTTCGTCTACGAGTCTGGTGTCGTCGTGTAAGGACATATTTATGCGTCTACAGTCCAGGGCACCGGCGCACGCGACACGCCGTGACGTTTGGCCCAACGCTCGAGGGCCCACGCGGGCGTATCGACGTCGCGATAGCCGCCCAGCAGTTGTCGCGTGATCGGATCGACAGTGAGTAGTTGTTGTTCGTCGGGTGTTTCGAGATAAATCTCCGGCTTCATCCAGCGATACGAGTAGCCGTAAATCACGACCTTCGAAGTGCGATCGCTGCGATTGGGCGCGGCGGTGTGAAAGATACGGTTTTCGAAGAAGAGTGCATCGCCCGCGTTGAATTTTAGATCTTTGACTTCGACGCCGATCGGATCGACTTCGTCTTTGGCGATCTTCAAAGGCTCGGTGTGCAGGTGTGTACCGCGCGCCATCAGAGTCATGCCGCAGTCCGGTTGTTGGAAATCTGTCAGGCAGTAGCAGACCTTGATGCCGACGAGCGGGAGTTTCTCATGGCCGAGATCTCTCGGAATGCGAATGTCGCGATGCCAGCCGCGACGGAACGACGGCGCGTCGGGTGTTTCGGGCCGTTTGTAGATCACGGTCGTCGAGTGCAGGTGGATGTTCGGGCTCAGTAGTTGGACCAGTAGTGGGACGGTGGTTGAGTTTGCGACGAGCGCGAGCAGTGCTTTGTGTTTGAGGAGACCGCGACGCAGGTCGAGATGGTTGTATTCGGGTCTGTTCGCGAGCTCCGGCTTGTTGAGGAATGGCGCACAGAGCTGATCGGTTTCGGCGAGGAGGTTGTCTACAGTGTCGCGGTCGAGTGCGTTCGGGACGACGAGGTAGCCGTCGGCGGCGAATGACTGGCGCTGCGATTCTGTTAGTTGGACAAACTCCATAATGAAACTTAGGCGCTGTAAAAAAGAACAAGTCAGGAAGAGGGGCTTGCCCCCGCTGCTGCTTGGGTTGAAACAGCGGGGGCAAGCCCCTCTTCCTGACTTGTTCTTTTGTCTTGGTTCCTGATTACACAACAGTGCTGCATTTCGTCGTTTACCGGGGGGAGGATTTCAGCGTTAGGGAATAATGATCGCATGTAATCGACTGTGTAGAACATGTGGTAAGTGCGTTGCTGCTCGGGCGCGTAATTTCTAGTCTGCTCCGTTTCGAGATAGAGGTCTTCACCGTTAACTAATACGAACCACTGCGCGCCTTTCGCTTCGGCTGCGAGGCGCGGGATGTCGATGTCGAGAGTATTTCCTTTTTTGCCTTCGAGGTAAATCTCGCGCTCGAGGCGCCAGACGAGATTGTTTTTATCATACCGGTCCGGCCACGAAGAGTAATGCGGATCGATGAACGTAAACGCGAGCGCGCCGCCGTCCGTCAACTTACTTTGCAACTGGCTCACGAGGTCGAGCATGTCAGTGCGCGACGTGTTTGTGAAGACTGAATAGGCGACGATGTAACCAAAACTCTCTTCAAGGCGTGGGAGCTTGAGTAACTCGACGCCGTGCGGATTGAAAAAGAAGCAGTAGCGATCGTAGTAGATCCAGTGAGACTGCGGAAACATCTCCTTGCCCTTCTCAATCGACTCCGCAACCACGTCAAGGCACCAGTAACGCTCGTGATCGATCGTGCAGTTCGGATCGCGCAGCATGTTGCCGACGTTGCCGCCGAAGTCGAGCACATTCTTACCACTCCAGTCTTTTTCACCGAGTTGCCGCGAGAAATAAGTGAACTGCCCCGTTTTCGATGAAAGGAAGGCCATATTTATGCGTCGCGGTAAAAGAACTCCCGGTTGAGATAATTCGCGCGCCCACTGTCGTCGAGAAACGTCGCGAACAGGACGATCACAAACACGCCTTTGTTGATCCGGAGATGTGTGTCTGCGCGCATGAAGCCGAGATCGAAAGTCGCAGTCATCGCCATGGTGCGCTGTCCTGCTTCTTCTTCGAGGTTGGCGAGCGGCGTCGCGCGTGCGGTAGGCCAGTAAATCGGTCCATCCTCGCCAACACCGGTGATGTCGACCGTGATGTCGTCGCCGTCGCGCGCGACTGTGCATTCAGCGATACCGCGTGTTTCCCAGTTTGTATTGATCCAGCGGCCGAGAAGCTTGTCGGGGTTGAGATTCGCCGCCGCGGGACCGAGTAAGTCAGGATGTAGATGGCTGTTTTGTTTGAAGTCCATTTGTTTAAAAGTGCTCGTGCGTCATCGAATAATATTCGCGGAGGAAATAGCTCGCGCGCTTGCTGTCGTCTTTGAAAGTATGAAACTGGGCCAGCACGAGGAGGCCCTTCATGATCATTGCCTGGAAACGCGCTTCCGCGAATCCGAAGTCGTAAGTACACGTGAAACCGGCGCCCTTGTTTGATGCGGGGTTGGCGGCGAATACTTCCGCCGGCGCCACGCCCCAATCAATTAGCCCATCGGGGCCGACGGCGAATACTTGTAGCTGGAGTTTGCCGTTTTGTTCGGTGATGTTGATGCGGGCGATGCTGTTGGTGTCGGGGTTGGAGTTGATCCAATGGCCGAGCAGGGCTTTTGGATCGATGTGTTTTACCGGGTTAGGTTCTACTAGATCGCTTAGTTGGGCGTATTGAGTTTTGGACATGATTACTGGATTTACGGGATTAACAGGATGTTCTTATCCAACTGCGGATCATCAGGCGATTGGAGTTTGGGCCGGCGGCGATCGGCGTGCGCGCGTGGATCGTGCGGCGGTTATCGGAGAACAAAAGCTCGCCTTCGCGCATCAGGAAATCGAGCGTTTGCGGTGTTGTTGAAACGAGATCTTCGAAGTTTTTGAGTGCGTCGAGCATCGCTGGTGAAAGCGTGGCGCCGGTTGAGTCGAGCGCCATGTCGATAGTGTAGCGGCGCCAGCACATGTTTGACTTCGTCAACACGGGACGCCAGCTCACGCCGCCGCCCCAGTAAGGCGCGAGCTGCCATGGGACGGGTTCGGTTTCGAGGCGCGCGAGTGTGTCGGAGCCGAAGTGAGTTTCAACTTCGTTTCTGATCGTGTCGATGTCGAGTACGCGCGAGCGGCCGCCGCCGTCGGGATCTGCGCGGACGCACACCATCGAGATCAATTCGACGGGTGGTTCCCAGTCGGCGCAGTCGGTGTGCAGACGTTCGCTCTCGTGACCGCCGCGAGTGGAAACGATGTCGGTTGAGGGTTGAATGTAGTGAACGAGTTGTGCGCGCGGTTTTTCGTAAGGACGAGCGACGAGCTCTCCGAACGCGCGGTTGATGGCGACGAAGACGCGGTTACCTTCGTCGAACGAAAGTCCCTGCACGAGTGCGCAATAGGGCCAGATTGAAAGACGTTCTTTGATCTCGGCGATGACTACATCGAAGGCTTCGGGACAACTTTCACGAACAGAGTTGAGGACGTGCGCTTGTAGATCGGTCGAGTAAAACTCGCGGTTGTCGTACTGCGGCAGGCGCTCGGCCGCCGCGAGTATCTCTCGCGCGACGGATGGATCAACGTTGACGTTTGCGTTATCGGGAAATCTCACAGCAGTGCTGCATTTCACCATTTACGGGTTTCTTGATCTTTGCGCCCGGGAATCGTTCGCGCAAAAAGTCTTCGGTGTAGTAGACGTTATACGTTATGCAATTTTCCGGCGCTTCATCCCATGATCCAGCGCTGTTCACGAACAGGTCAGTGCCATTCACGAGCGAGCACCAGTCAGCGTCACGACTCTTCGCAAGCAATGCTTCTATCCGATCAGCGGAGTTGTACTTTTCCAATCGCCAGCGCAGGTTCGATTCCCAGTGCGGATCGATAAACGTGAATGCCAACCGTCCGCCCGGTGCGAGGCACGCGCGTAACTGCTCGACCAGATCCTTTGTCTCTTGCCAGGTCGTGTGCGTAAAAACCGAGTAAGCGAGGATGAAATCAAACTCAACGCCCAAATCCGGTACCGGCAAATCGACGACGCCCACGGGATTGAACGAACAGTTGTAGCGATCGTAGTGAAACCAATTTGCTTGCGGAAATGTTTTACGACCTTCTTCGATTGCGTCACGAATTATGTCGAGACAGTAATAATTCTCGTGACGAATCATGCACGCCGGATCGAGGAGTAGATTTCCTTTGTTCCCGCCGAAATCCAGCACGCGCTTCTCGCTCCAGTCCGGATGATCTAGCTGCGTGTCGAAATAGGCAAACTGCCCCGCCTTCACGAGCTGCCCCCGCATCGCTCGCTGTTCTTGAGTTCCGCGCCAGAGATGTACTTCCTCAATCATTTATCTACGATCAATCCGTGAAAAGCTGTGGCTGTTTTGGTACGAAACCTTTCGAGTTCGTCCGCTAGTTTCGCATCAAGTCCCTTCAACTCCGATCGCTCCATCACCGTCAATCGCGATCGCAACAGCAGCATCTCCTGCTCCGGCGTAGTCGGTCGTCCGGGCACGTTGCGTCCCATTCGCGATTCGTCCACAAACCGGCGCACATGCGTCCAAACGTGGGGCAGCACCACCACGCGAGAAGCGTGATATAGCCGCATCTGAAACTCCCAATCCTCACAACACACCAGATCTTCTGCGAACAACTTCTCACCCAACCTCGCCAGCGCCGTCCGGCGCGCAGTGATCGAGCTCGTGTGAGCGGTGTTCAGACTGTTGGTCCAAAGCCATTGACAATCAGTTGCGAGCATCGGCTCGCGCCCAGTCGCCTCGAGCAAACCATTTTGCGTGAAACGGCTCTCGCCATCCACCGCTCCTTCGAAAAAGGTTTGACTGTCGCAAACCACAACCTCAGCATCGAAACGCGCAAACAGTTCGAGCTCGGCGTCGAATTTTCCCGGCAGCCAAATATCATCCGAGTCGAGAAACGAAACAAACTCACCACGCGCCAGTCGTGCACCCGCATTCCGCGCTCCGCCCGGCCCGCGTCGATGTTCGAGTCGCAACAAACGTATGCGATCGCCAAATTCACGCTCGAGCAGCTCGGCAGTCGAATCTGTTGACGCATCGTCAACCACGATCACCTCGACTTCACCTTCACGTTGCGCAAGTGCACAACGGATCGCGTCGCGCACCAGTTGGGCACGATTCCGCGTAGGAATCACAACGCTGAGCAGTGGAGTTTTCACTTTGCGAAAAGAATCTGATGATTGCCGGCGCGATAAGCAGCGACTGCTTCCTCCGTCGAGCACAAACGCGGCGCTTCGGCGACCTTAAAACCCTCTCTTGGACCATCGCCGCGCACCCACGCGATGGCGGTGCGGCTGCTCGTCAATGCCGGGGTCGAGTAAGTCGCGGAAAAACCGATGCGTGCTTCCGCCGTGCGATTGGGGTTCGACGCATGCAGCATCAGCGGATGATGCAAACTCATCTCACCGGCGCGCATGACAACGTCGTGCGGCGCCTCAATCGGCACTTGAGCGGTCGCGCCCTGCGTCGTCAGATTGTCGGGGTTGGGAAAATCAGCGTGCGGCACGAGACCGAGAAGGTGCGATCGCGGCACCACGCGGAGGCATCCATTCTCGGCAGTCGCTGGTGTCAGGCCGAGCCAAATTGCGGGCACGCACGCGGCCTTGAGTTGTTCGGTGAGACCGTCCTGATGCCAGCCGACGAAAGAGTCGCTACTGCCAAACTTGTAGAACAGTCGCGTGGACTTCAGCATGATGTTTGGTCCAATAAGCTGTTCCATGCAATCGAGTACGCGCGGGTGCGTGCTGAGCTCCCAGGCCCAGCGAAAGTAGTAGTGGGGCTGGTCCAGACGCGTGATACGACCACCGAGCGCCGCGCACGTCTGATCTACTTCGGCGCGAAAATGGCGCACCTCATCCGCCGAGAGAATCGGGATCGAGTCGAGGAAGCCAAATTCCTCGTAGTCAGCTAATTGTGTCTCCGTAAGCGTTGACATGATTACAAGATTTACATGATTGACGTGATATGCTGATCGTCCTTGTCAATCGTGTTTCCAAATATCGTCTGCATCAATCTCGATCGACGGCCTGAGCGCTGGCAGCGTATGCAGCAGGAATTTGCGCGACACGGTATCGGTCCGGTCCAACGTTTCTCTGCCTGCGACGGCGAGACTTTAGCGAAGCCCGCCGGTTGGATTCACAGCGCCGGCGCTTATGGCTGCCTGCGCAGTCACGTCGAAGTGATCCGCGAAGCGCAACGGTCCAACGCGCAGAGCGTGCTGATCTTCGAAGACGACACGGTGCTCGATCCTGAGTTTCAGAGCAAGTTTGCCAGCTTCAGCAAGGAAGTGCCTGACGACTGGGACATGCTGTACTTCGGCGCGCTTCACAAAGATGAGCCAGCGCAGATTTCCGAGCACGTGGGCCGAATCACAAAGGCGAACTCGACTTACGCTTACGCGCTGAAGAACACGGTGTTCGCTGCCTTCATCGAGTTGAATACGCGCGCCGAGAACGTGATCGACATGAACAGTTACATCTTACAGGAGCGCTTCAACTGCTACTGCTTCATGCCTAATCTCGCTTGGGTTGAAGCCGAGTACTCCGACGTTCAAAACCGTCTCGAGCGCCACTGGTATCTCGAAAAATCGCTCGTTTTGTACGGCGCTCAGATGGACCGTCTACTGGGCCGGACGACGATCGTCATCACCGATCACGGTGATTCAAAGAATCTCTCGTTTCTCAAGCGCTACTACGAGGAATACTTCGCGCCCCTCGTCGAGATCGTTGTCGACGCCGCACCTGAACGCGATTTCGTCATACTTTCAGAAAGCGACATTTATATCGAAGCTCTCGACATTCGCGCCAACCTCCGCATGTGTGAAGAGTTTGACGCCGCGACCGGCTTCGATCACGTCATCGATCTCAATCACGATCAAGCACAGCTACTACGCCAGACGAATATCACGCGCGGTATCGATATCACAAACAATCCTGTTTCAAAGAACACTGCCGTTCACTTCTTCAGGCGCGGCGCGAACCGCGATCGCGTCTTTCAATCACCCAATCACGCGCTACGACTTCCGCGCGACTGAGCTCCACTCGGCAATTGCTGCGTCCATATCGTCATTTATCGGCGCCGAGGTCAGGCGCAGGTGACTGCAATCCGCATGACCGCGCGCGTGCACAACCGGCCGGTCGCGATTCGGCGTGCGGTCGGTCACGAAGCGCACGATGAACCCGACGCGTGGTCCATCCGAGGTGTTCGCGTTCGAGCCGTGCACGATATTCGTGTGGTGCAACGACATCTCACCGGGTCGCAGCACGACGTCGATCGCATCCGACTCTTTCACGTCCATCCGGACCACCTCGCCACGCCGGTTCAGCAGGTTCGGATCGTTCTCAACGTTATCGTGCTCCATCAGTCCGAGCTTGTGCGAGCCAGGAACGACTCGCATGCAGCCGTTGTTGCGGTTGCTCGACGTCAGCGCGATCCACGCAGAGATCGAAGGCGTCAGATGCCAGCCTGAATAGACACTGTCCTGGTGCCATGAGGCGTAACTGCTATCGTGCGGCGGCTTGTAAAAGACGAGCGTGCCGTCGATCACGATGTCAGGACCTAAAAAGTTCTCGACTATATCCAGTAGCGCCGTATGTGTTGCAAGCTGGTAGGCCCACGGGAAAAACAGGTGCAGGTTATCGAAACGTTTTAGATTCCCTGCTCCACACACAGCCGCGATCGAATCGAGCGCACCGCGGTATTGAGAAACTTCATCCGCGGATAACACGGATATCGGAAACACGACCCCATCCTGCTCGTAACGTGTCCTTAAAATCCCGTCTTGCATAAAACCGTGACTCAAAAAAGAAATGCATTACGCTCGAGAAAACCTCGACCTTTGTCAGCAGCCTGTGTGAAATAATCGAACGCGTCCTTCTCGTATCCTTTTTCAGCGAACAACTTCTTCATCTTCTTTTTCCACTTCGCACTCTGCCCGTCGAGATAACCGCGCACGAACTCATCCCAATCAAACAGGCGGCTCATGAACACATCGCTAAAGAACGCACGCACTCGCCGGTCGTTCAACATCGCCTGGTGCGTCTTGTCGTACGCGGCTTTCAATTCCGTTTCGGCCAACGCCTGCGCGCGTGTTTCCAGCTCACTGCCGATTCGATAGATGCTCATCAGGTAACCGACAATGCTCACCGGAAACAGTGCCGGGTTCGCGCGTCCCCAAAGATGACGCTCGTCGAGCAGCATCGCCTGCATGGCGCCCTGCGCGAAGAAGTGACCGATCTCGAGATCGGGCAGCGAGAGCGCGTCGTGGTCCATGAAGATCAATTTGACCTGCCATCGTCCCTGCTCCCACACACTCCTCAGACCAACGTTTCTCGCCACGAACGATTCGCCACGCGAATGACCGCGCGCGCCGAGCAGCGTTCCCCAAACAGTCGCGATCTCGCGCACGAGCTCGAGAAAGATCTCGTCAGCACGCGCCCGGTTCGCCGGCACTGCAAATGCCGCGTCGACGTAGCCGCCGTAATCTACAAGCGCGACGTCAGGCGGCTCGTACACGCCAAGAACTTCTTCGAGCAGCGTGTCGGCAAACTGTTTCGCATCGGCTTTTACGAAATCGACGCGAAGCCAGTCGTTGAAATATGTCTGCGCGCCCCACGCCGAAAGATACAGGCCGAGTTTGTCGATGCGAAACGAGCTCGTGCCGGTCAGTATCGACTGGGCCGGAGCCACGTGACTCAAAAACTCCGCCGTGAGTCCCATCTCGCCTTTGATCTTCGGCAGGTTCTCATCCTCGTCTTTAACTAACGCCGCGGTCGCCTCTTTCATCGCAGCGCGCATCTCGTCGAAGCCATGCTCACCGTACGCGTGGCGGTCGGTTAAATAGCGATACAAGGCGGCTGGTCCATGACGCGTCGGGATCGAAAACACCGTCGTCCGCGAGACGTAACCCGGCAACGGCGCTTCACTGCCATGCACGAGCCGGTAAATCATGCTGAACTTCGCCGCGGCGCGCTCTTCGTAACGCAGGAGCCACTGCATACTGCCGCCGTCGAGTCGATGCGGCGTCGGCACGCGGTTTCCACCACGCCGGAATACGACGTTCAGCGGATTGTTGCCTCTGCGGCCGGCGCGTTTGAGCTCAAACTCGATCTCACTGCCCGGCGGTTTGATCACGAGTACGACTGTCGTCAGTGGATACTCGACGAGTGAGTTGATGCGCTGGCTCGTTTTGTCACCAACCCAGTAAGTCTTTTGCCCGGCGCAGAGCAGCCGCAGGATTCCGGCTTCGTAGTCAGGCAGACGCTGCAACGTATGCGCTGTTTCCGCATCCATGAACGCCGGCTGCAGGACATCGACATCTTTTACTCCGTCGGCCGTCTTGATCTCTTTGACGATCCGATCGACAACTTCCTCGGGAGTGAACAAGTAGCGCGCGAGCGCCAGCTTGCACTCATGGCGCGAGACGGCGACGAATTCGCCTAACGCGGCAGCCGGCGTGTTCGTCCCGTTGATTTTTCGATGCACGCGATCAAGCCGTGCGAGACGTTGCTGAAACTCTTTGGTGAACTGGCGCGGCTCGGTGGTTGAAAAACCATCTTTGAGCAGCGACGGTTTCAGCGCACCCGCGTGTTTGAGGTTCAGCTCGTTGAACAACCAATCGAATGCATTGAGATCGTCGGGTTGTAACTTGAGAATTTGGTGTTCGGTCATGAGCACGGCCAAACACCTCTGTTCCCACTTCACGCGACGCTGCCGTGCGAGGCTAATCAGCTTGCGGCAAAAGCTCTTCTGGAATTTGCGTTGACGCAGAAATTCATCGAGCAGATCGTTGGAGATCTGCTCGTGATGAATTCTGGTGGTGAGCCGCGCCGCAACCAAAGAAGTTCCCTTACGCCGAAGAAGGTCTCTTACGTCTAAGAGGTCCCTTACGCCGAAGGCGTTGGCCAATTTCAGCCCAGGGTTGGAGCGCCAGCGACAACCCTGGGTTAACTAATGAAGAATTGTTAAAACCCTGAAAGGGTTTGCCAACCGCCGAACCCTTTCAGGGTTCAAGGTCCGTTTTGATTCGTAACCCAGGGTTCTCGCAAGCTCGAACCCTGGGCTGAAATTAGCGAACGCCTTCGGCGTTATTGAGCAAACGCTCGAGCGTCTACTTCTTCTTACCGCCCTTACCGTCTTTGCCCTTGTCTTTCTTCTTCTTGTCCTTTTTCTTCTTGTCCTTCTTCTTTTTCTTCTTCGGGCTTGGGAGTGTTCCCAGGGCGACGACGAGGGCGGCGTACAAGGCTTCGGCGCAATCACGTTTCAATATGACGGCAACGGTATCGGTCCAATAGGACTTCCCGCCTTTACCTTTTTTGTCCTTCTTGCCCTTTTTGCCATCTGTCTTGCCGGCCATAAATTCCTCCTTCAGGGGATAGTCATGAATGTTGAATCACCATCACGCGCCTACGGTTTGGTCGTTGGATTGAGCGGCGGACGGCGGAACCGCTCGATCAAATTCTGGATCGGCGGTCGTGCAGAAGGCGCTGCTTCTGTAGCCGCGCCAGGCGTACAAACTCCAGTCGGAGTCGGCCCATTAAAGTCGGTGGCAACGCGGAAAATTCCCCACGATCCCGCCGACGCATCCGCTGGCAGATAGGTCGTATAGAGATAATCACCGGGCCGCTTGGATGTGCCTCCGGCGCTCGGGATCACCAGATCAAAGTGATCGGTCGAGCCGTGATTATCACGCGAGCCAATCCACTGCGAAAGGTTGTTGGGCGCGATGATGGTCCCATTGTTCTGGTAGGGATTTTTCTGCCAGGCGTGACCATGAACCGTAAACACTTCCGAGTTGCCGGTGCCGAGCGGGTGCGTCATGCGGAACCGCACCTGATCGCCCGGGTTCGCCTTGAAGATTGGTGTTTGCGGTTCACCGATCTGGACCGGTGTGGCCTGCGTCGGATCAGCCAACGTGTTCGACGTCATACAGGAAACGTCTGTTCCCGCTTTCGCGAAACGATGATTCGCCGGTTCAGTGCTGTAGTTGATCGCATTGATCGGCTGCGCGGCAGAAGTGATCAAAGCGTCACTCAGCATGATCGAGAATTCACGATACCGCGCTCCCGTTGGCAGAGTGACCGTAGCTGACGTACGAGAAACCGTGCTGCCTCCCTCGCACGATCCGAGTGCACCCGGATCGCCACACTGAAACTTGGATCCGGCCGGCTCGATGATCATCTGTCCGAACACACCATTCGGATGCTGGAACATAGGATCCGACGGCAATAGACCCACTGAGCCAAATTCCACCGGAGTGTAGCCCAACGTTCCATTGCTGCCACGAGCGATCGTACCGGCATACCATTGATACTTGACCGTCTCATTGAAGTTGGCGAACTGGTCTGCATATCCTTTACTGTTCCAGCCCACGTTCATGCCAAAGCTTGTCGCCGCATCGTAACTAAGCAGTTGCGGATGCAGGCCGACGTACGCTGACATCTTCGAGTTGTAAGCGGGCACCTGCACCGTGCCGTCAGTTGCATTAGTGCTCGGCACAGTGACGTTGAATGGCGCCGGCCAATTGAAGTTGTGAGTGAACACCTTCGACGACGGATCGATCTTGTTCGTCAGATTGACGTCGATACAATCGCCGGCGTTTGCACGCAGGACCAGCGGCTCAACCTTAACTCCGGGTTTGAGCACGCCGTTGCTGTCGAGATCTTCCGACCGCACATACATGACTCCAAGCAGCGTGCTGATGTTTCCAGGGCTCGCTGACCCGGTTGGCATCACGCGGCTGTTAAAGACCAGCTCGCCCGGCGACTGCGCCTGGCCCGAGAGAGCTTTCTGCGCCGTCACCGCAGTGATGTTGAAGACACGTTTTTGCGAGGCCTGAAGATTGGCCGGGCAGGTTGCGTACGAGACCGGGTTGGTCGAAACGATCCGGTTGTTCGGCAGCTCTGCCAGATTGGTCGCTTTCACCGTCGGATCGTACGAGCGGAAGAGGCCCCAAAGTCCCTGGGCAATTCCTCCCTCGTCGAAACTCGGACTATAGAAGTAGTCGATGCAGTTTGCGCTCGACATGCCGTCAGGACACTTACGCACGCTCGTTGCCGGCGCCACTGGATTCGGCGCGGACGACGAAGGCACGTTGAACAGCAATTCAAAGTGTTCCGACAAGCCCATCGGCTGGCCGCTGCGATAACCAGAGTTCTTCCACGAAGGCTCCGCAAACCACTGTGGACCAGCAAACTGGAACTGGTGCGCAAACACGTGCGCGCCGACCAGCGTGCGGATCTGAACCTTGTCACCCTGGTACGCGCGCATCAGCGGCGTCAGCGGATCGGGGTTCGGGTTCTGCACGTTCGGGAAGTTCGGGTTTACCGCGAGCGCCGTCTGATTATCGAAAGCGTAAGAGAGATCCTTGAACTGTCCGAGACGCCACGCGATCGGCTCGTTGTAATAATTGACTGATTGCGTGCCCGTGATCGGCGTTACGTTTCCGGTGCTGACCAGTCGCGGACGAATTTGGGCAAACTCCGGAAACACGGTCGGGTTAATTGCATGATTTCCGTCGCGCCAGCCTTTGTCCTTTTGTGGACTGGGAACTTTTATCGAGCCCTGATCATAAGCAAGCTGTAGATCCTGAAACTCGAGTACAAATTCACGATAGCTGTCGGCGCGATTTGCGGTGACGATGTTGGCCTGCCAGCTCGTTGGACCACCGTCAGCTCTGACCGGTGGCGTAGTGATCGTGCCGCCGCCCATCTTTGTATCGTTCAGAGGGCTCCTCCACTCCGAGTCTTTCGGCTCGACAACCAGTCCGGCGTAGAGACCTGCCTGCTGGTGCGTCGATGGTCCAAAGTGATCGTGAGTGAACACTGTGCGCAGCGTGCGATCCACGTTCTGGCTGTCAACCACCGGATCGAGATACCAGCGCTGCACGGTTGTTTGCGCGCCCTTCCATTCGTCGGCGCACTGCGCCGGTGGATTCGGTCCGGAGCAAATCGGCGCCGGTGGCGCCTTGGCTACGAGTGGCGACGGAGCACAACCCGGACAAGCCGTCCAACTTCCGCCAGTCTCTTTGATCGCGTGCAGGATCTCGCGTACTTCGTCGGGACTGAACGTGCCGTCTTCGTAGTTGAAACCATTGCCGGCGCCGTCTGACGAAGTCACGTCAAACTTCACGAGGTGGATGTGCTGGCCCAGAATGTCTGTCGGCGTGCGCACCTGAAAATCGTCGACGAGGTAATAATTCGGGACGAGGTTCGTGTGCCAGTACTCGACGATGTCGCCCGAGTTGCCACGGAAGAAGAGCGGCTCCGGCGCGCGGCCGCTGCCGCCCGGCGTGTAAGCCATTGTCGGCGCCACGTCCTGCCACAACGCGAGCATACGTTGTTGCGGGTAGTGCCAGCCTTTCTTATTCAACGTGACGTTCAGTTGGATAGCGGCGGCCTGGTAGACACGTTTCTGCTGTTTTCCGTTAATGACGTTGATGGGCTTGCCCATGTCGTCAACTGCCGGATCGGCAAACGGCGCGCCCATCTGTGGACCAAGCGGCAGACCATTCAGCACAAATCCCTTCGGCGGCTGATTCTGCGTCATCAACGGCGCGGTCACAGGAGTTTCCGGACACGAGCTTGCTGTTCCATCCGGTTTGAACGAGTTGCGGCAGCGGATGCCGAAGAACTTCATCGCCACTTTTTCGACGGGCGTACCATCTTCAGCAAGCTGGTTCGCTGTCATCGAGAAAAGATCTTTACTCCAGTCAAACTGATCGTGCTTCTCATACTTGACGGTTCCGCCAGTGACGACGTGTCGCGGCAGTCCGCCATCCATGAAGCCGCCCGATCCATCCGGTGCGAAATCCAGCGGCGGGTGCGGGGCACGCGCGCCGGCGATGCCGGGGATGAAGAACGGGAAGCCGGGATTCTGACTCACGCTTGCGCCCGTCTTATCCGGGGCGGCTGGCGTTCCGTAAACTACTTGTCCATTTTGAATGAACACTGAAGACGGCATGGGGGCCATGGCCAGCGTCGGCATCGGTACCAGGGCGGGTGTGGGTGTGCCCGCCATGATTTCCCCGTCCGGTAGCGCCCGCGTTCCAGTTACGGGGATGCCATTCTTGTCTAGCTCCGAGCCGGGTTCGAACGTATCGTGTGTGCGCCACATGGCCCACATGCCTGCCGCGAAGTGTGGATAGAAGTGACAGTGGAAGATTGAATCGCCCACCACTTTGTTTCTGTTGCCGCTACCGTTGAAAGTCATTTCCAACGTGTAGCTTGCACCCGGGCTGATCATCTGGCTATCGAGATATGCGCCTTCATCGCTGTTGGGTGATTGCAGCCACTGGTGTGCGTGCTGGTGGTGAACGTGAGTCGCGACCGTACCACCATGATGAATTCTGAACTTGGTGTGGTCGTTGATGTAGCTGTGATAGACGTTCGACGGATCGTCGGGATAATAAGCCTTCGTCGCTTTTAGGAGCGGCTTCAGGCTATAGGGTGAACCGTTGACAGCTCCCGGCAGCGGTACGCGCGCATTGGCGCAATTTGGATCGGGTGGCTGGCCGGTGTCACCGAGTTGGACCGCAGAACAGATCAACGGCGGCGCTGTTGACGGCGGCGCGTTCGGTACGGGCGGCGCTGCCGGCGACGTGGTGAAAGCCGGTAACACGCTCGAGTTTGCCGGTCGATCGACCAGCATTGCCGGATCGCCAACCGACCACGCGCTCAGGAAAAACTCTTCAAACTTGCAATCGATGCAAGAGCCCATCGGACCAACACCGATGCGGTTCGCGTAGACTTCCGCGCCGATGCCGCCCGTGCCGTAGTTGATCGCGAAGCCGTCAAAACCCGCGTTGACGGTGCTGATCATCTGCAGCGAAGGATCGTAAAAAACAGGAAACGCCTGCGTGGCGACCTGCCCGACCTCGTGATAGATGATCGTGATCTCCCGGTAAGGCTGTTTTCTGTCGGGCGCGGACGGGTTCGCGCAGAACAGCGGATTAGTAGCGCCTGCACCGTTGTTTGCAGCGTTACACGGCGGCTCAGGATTGCCTACTCCGGTCGTACCCGGAAATCTGCCCGCCTTTGGACCGGTGATGATCGCCGTGAGATCGCTGTACACGAGATTGTTTTTCGCATCGAGCATGTTCAGGATCGGCGTGTTCGGCGGAATCGGTGTTCCGTCAGCATGAGTCGACCCGGCTGGATAGACGGCGGTGTAGTCGATGACTGGTTGACCGTCAGTAGTTTTGCTCTTGGTCGCGAGAGCCATGTCCTTTTGCGACACCTGGCTGCGATACCACTCCGCGCCTTGCGGCTGCACGTTGAGCGCGCCGAAGAGACCGCGGCTGAGCTGGCCGCCCACCGGATCGCCTTCCGTGTCGCCCATCGTGTAAAGCAGGTACGTTCCTTCGTTCTTCACGAAGAGCCTGTAGATGCGACCGCTTGGTGGCGCCGGCGGTGGTGGTGGTACGGGTGACGGTGGAACAGTTGCGAGACTGGTGTTGTTCTTACCTACAAACGATCCATCGTCGAGGGGAGTGGCTCCCCATTCCTGTCCCTGAATGTGCAACGAGATTTCCGTCGTTGCGACGGCAGGAGACTGCGGAGTTGCATTGCTGAAATTCGATGCCGGGATCGCGGCCTGAAAATTAACCTGCAGGCAATCGCCGACGTTTGCACGCAGCACGATGGGGCGTGGTCTTTTACCGGGACGAAGTTGCAGGTTGCCCAAACCTGTCGTGACGGTGTCGGAGCGCAAGGCGAAAACGAAACCATTCGGAATCGTCGCTCCGAGACGATTCAACATGATCGCCTGTGGTATGGCGACGACGTCGGCCTTGATCAAACGTGCGCCTGAAGGACAAGGCGTTACCACTTGCGGAGCTACCGGCGCAGTGCTCGGCGTCGCAGTGCCAGCTTTTACAGGTTCAGTTTCAGTTTCAGGGCCGATTTTAGTATTGGTTGTTGCTGCTGCCGGGGGTTCTTCTTTTGTATTCGTGATGAGGGTGGCCGCGTTCTTCGAGGCAGACTCCGGCACTGCTGGACTCGATTCAACTGCAGCTTTCTCAACCGTGGTCACAGGCGTTTGAGCGGCCAGCATCGATGCACTCATCAAGATCAGAGTGATCGCTGCCAACCAGATGACGAACAGCCTGGGGGCCAATCTCAAACCGAGCATGTCACTTCTCCTTTGTTGTGTTGCTCAATGGCGACATTGGACTGAGGGATCGTTTATGGACCCGGTGGTACCGAGCGGATGAATAAGTTTGAAAGCGTGTTATCGACCGTGTGGTTCTAAGCCGAGTGAGAAACGAAAATCCCGCGTGATTGACAGACGCAGCGTAGTTCTCTTAACCTTCCGTGTCAAGCAAAATTCCTTGCACTTAGTTGTCGCCCAAATTTATTAACTCAACCTGAACCAAAAACTTCGCCTCAGTTTTCGTTACAGTTATGAGGGTACTCAAGTTCGGCGGAACTTCCGTCGGCGATGCAGCCGCATTCGAACGCGCCGTTCAGATCGTGCGTGAACAGGGGAGCGCGCCGGTTGTCGTGGTCGCGTCAGCGATGAGTGGAATGACGGACGCGCTCATTTCCGCGAATGGTGAAGTTATTAACCAGCAGCTTGAGCGACATGTCGAAGTTGCGGAGAGTCTTGAGTTGAACGGCGTGTCGGAATGCCGCGCCATGATCGAAACCGCCAGGCACGAAATTGCCACACTGCTCGGTGCGAGTATGGCAGATTCCAAGAAGCAGGATGCGATTGCGGCTTACGGTGAAACGCTCTCGGCGCGTCTGTTCACTTCGGTGTTGGAGCATTTTGGTGTGGCGGCTTCGTACGTTGATGCGCGGCGCTGCATCGTGACGGACGATCACCACGGAAATGCGAATCCGCTGGTTTGCGAAGTTGGTTCACGAACGCGCGCCGAGATTGAGCCATTACTGAAAATGAAACGCATTTCCGTTTTGGGTGGATTTATCGGCTCGACGCTCGATGGTGTTACGACTACGCTCGGTCGTGGCAGCTCCGATTACTCGGCAACTCTGATTGGAGCAGCGCTGGACGCTGATGAGATACAGATCTGGACGGATGTTGATGGCGTTCAGACCGCGGATCCGAATCTTGTGGCGGGGACGCAGACGGTGCCTGTCATTACTTATGAGGAAGCGGCGCAGCTTGCGGTGCTCGGCGCGCGCGTGATGCATTCGAAGATGATCGAGCCTGTGTTGCCGCGACGAATTCCGATCCGCGTCCGCAATTCAAGAACGCCGGAGCGGGAAGGCACGCTCATCTGCGCCGCGTCCGAGCCGTCCGCCGGTATCGTCAAAGCGATCGCGCACCGCATGAACGGTACGTACGCTGTTGTTGGGTGTGTTGGAGACGGGTTGAGTAACGGCAGCGCCGGGGCCGCGTTGGTCCGCCAGATCGATCCGTCGCTCGAATGGAAGAGCACCGCGGCGTGTAATCTCGTCACCACCGTCGAACGCGAGCGCGTACCGGGAATTGTCAGACGCGTCCACGAGCGTCTGTTTTGAGGTCCTGGTTTCATCTCTGCGTTACCTCTGCGTCCTCTGCGCCTCTGCGGTTTTACGTATAAGTTCACCGCAGAGGCGCAGAGGACGCAGAGGTAACGCAGAGAAAACTATTTGCGACTCGCCGCTTCGGCGATCAAGTCAACGAGCTTCGTCGGAGACGAGAGGCCGTAGGCGCGCGTCCAGTAGTCGAGCGAATCGTTACCGATCAGGATCATGGGTGTGTGGACGTTTTTGTTTGTGACGGCGACGCCCAGCGACTGGAGTAACGAATCAATATCGCCTTTTTCTCCGGTCACAAACGTCCAACTCTGATCGGCATTAAACTTTTCCGCAAACGCGCGAAGTCGCTCAGGCGTGTCAATCACCGGATCGACACTGACTGAAACCAGCTTCACATCAATCCCACGTTCCGCCGCCGTCTGTTGCACCTTGCGGAACGTCGCAGTCAGCGGCGGGCAGACTGTCGTGCACGTCGTGAAAATGAAGTTGATCGCGACCGTCCTGCCCTTGATTAGATCATTATAAAAATTGAGCTGCTTGCCATTCTGATCGAGGATGCGCGTGTTTGGGATCTTCGTCGAGCTGAACGAGAGCGCCGCATCACCAGCCGGAGCCGGGCTTGGTGTTGGCGACGGCGATGGCTCCGGCTTTACAGGCCGCAACACCATCTGGCACTTCGGACACTTCCCCGGTTTGGACGACGTCACATCCGGATGCATCGGACACGCATAAACGACACGCTTTGCTGGCGGTTTCCGTGTTGACTGCGCGTTACTGACCGCCGGGATCGGAATGAAGACGAATAGTGCGATCGCGATTAGTTTTAGAAACATGATTATTAATTTAAGGCTTGGCGGTGGCTGAGCCGGGATCGTTGACCACACTCTCGACCACTTTCATCAACTCTTCACTCTTCGCCAGCCCGAATGCCTTCTTCCAAAGCCCCGTTCGATTGTTGCCGATGATGAATATATTGAGATGATCATTCTTGTCGTCAACAAACTGGCCCAACTTCTTCAGGATGAACTCAATGCTCTCTTTGTCGCCGGTCAGAAAATACCAACCCGGCTTCGCATTGAGTTTCCTGGCGTAAGCCTTCAATAGCGTCGGCGTGTCGACAGTCGGGTCAACGCTGATCGAAAGAATGTGCACGTCCTTCCCGAGACGGTCGCCGAGTCCTTCCTGAATCTGCGCGAGATTGCGGTTCATCGGCAGGCAGCTCGCCTGGCACGTCGCGAAAAATGTGTCGATGATGACGGTCTTGTCTTTCAACAAATCGGTGTAGAAGCGCATCCGCTGGCCGTCTTGATTGATGAGTACTGTGTCAGTGAAATATCTCTGCGCGTTGTTTTCTTCCTGCGTCCTGGGCGCTGCTGGCTGCTGCGGCTGCGCCGGCTGTTGTGCACAAACTGAGACCGCAATAAGCAAAACGAGCGTCAACATCACCCACGTGTATGAATGCTGGATTGATTTCATGTGAGACCTCGTAGAAAAGAATTTCGCCGGGGGAGAATGTCACGGCTTCGCTGCCTGAATCGTCAGCGGCGTCGACTGATTGTACTGCATTCCAAGCGAGGCGCTTTGGAAGAACACATAGTACACGCCCTCGCTTGGCGGAACAAAACTCGTCTCGTACACACCGCCCGCCAACGGTTTTGCGGGCTGGCGTTCCTGCCAGATGCCGGGAGCGAGAAACACGAGAACGCTGAGATCGTTCAGCCCGGCTTTCGCAGCTCCGGTTTTATAATCGACCACTTTGAAGTGCAGCGTGAATCGTTCGCCGGGACGCGCCACCGCCTCCTTCACGACCGGCTCGATCTTGAATGAGCTCTGAACGATCTTCGGAACGTTCGGATTGTCCGCCACTTGTATTTCGAAACAGTTGGTCACCCGCGGCGAGTCGAGCAGGAACGCGACGTCGTAAGTGCCGGGATTGTTCAGTCGCGCAGTCGTTGAGTAAATGCCGCGCGCAGTTTCGCGCAGGCTGTTGTCCATCACGAGCAGCGCGCGCGGATCGCGCTTGTAGTTTTGAAAACTACCCATCGGCGCGGCCATGCCTTCGGTGTAGTAGTAGATCATCTTGTCGGCGGGATTGGCGACGAGCACCGCGCCTTCTTCCGGCGCAGGCACGATTGCCGCCGCGTGCGAGCGCGCACCGGGCGCTCGTTGTCCGGCGGGAAACTTCGTGACGTTCGCTTCCTTCCCGATATTCGCCAGATTGATCATCGTGACGAACTCGCTGCCCGACGCACGCACGTAAGCAAACTGTTTCGTAAAGCTCAACTGATCCGATCCGGGTCCGACGGGAATAGTTTGCACGACACGGTTTGAGGAGAGATCGAAAGCGTAAGCCGTGCTTTTCGCCGTGTTGATAGCCACACCGTATTGACCGCTCGCAGGAATGCTGATCGCGCTTAGGCCCGGCGCGGTCGGGATGCGCGCCACGATGTCCTGCTTTGCGGCGCTGACTGCGGCGATCGTTCCGTCGCCTTCGCTGGCGACGTACGCAGTTTGGCTCAACGTCGAGAAAACAATTGCTGCCGGTTGTGAGCCGACTTTCAGATCTTTCAGGACAGCCAGCTTGCGGATGTCGATGAGCGAGAGCGTTCCGGACTGTTTGTTGGTGACGAAGGCGAGTCGATCGTCGTCGGTGAAAGCTATCTCGTGATGGCCGAGTCCGGTTTTTAACTGCGCCGCGACTTTGTTTGTCGCTGTGTCGATCACGGTCACGCCGCTAGCGCTGTCGTTATCGTTGCCGACCCACAGGTAGCGCTCGTCACGTTGTAACGCGACGCTCGTGGGTGTCGCGCCTGCATCGACATTCGCGATTACTTTCCACGTTGGAATATCGATCACGGCGACCTGATTCACTTGCGGCATCGACACGTAAAGCCGCTTGTTGTCGTCACTCAGGACCCAGTCTTCACCGGGACTTTTTAGCGGTATGAGTGTGTACAGCTTGCTGCCGCCAAAGCCTGACAGCGGATCGATCACCGAGATGTTCGCTTCGTTATTCAACGCGAGAATGAAATAGGCGTTGAGATCGAGCGTGGGACGGCTGCTGAAACTCGGCTGCAAATACGCCTGCACCTTCTCACGACAAATACGCGCGTCCATCGGCAATCCTATCTGGCGCTGATCGATCCACGCGACTGGTCGCAGGCTGCTCAATGCAGTGCCGTTGGCGTCCGTGATCTTGAACTGCACTTTCATCTCTTCACCGGCGACCGTGGGCGTGGCCGTGAGCTCAATCGTGATTCCCTGTGCAGTGAACGTCTGCGGTTTCTCCTGCGCATGTAAGAGTTGGACGGTTGTAAGAATGAGAACGATATGGAGGAACTTATACATGCGTGGATTATACGGGATATTTCTCACGCGGCGGCGCAACGGCGCGACGGAAAATCTAAATTTCTCTTTGCGGCTTCCGTTGCGCCGTTGCGCCGCTGTGTGAGTATTACTTCGTGATCAAGCTCCACAACCACAGCACCAGGAACATCCCGTAAAATAGCGCGAGGGCAATCAACGCTAATCGTCGCCACATCGGCGGTCGCAACGCCACCGGCAACAGGCGCGTGTTCACGTAAAGCAAGTGCAACGAGCTGATGATGAAGACAATCCCCGCCATGTTTGCGCTCAACGCCAGCAGGATGATCGGCTGCGTCAAACGCAACGCGATGATGCCCCACACCGTAATCACCGCCAGCACCGAATAATAAATCACACGCACGTCGCCGCCGCGCCATGCGCGAATGCGCGCGCTGCCCGCCCAGAGAATGTCCGTGACTCCACGCGTCATTGCTTCGAGAATGTCGAGCTGCGTCTTGAACAGCAACCAAACGCCGAGGCTCGCGATTATGCCGCCGAAGATCGCGCCTTTCTGTGTCGCCACTGCCTGCGCCAGCGCCGCTGCGATACCGAGCCCGCGAATGTCGCTGCCCGCAGGCACAAACGTGACGTAAAGCAACGCCGGCAACATCATCCCGAGAATCGCGCCCGTGAAGTAAACGCCCCACTGGTCCACACGCACGATGCGCCACCAGCCACGCCAGCGTTCGAGCGTCTCTGCATCCGGTTTGAACGTGCTGCCCGAGTGTGCGAGTGCGACTTTTTTGCCGCCAACCGCCGCGGGAATGAAACCGACAATGCTGCTCATGCCGTAGCCTTTGTCACGCGCCCAGTTACTCAACGTCAGGTTCGCGACGCCACCGCCACCTGCATATGCCGCAAACGCGCCGAGCAGAAAGAAATCAGCGCCGGCGGGCACGAGTTGAAAGGATCCGGTCTTCACGTCGAAGCCGCCAAAGCCTGCGACCGCCGCGCCCCAGGTTGATAAAGGCACGAAAAGAATAGCGAGCACACCGAGTCCACCGATGATCACGGAGACCATGATCCAGTTGAGATATTCGAGTGTGCGCTCAATGCGACGGCCAATCGTTAATATTAAGGCGCACAGAAGAAACAGCGCGACGCCGATCGCGTAGACCGTTCCCGCTTCACTCGCCACGGGCAGACGCTTCATGAAGAGAAAGAAAACCGCGCCCGCGGCGGCGCCCGCCCAGCCGGGCCAACCCATTTGCAGGAAATAAAGCGCGGCGTAGAACCAGGCCCAGAACGTCGCGTGCGGACGCGTGCGCATGAAGCCCGTGAAGATGGGCTCGCCGGTGGCCATCGTGTAACGCATCAGCTCGACGTTGAGCAGTGTCTGCAGCAACGCCGCGACGCCCACCACCCACAGCAGTGCCAGACCGTATTTTACAAACGCTGCTGGTCCAAGCAGGAATTCACCGCTGCCGATCGAGACGCCGAGCGCGATCACGCCTGGACCAATCGCGCTGAACCAGCCGAGGCCCTTCGGTCTTGGCGCCGGCGGGAGCACGTCAATCCGCCACGGATCCAGTCCGGAGCGAGCTTCGGGTGGTGTTTCGGTCACGGTTTGTGTGGTCATGGCGTCAGAAGGGTTGCAGCATAATGCACTTGTGAGTTTTTTAGATCAAGGTTAGTTTTTACAGGATTACAGGATTTTTCAGGATTAGCATGTAAATCTTGTTAATCCTGTCATCTTGTGAAAGGACTGACTTCGTGATTCGGATTGCCACCACGGTGGACGCGCCAGCCATAACCGCCGTCATCAACGCCGCGTTTCGCATCGCCGAGGAATTCTTCATCGACGGCAATCGCATCACGCAAGCGGAGGTTGAGGAGTCGCTGGCGAAAGGCGCTTTCCTGCTCGCGGAGGCGAATGGCAAGGTAAACGGCTGTGTGTACGTCGAGCCGCGCGGTGAGCGATCTTATCTGGGTCTGCTGTCCGTCGATCCAACCTCTCAGCAAGGCGGGCTCGGCTCGCTGCTGATGTTCGAAGCTGAAAAATATTGTCGCGAGCGAGGATCGCATTGCATGGACATCGTCATTGTCAGTCTTCGTGAGGAGCTCCCGTCGTTCTATCAAAAGCGCGGGTATGTCGAGAGTGGAACGAGCCCGTTTCCGCCGGATGTGCCGACGAAAATCCCCTGCCACTTCATCAACATGTCGAAGCCTTTGTGAGCCGTGGCCAAGTCTAAGGAAGAAATACTGACGATCGACGGGCGCGAGGTCCGCGTCTCGAATCCCGATAAGCCTTACTTCTCACTTCAAACTAAGCTCTCGAAACTCGAGCTTGTCCAATATTACTTGTCGGTCGCACCCGGCGCGCTCGCCGGCATTCGCGATCGGCCGATCGTGCTGAAACGCTTTGTCGACGGCGCCGAGGGGCAGGTTTTTTACCAGAAGCGCGCGCCGGAGAATCACCCCGAGTGGCTGCGCACCGTGACGTTGTCGTTTCCTTCGGGTCGGACGGCGGACGAAGTGGTCGTTGATGATGCGGCGGGACTGGTTTGGGTCGTCAATCTCGGCTGCATCGAGCTTCATCCGCATCCGGTGCGGTCGAAGGATCTCGATCATCCGGACGAGTTGCGCGTCGATCTTGATCCTGGTCCGGGTGTGGAATGGGAAAGTGTGCGGCTGGTCGCACTTGAAGTAAAAGCGTTGCTGGAAGAGATGGGTTTGCGTGGTTGGCCCAAGACGAGCGGGTCGCGCGGCATGCATGTCAACGTGCGCATCGAGCCACGCTGGACGTTCAGTGAAGTTAGACGTGCGGCGGTGGCGTTGTCGCGTGAGATCGAGCGGCGCGTGCCGAAGCTGGCGAGCTCGAAGTGGTGGAAAGAAGAGCGACACGGCGTGTTTCTCGATTACAACCAGAACGCAAAAGATCGCACGACGTGTTCGGCGTATTCCGTGCGGCCGCTTCCTGACGCGCGTGTTTCGACGCCGCTCGAGTGGGATGAAGTCACAGAGTGTGAGCCGGCTGAGTTCACTGTGCTGACAGTTCCGAAGCGTTTGGCTGAGATAGGTGATCCACATGCGGAGATGGACGCCGCCGCTGGATCGCTGGAGAAGCTGCTCGAGCTTGCGGACCGAGACGAAGCGTCAGGTTTAGGTGATGCGCCGTGGCCGCCGCACTTCATCAAGATGGAAGGAGAGGCGCCACGTGTCGCGCCTTCGCGAGCGAAAAAGCCGGCCGCGAAGAAGCGTGTTCGCATGCCGCTGATCGTTGTGGCCAACTCGCCTGATAAGAA
>Ga0105247_10000485_pt1 | contig 33190 bp, 33 predicted proteins | sample KBSS24metaG_FD_81519 | JGI IMG/M metagenome (GOLD analysis project Ga0105247, IMG submission 81519) | Switchgrass rhizosphere microbial communities from Kellogg Biological Station, Michigan, USA - KBS S2-4 metaG | ecosystem: Host-associated > Plants > Roots > Rhizosphere > Soil | place...
ACTTCGGCCCGAAACCCGACCGAGTCGATCAGGCTTTTCAGTGCGGTTCGCACCGACTCATCATCGTCAACAATTGAAATCAGAGGATTCATTACGTGTAGGAGAATACGAGTGTGAGGTGAAGGAAAACTATTATACGGAGGTATCCGCACCCTATACCTTGGTATAGGTCAGTGAGGAAAGCCTTAGACAGGATTTACAAGATTTTTCAGGATTCACATGTAAATCCTGAAAAATCTTGTAAATCCTGTCTAAGGCTGTAGTCTTTCGGCCATGCGGACGAGGTCGGCGAGGGAGGAGGCGTGCATCTTTTCCATGACCTGGCGGCGGTGGAGTTTGACGGTGATTTCGCTCGTGCCTAACTGGAGCGCGATCTGTTTGTTGAGCATTCCTTTTACTACAAGCGCAAAGACTTCAGTCTCGCGTGGCGTCAGTGAGTGGTAGCGATTTCGAAGCTCAGCACTGCCGGCTTGTTGCGAACGCGCCTGTCGATCGCGCTCGAGCGCCTGTTGAATCGCATCAAGCAGATCCTGATCGCGAAAAGGCTTAGTCAAAAACTCGACCGCGCCCGCTTTCATCGCACGCACCGACATCGGAATATCGCCATGACCAGTGATGAAGATGATCGGAATGTGAATGTTTGCTTCGGTAAGATCGCGTTGAAGATCGAGTCCGCTAAGCCCCGGCATCCGCACGTCGAGTATCAAACAGGAAGGAACATCCGGCCGCGCGCTTTCAAGAAAGTCGCGTGCAGACGCAAACGTCGCGACGCTGAGCCCCACCGATCTAATGAGACTCTTCAGCGCCTCGCGTATCGACTCATCATCGTCGATCACGAATACCATGTCACTGTTCATCGTGCGCCATTCGCTCCCGTCGACAACGTGAACTGGAAAACTGCTCCTTTCGGTGAGTTCGCGGTGGCCCAAATACGCCCGCCATGCGACTCAATGATGGTCCGGCTGATCGCCAAACCCATGCCCATGCCCTGCGGCTTCGTCGTGTAGAACGCATCAAAAACGTGCTCGAGGTTTGCTGAATCAAGTCCCTCGCCTGAATCGCGCACCGCGATGGTCACGTTGTTCGCATCGTCAGCCTCAGACAAAACCGACAACTCGCGCGTGCCGTTCTTGCTCCTCGCGATTGCCTCCAGACCATTCATGATCAGATTCAAAACAACTTGCTGCAACTGAACGCGATCTCCACGCACGCGAGGTAAGTCTTCTTTAAGCTGCCGGTTCAGTGAAACACGATTCCGGCGCACTTCGTTTTGAGCGAGTGCCAGCACTTCGACGATCACTTCGTTCAGATCAACCCAGTCGTTTCGTGGCGGAGTCTTTTTGACGAGCGAGCGAATGCGTGCAATAACCTCGCTCGCACGGTAACTGTCTTTGATAATACGCTCGACTGCTAGTCGCGCTTCAGACAAGTTTGGCGTCGCCCCGGCAAGCCAGCGCAAGCACGCATTACCATTCGTAACGATCGCGGCGAGTGGCTGGTTGACTTCATGAGCGATCGACGCGGTCAACTCGCCGAGCGTCATGACGCGCGTGACGTGTGTCAGCTCTGCTTCTCGTTCGCGCACAGTCTCGTTTGCCTGACGGAGCTCTTTCGTTCGGTCCTGGACCTTCAGCTCGAGCTCGTCGCGCGCTTGCTTGAGTCCTTCTTCGGCCTGCCTTCGTTTCGAGCTCATCCAACTGGTGAGCATGGCCAAGACTCCAAAGACGACCATGAAACTGATTGGCTTCGGTCCGAGGCGCAGCGAATAAAATGGCGGCACGAAGAAGTAGTCGATCGCCAATTCTGACAGGACGACGGCGAGCAGTCCCGGCCCCATACCGCCAAACCACGCGCTGACGACAATCGCCGCGTAGAAGAGAGGCGTGATATCAGTGTATTGCTCGAGCCATATGGTGAGCCCCAGCGCTATTGCGACGTTGATGACTGCTAAACCATATCGCCACACTCTTCTCAACATTCAGTCGCCTCCTTTATCAGTGTAATCCGTGCCGGTATCTGCGTAAAACGGCGGTTGAAATGTGTGGCCTTTTTACTTCGCGAAGTAAGAAAGCCTCAACGATCGTCGCCGCAAAGCCGGGATTGTGTGGTCCAGGCGATGGCATGGCAATTTCTTAATCACCGGGCGTGCCGAGCATTTGGTTAGGGAAGGAGAAATCATGAAAAAGTTTTTTAGTTTGGTGGTGGCAGGATGCCTGCTGAGTTTGCTTGTGGTGGGGAGTACGCGTGCACAGGAGCCGGGAACTGAGATTCGCGTTTCGATTCCGTTTGACTTCACTGTGAGGGGAAAAACGCTTCCGGCAGGGGAGTATGAGGTTAAGCGAATCAACGACGAACCGATCGGGCTGCTTATTCGGAACGTGCATAACAAACACGACGATGTAGTGTTTGAGACGGAGCCGAAAATAGACCGCTCGATAACAAAGAGAGACGAGCTGATTTTTACTCGTTACGGTGACAGCTACTTTCTTTCAGAAGTCGTGACTGCTGGTGAGCAAACTGGCGAAGAACTCTATCCTTCGCATCGTGAACGTGAGCTACAACGTGAAATGATGTCACGCAACCAGGCCCAGCCGGAAACCGTGACCGTGGCCGCTTTGAATTAATCGATCGCCTTGCATAGAACAAGTCAGGAAGAGAGGCTTGCCTCCGCTCTCCCAACAGCGGGGGCAAGCCCCTCTTCCTGACTTGTTCATTTCCAGTTAACTCGGCGCCTTTTTGTGGCTAATTCTTCTGATGGCTCATTGAGGCACGACAATACTGAGAGCCGCTAAAGAGCGTGGCTGATTGCGCCGGCGTTGCTGCGACTCCTCGATCCAGCTCTTGACTGTATTCGCTATCTTCCGCGTGCTGGGCTCAACTGTTTTCTGCGTCTCAGTCGCTGCCTCATTCCCACTTTGTTTCGGCTTAATAATTTTGATTGCCTTCATGATGACGCGAAATTAATGCAAGTAGAGTGCTAGGTCTTTTCTGTCGTTGCTTTGTTTTGTTCGGTTTTGCGGGAGCAAAATAAAGCAAATACGAACAATCCGACACAATACCGCGCCATCTCTGATGTGAAATAACTAAACCGTCATGGGACCGAGGAGCCTTTTGGTCACATTAGTTATTGTTCTGTTCACTGCGGTCTCTGCGGCGGCGCAGCAGACTCCGGGCGCTGCGAAGATCACAACCGGACAGCCCGCCACGTTGAGTTACGAGCAAGCAGTCAAGCTTGCTATCGACAACAATCTCGCAACACTTCGCGCAGAAGAGCGTCGCAACGAGGCGCGCGGCCAGCAGGAACAAGCGCGCGCGCCGTTGCTGCCGAACGTTTCGGGCGTCGCGTACCAGGCGAACCTGACGATGAATCTCGTCGCCCTCGGCTTTCAGCCCGGAACCTTCCCAGGCATCAGTAAGACTTTTCTCGGGCCATTCAAAAACTTCGACGCACGTTTGTTCTTACGGCAATCGGTCTTCGATCTGAGTGCGATTCGAAACTACCAGGCGGGAAAGGCCGGTGTGCGCGTGGCGGAATTGAACGAAGCGCTCGCGCGTGAAGAGGTGGCCAGTCGCACAGGTCTGTTTTATCTCGAAGCCTTGCGTGCTGATCGAGCCGTAGTCGCTGCACAAGCCAACGTGGACTTGGCCCAGGCGTTACTCAAGCTCGCGCAAGATCAGCGTAATGCCGGAGTAGCAACCGGAGTTGACGTCATTCGTGCGCAGACGCGTTTGGCCGAGCAGCAAACCGGTCTGGCCCAGGCGCAAACCGATTCGGAACAGGCGCGGCTCAACTTGCAACGACTGATCGGCTTGCCGCTGGGCAGTGCGTTGACACTGACGGATCCGCTGCGATTCGTTGAAGATCCGTTGCCGTCAGTCGACACGGCAGTGGCCCAGGCTGCTCACGATCGACGCGAGATTCAGGTTGCCGAAGAAGAAAACAGAGTCAGTCAGCTTGAGTTTCAATCTGCGCGCGCGGAGCACCTGCCGTCTCTCGAAGTCCTCGGTGACTACGGCTCGAGTGGTATTACGCCGGGTAGTTTTGATTTACCGACACGTCGCGTCGCAGTGCAGCTCAACGTGCCGATTTTCAACGGCGGCTTAACGCAGGGAAGAGTGACGTCGGCCGCGAGTCGTCAACGACAAACCGAGCTGGAGCTTGCGAATGTTCGCGGGCAGGTTGAAGAAGACGTGCGGTTGGCGTTGACGACGTTGCGAACTGCGGCTGTGCAAGTGCGCGCGGCTGATGAAAGCGTGACGTTGGCGCAGCGCGAGCTCGAGATGGCGCGCGATCGTTTCCGCGCGGGCGTCGCGGACAATCTCGAGGTGATCACGGCGCAAACAACGCTCGCGAATGCGCGTGTTTCTCAGGTGACTGCTTTAGCGCAACACAACGCCGCACGTTTGAATCTGGCGGCAGCACTGGGACGGGCGGAGACCTTTCGATGGTGAAACCGAAGCCGCGGATTACGCGGGTTGAAGACGAAGAACCGGTACCTGAACAACCGGACGCCGAAGTAGCGCGGCGCCCGTTTTACAAACGCCGCAGTGTGATCATCATAGCCGCGGTAGTGCTGTTGCTCGGCGCGATCTTCGGTGTGCGTTACTGGCTCTACTCGCGTTCGCATGAATCAACTGATGATGCATTTATCGATGGTCACATTATCCAGGTGAGTCCGAAGGCTTCCGGGTACGTTGCGAAGATTTATGTAAATGACAACCAGCAAGTTAAAGAGGGAGACCTGATCGCGGAGCTGGATGCGCGCGATTACGAGGTCAAATTGCAGCAAGCCAAAGCGGCGCTCGACGCCGGTCTTGCAAAAGAAAACGAAGCAAAAACGAATGTGACGCTGACGCGGGCGACGAGCTCGGCAACAGTTCAAACGGCTCGTGCGGCAGTGCAGAAATCACGTTCGGACGTTGCGTCTTCGCGAGCTGGCGCTGCTAGTTTGCGTAGTCGTGCGAGTGAAGCCGCTTCCGCCATTTCGACCGCACAGGCAAATCTGGCCCAGACTCAATCACAGGTCGTCGCGGCGCAAGCAGATGCGACACGCGCGAATGCTGATGTCGAGCGTTACCGGGAGTTGTACGCCAAAGACGAGATTTCGAAACAACGGTTGGACCAGGCGGTGGCAACGGCAAATACAGCCGTGGCCCAGCTCGAAGCCGCGCGACAGAGAGTTATCGCCGCAGAAGCACGCGTGAACGAGGCTCGCGCGGCGCAGGCTGCAGCGTCACAAACAGCGCAGCAGGCGCAGACGCAAATCGGAGGTGCGCAGGCAAACGTTAATGAAGCGCTCGGTCGTCTGGCCCAGGCCAACGCCGCGCCGCAGCAGGTCGCAGTCAGCCAGGCGCAAGCCGCGACTGCCGGCGCGACGACCGAGCAGTTGCGCGCGCAAGTCGCACAAGCCGAGCTCGAGCTCTCGTACACGAAGATCTATGCGCCTGAGAACGGGCGAGTGACGCGCAAGAGCGTGGAGGAAGGCGCGCTGGTACAGGTCGGTCAGCCGTTGCTGGCGATTGTCCCCGGCGACGTGTGGGTCACGGCGAATTTCAAGGAAAACCAGATCGGCAGAATGACGCCGGGACAGGCAGTCGAGATCACCGTTGACGCATATCCCGATAAGACATTTAAAGGACACGTTGACAGCATTCAGGCAGGCACTGGCGCGCGCTTCAGCTTGATTCCACCCGAGAATGCGACGGGCAACTACGTCAAGGTTGTTCAGCGTGTGCCTGTGAAGATCGTCTTTGACGAGCCGCCGGATCCGAAACACATGCTCGCGCCGGGAATGTCGGTCGTTCCCGAGGTGGCAGTTAAATGAGTTCTCCGGAACCGTGGAAGCCGAGCTTCAACCCATGGTTGATCGCGACTTCGGTGATGCTCGCTACGTTCATGGAGGTGCTCGACACCTCCGTTGCCAACGTAGCGCTGCCACATATCGCCGGCAACCTCTCAGCGACCGCGGAAGAGTCGACGTGGGTGCTGACGAGTTATCTGATCTCCAACGCCATCATTCTTCCCGCGACAAACTGGCTCGGCACCGTCTTCGGTCGCAAGCGATTCCTGATCGTTTGCATTGGGATCTTCACGTTGTCGTCGGCGCTGTGCGGCGCTGCATCGAGTTTGGGCTTGTTACTGGTGGCGCGCGTTCTGCAAGGCGCCGGCGGCGGAGCTTTGCAGCCCATCGCACAGGCGGTGTTGTTGGAGAGTTTTCCTGCTGAGAAACGCGGCTCAGCGATGGCGGTTTATGGAATGGGAATCGTCGTCGCTCCGATCATTGGACCAACGCTTGGCGGTTGGATCACGGATAACTATTCCTGGCGCTGGATCTTTTACATCAATATTCCCATCGGCCTGCTCGCGATTCTGATGGCGAACACGTTCATTGAAGATCCGCCTTACATCAGGAGCCAGAGGCCCGGCCGCATCGATTACATCGGGTTTGGATTGATGGCGGTCGGTCTGGCGACGCTCCAGCTTGTACTGGATAAAGGTCAGGAAGACGACTGGTTCTCGTCGGCGTTTATAGTACGGTCACTCATGATCGCGGTTGTTGCGCTCGTGGCTTTCGTCATTTGGGAGCTGCGCACAAAGGACCCGATCGTCAATTTGCGTGTGCTTGCTAACCGGAACTTCGCCGTTGGGACAGCGCTGATCGCGACGGTGGGTATCGCGCTTTACGGCACCACTGCGCTTTTGCCGCTGTTCCTGCAAACGCTGCTGGATTATCCGGCGTTGCAAAGCGGGCTCGCGGTTAGTCCACGCGGTATCGGCGCGATCGTTTCGATGATCATGGTCGGGCGGCTGATCGGAAAGATCGATGGCCGGTATTTGATCGTGTTAGGGTTCGGGATTCTCGCTGCGTCTACTTACCTGCTCAGCGATATCGATCTAACAATCACGATTCGCAGCATTGCCTGGCCGCAGGTTTTTAGTGGTTTCGCATTGGGTTTTGTTTTTGTGCCGTTAACGGTGATGGCGACGGGCACGCTTAGTAACGAGCAGATGGGCAACGCGACCGGTATTTACAACCTGATGCGCAACGTGGGTGGCAGTTTTGGTATTGCGATGGTGACGACGATGCTCGCGCGTGGGGCGCAGGCGCATCAGGCGGCGATGGTGTCGCATCTGACGCCCTACGATCCGGTCTTTCGAGAGCGTTTGAGCGAGATGATTGCGAATTTTTCGGCGCACGGCAACGTGGTGACAGCTACGCAACAAGCATATGGCGCGATGTATCAGACGCTGGTGAGGCAAGCGATGCTGCTGGCTTACATCGACAACTTCCGTCTCCTCGCGTTGCTTTGTTTGATCTGCATGCCAGCGGGATTCCTCTTCAAAAAAGTCCGCGCCCGCGCCGGCCCGACGGCAATGCATTGACAGCGATTTTTTCACGCAAAGACGCAAAGACGCAAAGGCGCGCCCGAAGCATTTGACCCGCCTTTGCGTCTTTGCGTGAAAACTTATTTGACGGTTTGAGCGGCGCGGAAGAGTTTGTTGCACTCTTCTTCCAACACTCCGCCCACGACCGTGCATTTACGGAACGCGGCTAAACGTGCGAGCTCCTCGGCGCGGATGTCGATGGCCCACCAGTCAAGGCTCTTCAGGAAAGGTATCGACGAACCAAAGACAACTCTCCTGATTCCCGCCCACGCGACAGCACCCTGGCACATCGCGCAAGGCTCGGCGGTCGTGTAAAGCGTCAACCTGGTCCAATCGATCGTGGGATGCGACGCGGCGCACTTGTTGATCGCATCCATCTCACCATGCCACGTCGGATTATGAACAGAGCGATTCCAACCCTCCGCTACAACTCGTTTATTCTCATCCACGAGCAGTGCTGCAAACGGATACTTGCGATTATTCCCAGCCAACTGAATCGCTCTCCTCATATGCACCTCATCCTCCGGTTCTGCTACTGCGCCGGCAATTAATTTCGTCTCAAAAGCGCCGATTACCACTGTCGAAACCAGATTGCGAAGCAGAGTTCGCCGCTCCATAAATGTCCTCCGTTTATTTAATCCATGCATGATATTATTCTGCCTGATTCAGGGCCTCCCAATTTGGTTCTCACGTGACGCTCAGCACGTCGACCTGGACTCGCATTCCCCTACAACTTCGACGTCAATTCAAAAAGGGGCGCAGCACCCAATGAGGAGGAAGTATAATGGCGAAGCCAAATAGCTCTACCAACAAATTCTCGTCACACATCACGAAAACGTTGCTTCTAATATTGACTACCTTTTTACTGACCGTGAGTGCTCAGGCCGCCGCGCCTGTGGGCCAGACCATCTGGATACGCGCGTCTGCAAACGGTCTTTTCACGTCAGCGGATCAAAACCGCGGCACGTTCGCACCACTTGTCGCCGATCGCTCTGCAGTCGACGCGTGGGAGCAATTTCAGGTGATCGACGCGGGCAGCGGTTTCATTGCCTTCAGATCGATCGGCACAGGTCTCATTGTTTCGGCGGATCAGGCGCGTGCAGCCTGGGCGCCGCTGGTCGCCGACCGCGCGAGTATCGGCACGTGGGAACAGTTTACCTGGACTGACGTTGCTGGTGGCGCCTTCACTCTCCGGGGAAGAGGAAACAACCTTTTCGTTTCGGCTGATCTCAATCGCGGGGCAGCTCTTGTATGTGACCGTCCGGCAGCGAGTACGTGGGAACAGTTTACCTGGGGCGCAGTCGGCTCACAGCCTCCAGCGGGGGCACCTCCGGGATTTCCTAATCTCCGTTGGTCCGATGAGTTCAATGGCACCACCATCAACACGGCAAACTGGGGCTTCGATCTCGGCGGTGGCGGCTGGGGCAACAACGAGCTCGAGAACTACACGAATAGATCAGTGAACGCGCGGATAGAAAACGGGAACCTTGTGATCGAAGCGCGACGTGAGAACTTCGGCGGCAACGCTTACACGTCGGCGCGCATGAAAACGCAAGGCAAACAATCGTTCGGCATCAACACGTGGGTCGAGGCCCGCATCAACGCGCCGGAAGGGCAGGGCATCTGGCCGGCTTTCTGGATGCTCGGCAATAGCATCAGTACGGTTGGCTGGCCTTCGTGCGGAGAGATCGACATCATGGAGATCCAGGGCCAGAATCCACTCAGAAACTTCGGCACGATCCACTGGGCCGATCAGAATGGACAACACGTTTCGTTCGGTGGGATCTTCAACTCGTCGACCTCGCTCACGGCGGGCTTCCATACTTACGCGATCTCGCGCACTTCAACGTCAATCAAGTGGTACGTCGATCGTGTGCAGTATGCGGAAGCGAACATCTCGGGCGGGATCAACAGCACGTCTGAGTTTCAGGCGCCATTCTTCATCCTTCTCAACGTTGCGGTTGGTGGAAACTTCGTCGGCAATCCCGACGGCAGCACGGTGTTTCCGCAACAGATGCAGGTTGATTGGGTGAGAGTCTGGGGTAACTAAAGCCACAAAAAGCACAAAAGGAAGAAGACACAAAAAGCACAAAGAATTATTTTGTGCTTTTTGTGCCTTTTGTGACTATTCAATCAATTGCCATGGAACGAGTTTGAAATTCTGTTTGCCCTTATCATCCGCGCCGTCCTGCGCGATGAAAACTCCGTGCGGGAAGCGTGGTCCAAGATTGGCCGTCGTGACGTCTATGCCGTCAGTCTCAGTGACCTGATCGATGCTGCCGGCCACGATGCGGAATGATTTCACGTATGTGTTATCACCTTCGCGGCGATAGATTGCGTAAGTGCTGTTGCCCTGGCTCGACGCAATCAAATATCCCTTGCCGTTGCTGCCGTAAGCGATCGTGAGTCCCTCAACATCGGCTACCAGACTACCGCCCGGTCGCGCTCGATCAACTTCCTTTCGTGCCGGATCCGCATCGGGTTCGGCTGAATACTTCCAAATGCCAACGTCCTCTTCGCCTACGTAAAGATAGCCGAGCTCGTCATCAGCTACGCAGCCTTCCAGTTGCGAGCCGACTTTGATCTGCCTGACTCTCTTCGCAGATACGCCCTTACCCGTGTCGAACAACTCATACTGCTCGAACACTCCCAACTTGCTCGTGACGATGTAATAAACCTTTCCGGTTTTACTACTCTTGTACATGCACGAGCCATACGCTTCGATCGTTTTGATTTCGTCTGCCGCGACATTTTCCAGCCGCCGTGTTTCAACATTGATCCTGTAGATCGCGATCGAGTCATTACTACGATTGCTTGCGGTGACGAGTGTGTCACGAAGGTCTACATTATTCATCTGGCCGTCGGCAAGAAACTGAATCTCTTTGCCTGTTAAATCGTAGACGGCGAGACCGCGTTTCTTATTTGTTCCGATCACAAGACTCTGCGCCGGATCTGAAGGGTTGACCCAGAGCGTTGCGTCGTCGGCAGAATCCCCACCCGTGTTGACTGGCTCCGTCTCCACCGCAGCGGCAACCTCGAGGATGCGAGTTTCACTCCTCGACCTCGCTCGCCCGCCGCGATAGCTGATTATGACCAGCAATGTGGCCACGATTAGCACGCCAACCCAAACCGATGTGTACAGCGTTTGTTTCTTCATTACTTAGAAGCCTATTTTTACACAGCCACAAAGAGACACAAAAAGCACAAAACGTTTTCTTAGTTTTGTGCCTTTTGCGGCTTCTTTCTTTGTGCCTCTTTGTGGCGCTATTTGGGATCGACTGGTAAGCCGGCCTGAACCCATGCATCGAATCCGCCATAAAGCGGATGAACATTCTTCCAACCACGGTCAATAAGTTCCTGCGCCACACTGGCGCTGGACGCTTCGTGCGGTCAAGTGCAGTACGTTATAACCGCGCGGTCTTTTGGTATTTCATCGAGATGTTCCTCGACTTGATCGGCGGGCACGCGAAGAGCGTTCGGCAGTTTCTTATCCGCCTCGCCCCACGCCGTTGGATTACGTGTATCAACGAACGTGAATTGTTCGCCACGATCAAGCCGCTCTCTTACTTCATCCGTAGTAATTCTCGTTGCTTCCATTACCACCTCCCGCGTTAATACAAGCGAGACTCGTGCCTGATACACGTCTGGCAATCAATTCGCCATAAAACTCTACAGAAAACACAAACGATGACTTTTAGAACAATTGCGATGAGTTTGTCATCAACACTGCGATGAGTTTTGTCATCAAAAGTAAAAATCCCGGAGGAGTACAAAGTATGAACATCGGAATCATTGGCGCCGGCCACATCGGCGGCACGCTTACTCGGCGCCTGAGCGAACTCGGTCACAAGGTATTTGTCGCTAATTCGCGCGGACCGGAAACATTAGCTGACCTGGCTCGCGAGACCGGCGCAACACCCGTGTCAATTCATGAAGCAGCACGAAGCGGGGACATCGTCATCGTCACTATCCCCGAAAAGAACATCGCCAAGCTGCCGCGCGATTTGTTCAACGGTGTCTCAGACGACGTGATCGTGATCGACACCGGAAACTATTATCCGCAGCAGCGCGACGGTCGCATCGATGGTATCGAAGACGGCGCGACCGAGAGCCGCTGGGTGTCACAACAGCTCGGCCGGCCCGTCGTCAAAACTTTCAACAACATCTACGCCGATCACCTTTTGCGCCGTGGCCTGCCCGCCGGCGCTCCCGGACGCATCGCACTACCAGTCGCCGGCGACGACAGCGCGGCGAAGCAGACTGTTATCGATCTGCTCGATGAGCTCGGCTTCGATGGCGTCGATGCCGGTACGATTGATGAGTCGTGGAAACAACAGCCCGGCACTCCTGTTTACGCGGCTGATTTCGACGTTGACGGTGTGAAGAAGGCATTGTCGCAAGCGAGTAAAGAGCGCAAACCGGAATGGCGTGCGGCGAAGGCTGGTTCAACGCGGGCCTGATTGCGTTTACATTTTGCCACACAAACTTGTCAGTTTTAGCAGGACTATTTCATGGTCCAAGCGTTACAACTGATGAGGTTCTGAGAGAACGGTCCAAGGGAGGTGTGGCGAGATGCCAAGGTACAGTAAGAAGGCCAGCAAAAAAGTCGAGAGGGCAATGCACGAGCGGAAGCACGGCACTCTGAAGAGCGGCCGTTCGGGCAAGAAAGTCACGAGTAAGAAACAAGCGATCGCGATTGGGCTATCGGAGGCGCGCCAGGAAGGCGCCAAAGTTCCGAAGAAGAGCTCCAAGAAGGGCGGCAAGAAATCCGGCAAGAAGCGATCGTCGAAGAAGCGTACTTCAAAGAAGAAATAATACGATCATAGACATGGCGGTCGGTTTGGGCTTACGGCGCCTGGACCGCAAACTTGAGCACGTGGTCGCGCGCGATGACGAAGAGATCATTCTTGTCGTTGAAGACCATTCCGAACGCCATGCCTTTCAAATTGATGAGCGACAGGTAACGTCCATTGGCGTCGAAAACCTGAATGCCTTTCATGTCGCCCACGTAAATGCGGCCGTGTCCGTCCACTGCGATCGAATAGGCAGCGCGGAACTGGCCCGGATGATCCCCACCACTGCCGAAGCGATTCATAAACTTCCCATCGCGCCCGAATTTGAAGACGCCATCGTTGAATCTGCCGAGTGCGTAGATGTAGCCTGCGCCGTCAACCGCCACTCGCATCGCTAACTCTGAATCACCACTGGCACCGCTGACCGCTTCGGGGATCGTCCGCACAACCTTGCCATTGGCATCAAAAACGACAATATCGTCTCGATTGCTTTGCCAGGCAGTTACTAATCCACCGTCGGCTCCAACCGTCACGTCATCAAAGCCGTTTCGTTCGTACGCGAGCGTGCCAAGCTTCTCTCCGGTTTCGCCGCGATAGCGATCGATGCGTCCGCCCTCGACGACGTAGACAGTGCCTTTGCGATCGGCGGCGAGACCGCGAAGCAGTGTTTTCCGATCGCCAATACTCCATTGCGTAACAAACTTGCCGTCAGGATCGAAGACTTGAATTCGCCCGCCCGTGTATTCGCCCACATAGATCCGTCCGGCGCCATCGACGGCGATACTGCGCGCGTCGTTGAACATTCCGGGTCCGATTCCTTCGCTTCCAAAGTCGAGCAAGACATTCGCGAAGGTGTTGGTGTTTTCTTTTTTAGGCGTGTTCGGAATGACGGCCTTTGTGGGTTCCGTGACGGTGCGCTTCACTGAATAAAATGCAGGGACGAGTGCGCCAACCGCCGCGAGCCCGCCGATGATCAGACTAATCAACGGAATCGCAAACATCAACAAGGCCCATTTCGGAAACTTGCCACTCGAAGAGCCAAAGTGAATGCGGACGATCTGTGCGGGTTGGCCGGCGAGCTCGTTTGGAGCAATCAGTTGGCTGTGACAGTAATCACAACGCACCGTGGCTTTCAGATTCGCGGAGCGCTCGTATTTCACCGGCGCTCCACACTTGGGACAGTCAAAAGTTTGCGGCATATAAAACGTATCTTATATTAACCGCGGATGACGCGGATAGTTCCGGATTTAATCCTTCACCATCCGCGTCCATCAGCGGTTAAAAACCATATGCCGTCACGCCGTCCAACATCATTTGAGGAAGCATTGCGTTTCGTAGAAACAAACGGGATCGTGTTGGAGAGCGCACGTGGGCGAGTGCCGGCGTTCGCGGATTTCGTCGCCGGCGAACGAGTAACTCGTTGGTGGAGTCATCCAAAGGGTCGTCAGATCTTCGCGCTCACCCGCGCCATTCGCGATTCACCGGACGTTCTCACCTGCCGTCTCGTAGATGGCAAAGTCACTTACGTGCATCGCCGGCTCTGGCCCGCACTCGTCAAACTGTCTGATGAGTTGGATACCAGTAGTCTCGGCGCAATTCGGGAAGAGCATTCATCCGGCGGTAAGCACGAGCTGCGCGTGACTGAGTTTCCAAACTGGGTTCCCGCCGAAGTTTTAGCAGCGAGTAAACGGCTATCGAAGCGCGAAGCCCGGTCGTTGCTGTCCTGGATCTTGACAGACAGCTCGAAGTAAAGTATCTTGACGTCAAGATACTTATGAAAACGACGAATACAGGCAGACTGGAATCTTTAACGGGTGGCAGCGGGGTTCACGTTTTCCTCGTGTTGTGGAAGGCGGCGCGCGCGGTCGAGGCTTATGCGCAGAACAGCATATCGCAGCTCGAGATGTGCGGTAGCGACTTCGCAATTCTCGAAGCGCTCTTGCATAAAGGTCCGCTTCCGATCAACGAAATCGGGAAAAAGATCCTGTTGACGAGTGGTTCCATAACCACCGCGGTCGACCGTTTGGAAGATAAAGGCCTGGTCGAGCGACGCGCTCATGGCACTGACCGGCGGGCAAAAGTAGTTCATTTGACGAAAGACGGCAAAAAACTGATCACGCGCGTCTACGCTGATCACGCCTATGACATGGAGCAACTGGCCGCTGCCTCGCTGAGCAAAAAAGAGCGCGAAACACTTATTAAATTGTGTAAACAGATCGGATATGAGGCGGCTGATCGCCTTGGTACAAACAGAAAGGAACGATTGTGAGTAAAGTATTGAAATCAGAGAGCAAGGGGCGCACAGTGGCTGGAGTCGTGAATAGCATCGAGACTTTGGAGGGCGGCGGGTTCCTCGTGCGCCGGCCTTTTCCCACACCTGCGTTTTCAGAATTTGATCCATTCCTGTTACTCGATGAGATGGGACCGATAAACGTCGGGCCAGGCGAAGCGAAGGGGGCGCCGGATCATCCACATCGTGGTTTTGAAACGGTGACTTACATGTTGTCAGGTGAGATGGAGCACAAAGACTCTCGCGGGCACGCTGGAAGTTTGCGGCCGGGTGACGTGCAGTGGATGACTGCCGGCGCCGGCGTTGTTCATTCGGAGATGCCGAGCGCTGAGTTCGCGCGAACGGGCGGTCGCATGCATGGGTTTCAACTTTGGGTAAATCTTCCGAAGCGCGACAAGATGATGAAACCGCGTTACCAGGAGATTCCGGGCGCGCAGATCCCCAAAGCGACTTCGGCTGACGGACTCGTGAGCGTCACAGTGATAGCCGGTGAAGCGTTGGGCCAGAAAGCCGTCGTCGAGACGCGCACGCCGATCATTTACCTGCATTACCGGATCAAGCCGGGCGGCTCGCTCATTCAACACGTGCCACGCCTTTACAGCGGCTTTGCGTACGTGATCGAGGGTGAGGGAAGGTTTGGAGCCGAGAGCGAGCGCGCTGCTGATGGGCAGATGGTCTTGCTCGCGCCTGATGGTGATGAAGTGCGGATCGAGAATGCATCCGATGCGAAGGATACGCTCGAAGTGTTGCTCATCGCAGGATTGCCTTTGAACGAGCCGGTCGCGCGCTATGGTCCATTCGTGATGAACACGCGCGAGGAGATTTATCAGGCGATTGAAGATTATCGCAACGGGAAAATGGGCGAGATTGCGTGAAAGGAAAAGATGATGGTAGCTGAAGTTAGAGTTCATGATAAATCTGCGGTTGATGTGGCGCTGCTGATCGCGCGTGTGATCGTGGGCGCGGTGTTTATGGCGCACGGCGCGCAGAAGCTCTTCGGTGCTTTTGGTGGGCCGGGATTGTCGGCATTCGTTGGCATGATGGGGCCGTTGGGTTATCTCGTGGCGATTGGTGAGTTCTTCGGCGGTTTGGGACTCGTGGTTGGTTTTTTGTCACGGTTTTCCGCGGCGTCGATCATCGTCATCATGCTTGGTGCGATCGGGATGGTCCATGGCAAGGTTGGGTTCTTCATGAACTGGATGGGCAACCAGGGAGGCGAGGGTTTTGAGTATCACCTGCTGGCGATCGGGATCCTGCTCGTGATCTTGATAGCCGGCCCGGGACGTTACGCGCTGGCGCGATCCCTGCCGCTGCCCAAGTTCGCTGAATAGAAAGGCGACGACGGAAAGAACAGCAAAGAACAAGTCAGAAAGAACAAGTCAGAATAGAACAAGCCAGAGAAGGAACAAGTCAGAATAGAATAAGTCAGAGAAGGAACAAGTTAGAATAGAACAAGCCAGAGAAGGAACAAGTCAGTTGACATAGAACAAGTCAGGAAGAGGGGCTTGCCCCCGCCGTTGCTTGGATGGACGAGCGGGGGCAAGCCCCTCTTCCTGACTTGTTCTATTCTGGCTGTTTCACTCTTCCTGACTTGTTCTTACCTCGGTCTTGACACCAGTTTACCGCCGAGCCACGCGGTTGGGATTGCGATCACCATGAGCAAGAGCGGATACCATTTCGGTCCAAACTCAGGGCCGCGATTCCACGTCGCGACTGTGCCGCCGAGACTCAGGACAAAGCCGATGATGCCGAGCACAACGGCATGCTTAACGGGTTTGTCAGGCGCGAGTCGAGCAGTGAGGTAGCCACCAGCGATTCCATAAACGATGCGATAAGCCAGGGCCAACACAAAGAGCGAATCTGACATTGGCTGACCCCACGGCGGAAAAATTCCAGTCGCGTGCAGCAACGCGTCAGTAGCGGTGGTGATTATGATGATGAAGAGTAAACCCGCCAGCACGGCTCCCACGCTGCGAAGAATACCGCGTTGAGGTTTCGTTCCACTCATATTTAGTTTCCGAGATTAAGCTGCATCAGGTCGTCCGCGGCGGTAAATCCGTGCCGTAAGTATAGCGATTTACTTCGCTCCCTGGGCCAGAGAATCACCGTGTGCGCGTTATTTGTCTTGGCCCAGCTCAGTACCTCAGACAATAACATGGTCCCAATCCCTTTGCCGCGATATTCTTCACGAACGTAGAAGTTCGTCACGTAAACGTAGCACTCAGTTTCAGCCGCAGGGTTCGGAATCTTCTCGACAAGCTGACTCCAGATATTCCCGACCAGTTCCTGCTCGTACTCAGCGATCCAACATCGCCAGCCACTGCGATCATGAAGTCGATCTCGCATCCAGCGTATACATCGCTCGCTAAATTCGTCTTCACTCTCAACTATCTCTCTGCCAGACGAACGCAGCTCATACCTAAACCTTGCCAGCACAGGCGCATCAGGCTCCGTCGCAACTCTGATTTTGATATTCGTCATAAAGCTAGTGTTCTCGCGCTATGTCGAGCGACGACATGCGTTTCGTTCCCGGATAAGTTTGCGGGCCTTTTATTATGCTCCAAAGGATACGATTAAACGCATCCTCACCTGCGGCATCAACCCGATCAAAATTCAGCTCGCGCGATACTTGTGCACTCGGCCCTTGCGCCGGGTTGAGCTCGTCAAATCTTTGCTCCGGTTTCAGAGCCGCGTACGGAGTCAGGTTTGGGCGATTTGTAAACATCTCGCGCAACGGCCGACCGTAATAGTCAAACTTGGAAAGCTTGTCGAGGCCCAGGATCTCCTCCATCGTCGCGAAAACGTCGGTGGTGTTGACGAAGCGATGAATCAATCCGCCGCGGTTGTATGCCGAAATGACTAACAGCACCGAGCGATGCGAATCAACATGGTCCGGTCCGTCCTGCGCGTCATCTTCCAGCACAAAGAGAATCGTATCTTTCCAGTAAGGTGAGTTGGAAACAGCTTCCACTATGCGCCCGAGCGCAAGGTCATTGTCAGCCATGTGCGCCTTCGGTGTGGGCATTTCCGGACGGCCACCCGACGTGTGATCACCGGGAAGGTGCATGATCTGCAAGTCCGGTAAATCACCGCGGCGCACAAACTGCTGAAACTCTTTCAACCAAACATCGGCGCGAACCTGATCCGGGATCTTCATGTTGAAAGCTGGATAATCCGGACTCGTGTATGGCTCCAGCGCTCGCTTCACTGAGTGATATCGCACCGGCGAGCTATTCGCGACAGCTTCTCCAAACTCGCCATAATTGCGCAGCTTCAATCCTTTCCTGATCGCCGCGTTCCAGATAAATCCTGACGCCGGCTCATCTACGTCATCTCGATCGTTTGGATCGCGGCGGAATGAATACAGCGAAGGGATCGTCTTCTCGCCATAGTCAGTGACGTAGGCGGCCGTGCTCCAGATGTGTCCCTGCGAGCTGACTTCCGCGTTGCAAAAGAAGCGGTCAAACAAGCCGAATCGTTCCGCTAGAGCGTGATGATTGGGCGAAACCGCTCTCGAAAAGAAAAGCAACGACTGATCGCCGTCGCCCCGCGGTAAGTCGCCCAGCACCTGATCGTAAGTGCGATTCTCCTTGATGATGTAGATGACGTGCTTGAACGGTGGATACTTTGCGTTGCTTTGTGTTCGGGTCCAATTGTTCGCGCGCGCGACTCGCGCCGTAAGCTTCGCAAGGTCGACTGATTTCAGGTTCGCTGGAAGTGTCGTGAGCGTGCCGTTCAACTGGCCCAGCGTATAGTCGGTGCTATCGTCGGGTTGTTTCACATCAGGTGTTGGGAACTGCGGATTCGCACGCGTTCCTTTGCCCTTCGAATTTAGGACATGCAACGAGTCGCCAGTCAGCAACAACGCCGTCGGATACCATTCGACCGGAATTCTTCCGATCAACCTGTTCGTCCTTTTGATCTGAAACACCGCCACCGCGTTGTTGTCAGCTTCCGCGACATAAAGCCGTGAGCCATCGTGCGAAAGTGCGAGCGCGTTCGGCGTGCTGCCTTGATTTGGACCAGCGGGCGGTGGATCCAGAAGCTTTGTCAGCACCCGCGCCGTTTTTGTATCGACTACGGCGATGCTATTGGTGCCGCCTGAAGCGACATATAGACGTGAGCCATTGTGATTTAGTAGCAAGGCAGAAGGATGGCGACCAACTGTGATCTTCCGGCGTTCTTTGAGCAAACCATTCGCTGCCGGCGCAAAGATCGAAACAGTGTTTCCACCCCAGGCCGAGACATAAACCTCTCCACTCGGAGAAAGCACGACCGCATAAGGATAAGCATCAGTCTTCAGCCGCTGCACTACGCTCCTGCTCTCGACATCAACGACAGCCAGCGTGTCAGCGAGATTCTCGGCGACAAACATGCGCTTACCATCCGGCGACAAAGCGATGCCTGCCGGAAAGCGCGTGCCATCTTTTTGCGGTTCTTTCTGGGCCAGGACGATCGTGTCTTTGAGAGTCGCTTGTTTGTCGCGCCAGGCGTAACGATAAATCACGTCTTCGTTGCCGCCGGAGGCGTAGAGTGTTCGGTCATCGTTTGAGAACGCGAGTCCGAGGAACGCGCTTGGTTGCGAAATCGTTTGCAGTATCGTGCCGCTGTGACGGTCGATCACTTGCAGTCCCTGCTGCCGCCAACCGCTGAGCGAGATCACCAGCCGATCGCCTTCAGGTGAAAGCACCATGGCCAGAGGCATGTTGCCCACGTCAAAAGACTTTTCGGTTGGATCGAGACAGACGCCGGTCGGCAAGCAGGTCTGCGCCGTCACGCTCGACGCCATTAACATCAGCCAAAGAACCACTGCTTTGTTAGCCATAAACGAAGGAACTTACCTATCATTGGCATACATGCAAGCTCCATTATTGGCCATCTCGTAGGAACCAATTTATTATCTGCTTCTCTGTGCCACCTCTGTGTTCTCTGTGTCTCTGTGGTGAGTTTTGTTGCGAATTGATTAACCACAGAGACACAGAGAACACAGAGGTTGCACACAGAAAGTCCATCATGGCGAAGGTAGCGACATCACTCTCGAATATATTCACGGCTTTGGATCGGTCTTCTCGGATTGCCCTGCACCGCCAGCTTTATAACCAGTTGCGGGAGGCCATTCTCTCCGGAAGGCTTAGCGCAGGCACGCGGCTACCTTCGACGCGTGAGCTGGCCGGCGAGCTCGATCTCGCGCGCAACACTGTCCTGAACGCTTTCGATCAACTGTATGCGGAAGGATATCTCGCGCGGCGCGTCGGTGATGGGACTTATGTATCGAGCGAATTGCCTGACGACCTGCTCAAAGTGCAACGGGCGAAGAATGTTCAGCGACACTCTCAGCGCAACGGTCGCTCGATCTCAAACTGGGGAAAAGCCGTCGCCTCTGTTTCAGTGAGCCCGGGAAACTATCTTGGACCACCAAGACCCTTTCGAACAGGCACGCCTGCGCTCGATGCGTTCCCTTACAAACTCTGGGGAAGATTACTCGCGCAACGATGGAAAGAATCCGGTCGCGTGATGGTCCCTTACGGTGATTCAGCCGGCTACTTACCACTGCGAAAAGCCATCGCGTCGTACCTGTCAGCAACACGAGGAGTTCGCTGCGTCCCGGAACAAGTAATCATCACCAGCGGATCACTACACGCGTTGGAAATCATCGCGCGAGTGATTCTCGAATCGGGCGACGCGGCCTGGATTGAAGATCCGGGATTCCTCGGCGCGCGGGCTGCGTTGATGGCTGCAGGGGCCCGGGTTGTTCCTGTTCCGTTGGACGCTGACGGCTTGAATCTGGCGTCCGGCATTTCACGTTGCGCAGATCCGAGGCTGATTTACGTAACGCCTTCACATCAATATCCTCTCGGCATGACACTGTCGCTAAGCCGTAGACTCGAGTTGCTGAGGTTTGCCGGTAAGACGGGCGCGTGGATCGTGGAGGACGATTACGACAGCGAGTTTCGCTATCTGGGCCAGCCGCTCGCCGCGTTGCAGGGGCTCGACACCGAGCAACGCGTGATCTATGTAGGCACTTTCAGCAAAGTTTTATTTCCGTCGGTTCGTCTCGGTTACATTATCGCTCCGCCTGATTTGATCGAAGCCTTCGTCCGCGCGCGATCTGTCGGTGGACACCAGTCCCAGACGTTGGACCAGGCGGTGCTGGCAGACTTCATCAGCGGTGGTCACTTCGCACGGCATATCAGAAAGATGAGAAAACTGTATGCAGAACGACAGCAGGTGTTACTGAAAGCGGCTGGTAGTGAATTGAAGGGGCTGCTCGAGCTGAATCCGAGCGACGCGGGCATGCATTTGATTGGGTGGCTTCCTGAAGGAGTTGACGATCGAGCAGCAGCGCGAACGGCTTTAGCTGGTGGCGTGGAAGTCACGCCTTTGTCTGCTTACTGCATTGAGCCGCCGGCGCGCGGCGCCCTGAGACTCGGCTACACCGGATACACGCCCGAGGAGATCCGGCGCGGCGTGCGTCGTTTAGCAAAGTTGCTGTAACCGCGCGTGGTCTTGAGGGGTGTCGATGTCGATGGCGCCGTGGGGGAATTCAACGGTGGCGACTTGCTCGGGATGTGACGCGATGATTCGTCGGGCGCCTTCGTCTTTCGCAAGCGACGCAAGCTCGTTGAATAGTTCCGGTGCGAAGAAGGCCGGGACACCGCGAGTCGTGCTGTAAGTGGAAGCAACGATCGCGTGGCCTGTTTCGCGGTGAGTACTGATCAGCTCATTCAAGACACTGGCAGTCACGAACGGCTGATCGCAGAGCATGATCACAACTCCTTCCAGATCGCTCGACACTATCCCTTCAATCCCGGCGCGAATCGACGAGCTGATTCCACTCTGCCAATCTTTATTTTCAACAACAGACACTGGGAGATCGTTGAGCTCGCGGCGCATTTCCGCAGCGTGACTGCCAACAACCACAACCACCCGGTCACAAACCGACTCTAACGCAGCCTTCGCAGCTTGCCGCACGAGCGTTTCTCCGCGAAAGGTCACAAGCTGCTTCGGAGTACCTAATCGAGAAGATCCGCCAGCCGCTAGAACGATGGCGCCAATTCCCATGCTTCCCTCGAAAACGCCGGCGTCAGGTTGGACCAGCCGTGAATCGAACCCACTCGTTCACGTAGTTGTGCCCCGGATCGTTGTGATAACACTGCCTTGATCTCGCTGACGATTGAGAGTGCGATTTCTTCTGCTGTTTCGGCGCCGATATCCAAACCGACCGGCGCGTGCAAATGAGGCAGAGAAGCAGGAGCCGATAGTTCAGTCAGCAGTCGCTCCGTTCGGTGCCGCGGGCCTAAACACCCGAGGTAACGCAACGGTAACGGCAAAAGTTGTCGCAACAACTCAGCATCGTGCAGGTAGTTGTGCGTCATCACCACGACACTCGTTCGCTCAGACAGATTGACGTGCGCCATCACATCTTCAGGACGGCAAAGCAAAACAGCATCTGCGTTCGTGAAGCGTTCGCGACTCGAGACACGCGCGCTTGTATCGACGACCGTCGTGTGCCAGCTAAGAGTTTGGGCCAGATCGACGATCGGCGCTACGTCCGGCCCGGCGCCGAAAACGACGAGACGCACACGTGGCTGAACAACTTCGATGAAGACGTCGATGTAGCCACCAGCGACCTCGTAGCGTCTGACGCATGAGCTGGTTGCTTTGCGCAAGTCGTCAAAGATCAATGGCGGGAAATCTCCATCGATGATACCGTCAGGATAGAGCAGTGCCCTGGCGCCGATTGTTGTTTCAACCTCACCTTCAACGTGGAACACAGTAGCTACAGTGCCGGAAGCATCGCGTTCAGCGCACTCGGCTAGCAACTGCATTACACCGGCGACGCGTTCGGTGTTCGCGGGCTCGATCAACACGTCAACGATACCACTGCAACCAAGTCCAAGACCCCAAACGATGTCGTCCTTGTTAGTCGTGTCGTATCTCACGACGACAGGCGTGCCCGAACGCATCACCTTTTGCGCACGATCGCAGACATCGCGCTCGAGACAGCCGCCACTCAGAACTCCGGTGGTTTCGCCACTCTCAGTGATGAGCATTCGCGCGCCCGGTCGCCTATACGACGAGCCTTCAACCGAGACGATGGTCGCGAGTGCTGCCAAATCATTCATCTTTTTCATGACATTAACTTATCCAGGGTAATTGGAAGCCGTCGGATTCGCTTACCCGTCGCATGAAAAACGGCGTTCGCGACAGCGGGAGCAACACCGACCAATGCAAGCTCGCCAATGCCCTTCGTCCCGAGCGGATTAACGTGATCGTCACGCTCTTCAACAAAGAACGCGTTTATCGACGGCACGTCCGCATTTACCGGAACGTGATACTCACCGAGATTCGCGTTGACGAAGCGACCCATGCGATGGTCCATCAGCGTCTCTTCGAACAAAGCCATGCCGAGACCGCCGACAACGCCGCCGTTCAACTGGCTGACCGCCGTCTTCTCATTCATGATCCTTCCCCCGCCAACCGCTGAAACCACGTGAGCCACGCGCACCACGCCCAGCTCCTCATCCACACGCACCTCAACGAACTGTGCGCAGAACGCATGCATCGAGAATTTTTTCTCTTCGTTGCCGGGGTTCGAATCGACGGTCGCTTCAATCGACTCCATCCGGTTACGTCGCAGAATATCCACGTAGCCTTCGCCGCGTGCAGGATCGCTTTTCAGCGCGATTCGTCCATCTGCGAACGTCACCAAGTCTTCCGCCGCACCATGCAACGGTGAGCGTTGATCCTTGCTCGCCAGCGCCAGCAACTTCGCCCGCACCGCCAAACCCGCTTCGTATACTGCCGACCCAATACTGGCAGTCGTGCTGGATATGCCATGAACAGATCCTTGCGGTAGTTTGGTGTCGCCCAACTCCGAACGCACCCGGCTCACATCCATTGCCAAACCTTCAGCACCGGCAATCGCCATCGTGGTCCATGTTCCCGGTCCCATGTCGCTCGCCGATGACTGGACCACTGCGGTCCCATCATTGAAGGCACGCGCCCGTGCACTCGCCGGCCAGCGAAACACCGGATAAGTTCCGCTCGCCATTCCCATTCCCACGAGATACCGCCCATCGCGCATCGAACCTGGCTCGAGCGTGCGGCGCGACCAGCCAAACACTTCAGCTCCGCGGCGATAGCATTCGAGCAGCGACTTGCTGGACCACGGCAAACCATTCTCAGGATCGCGATCGGCGTGATTGCGAATGCGAAGTTCGAGCGGATCGATCTTCAGCTTGTAAGCCAGCTCGTCCATCGCGCTGTCGAGTGCAAAGAGGCACGAAGATTCGCCCGGAGCGCGCATGTAGAGTGGCGTCTGAATGTTGCCGCGCACGAGGCGATACTTCGTGATGCAATTCGGGCTCGCGTAAAGCATGCGCGTCGCATTCACGAGCGCCTCTGTGTTCTCTTCGTAGAGCGAGGTCTGTGCGTAGCCCTCGTGAACGATGGCCGTCAATTGCCCATCGCGATTCGCCCAACGCGACGCGCTGAATCGTGTACGGACGATGCCCATGCGAGCTGAACATCTGACTCCGCTGCACGACCAGTTTCACCGGGCGACGCACCACGCGCGCGGCCATCGCCGCTACTGTCGGATGCGACCACGGCCGCAATGAAGATCCAAACCCGCCGCCGACGAACGGACAGATCACATGCACGTCTTCTTCATTAATCCCGAACACAAGCGCCACGTGTCTTTGCGTGTTAAATACCCATTGCGTCTTGTCGTGCAGCGTCAGTTTGTTGCCTGACCATTCAGCGATCGTCGAGAGCAGCTCCATCGGGTTGTGATGTTCGATGGGAATCGTGTACGTCTCGTCGATAACAACCTCGGCTTTGCTCAACGCCTCGGGATCTCCACGCACAAGATCTGCAAAGCGCCCCATCATTGGCTCTTTCCTCAGCCCGTCCTGTGACGGAAACGCGCGCGCCATCTCATCTTCGACACTCGTCACGTGTTGGCTCTCTTCATAATCGACGCGAACCAACGTGGCGGCGTATTCCGCCTGTTCGAGATTCTCGGCGACGACGACTGCGATTGGCTGACTGTTGAAGTAGATCGTGCTCGTTTGCAGCACCGGGAAGGAACGCCCGAAAACCGGCGCGACAAAGTCGTCATTTGCCTGCGGGCGCTCAGGAAAATTCAGTCGTGGAGCATTCTCATGAGTGATGACTGCGAGCACACCCGGCGCGCTCAGTGCGGCTTTGGTGTCGATTGAGCTTATGCGTCCGCTCGCGATCGTGCTCATCACGAGTACGGCGTGCGCCATGTTTGTTGCCTTAAACTCGGCGGCGTAACGTGCGCCGCCCGTCACCTTCAAGCGACCATCGACGCGCTCAACAGGCTTCCCGATTGCCGGTCTTATTTCCAAGTTCATGCTGGTTTCTCTGTGCAACCTCTGTGTCCTCTGTGTCTCTGTGGTTAACTAACCTCAAAATCCACCACAGAGACACAGAGGACACAGAGGTTGCACAGAGAATTCAAATTGAATCCCTACGCGTTGTTAGCTGCAATTGTCAGCGCCCGAACAATCGCGCGACGCCCCAGTTCGATCTTGAATCGATTGTGTTCGGTGCCAAGCGCAGTCTGCATTTCAGCGTCGGCCGCAATCCGGAAAATGCGTTCTTCAGGACGTTGTCCTTTCAACGCTGACTCCGCTTTCGTCGCGCGCCACGGTTTGTGGGCCACGCCGCCCATTGCGACTCGCGCTTCCTGGATCACGCCGTTGCGAATGTCGAGCGCCGCCGCAACTGACACGAGCGCAAAAGCATACGAAGCGCGATCTCGCACTTTTAGATAGTAGGAATGATCCGCGAAGGAATTGGCTGTCGCGGGAAGATCGATTGCAGTGATGAGCTCGTCGCGCCGCAGATTGGTATCGATCTGCGGAGTATCGCCAGGCAAACGGTGAAACTCCGCAAACGGAATGCTGCGTGGGCCTTGTGGTCCTTCCACTTGCACGACCGCGTCGAGTGCTGCCAGCGCGACGCACATGTCCGACGGATGTGTGGCGATGCACAGCGGGCTCGTGCCGAAGATCGCGTGTATGCGACTGAAACCTTCGAGCGCGCCGCAACCCGAACCCGGATCACGTTTGTTACAGGGCATCACCGTGTCGTAGAAGTAATAACAACGCGTGCGCTGCATCAGGTTTCCACCGTTAGTCGCGGCATTTCTCAGTTGCGCACTCGCGCCCGCGAGGATCGCTTGCGTGACCAGCGGGTAACGTTCGCGAACGAGTTGATGATTTGCCGTGTCGCTGTTCTTCGCGAGCGCGCCGAGTCGTAAGCCACCGTCACGCCGCTCAGCGATCTGCGTGAGCTCGAGACGATTGATGTCGATCAGTCGCGCCGGCTGCTCGACGTTTTCCTTCATCAAGTCGAGCAGGTTTGTGCCACCGGCGATGAATTTAGCGTTCTGTTGCATGATCGCTTGAATGGCGGCTTGCTGGTTCGTGGCGCGTGTGTAAGCGAACGGATTCATACGAGACTAAACCCCTCTCTGTGACGATTGCTGAGTTACTTCGCGAATGGCAGCGACGATACCGGGATAAGCTCCACAACGGCAGATGTTGCCCGACATGCGTTCGCGGATTTCTTCGTCGGTGAGGACGACATTCCCACTTTTGCGCACATCAGCGGTGACGTGACTGGCGGTGCCCTGGTCCACCTCTTGTATCATCGCGACTGCCGAGCAGAGCTGTCCTGACGTGCAGTAGCCGCACTGAAAACCTTCGTGACGCACGAATGCGGATTGCAACGGATGCAGCTCGTCTCCGTTTGCCAAACCTTCGACCGTTGTGATTTCGCTGCCGTCGTAAATCACTGCGAGTGTGAGACACGAGTTGATGCGCCGGCCGTTGACGATGACGGTGCAGGCGCCGCACTGGCCGTGATCGCAGCCTTTCTTCGTGCCGGGGAGATCAAGATTTTCACGCAAAAGGTTGAGCAGGGAAGTGCGCGGATCGAGACGCAGTCCGTAGTTCGTGCCGTTAACGCGCAACCGCACTGCGACAGTTTCACTTGCATCCGCCGGAGGTACTGATTCGATTAAATTCATGATTGAAGATTTATTCTGGTCGGATCGGGTGGATATGGCATCCCGCAATCGAAGGCTTTTTAACTAACCATGATTGAGGAGCGGCTGATACCACGATGGAGTTAGGCGCGGTTATAGAAATGTTTAGCGCACTCGTGGCAGAATGTGGCTTCCTCTTTTGCCCCTTTGGAACGCGACAATGAAGAAAGCCCATCTGATATTTGGAGTATTGATCGTGATTGGTTTCCTGTTGACCGGTCAGTACATGGACAAGTTCTACAATCACCTGCATGGCATGGCTGATGGCCCACGATTGCTGTATCGCACCAGGCACATCTTCATACTGTTGTCAGGTTTGCTGAATCTCGGGATTGGGGCCTATTTCACTTATCGAATCGGAACCTGGCGACGAGCAGTGCAAGTGCTGGGATCCTTGCTAATCTTCACGGCCTCGCTCTTGTTTCTGATCGCTTTTTTCTACGAACCGAACCTGGGTAACCTGCACACGCCGTTGAGTCACTGGGGTACTTACACGATCGCAACCGGTGCGGTGTTGCACGTTGTGAGTGACGCTGGATGATTATGAAGAGGAGACTCGCGTGTGTTATCCGATCGAAAACTTCGCCTACGGAATGCGTGAGTTTGCGATCTACGATAACAACGGCTACCTGCTCCAGTTTGGCGAACCATCACTGGCGCCAGAACGCGAATCCGACGGCTCCGATCAGTAGCGCGTACGACACCAAATTGTTCCACCGCAACTGCTCACGAAAAACCAGAAACGCGAACACCGTAAACACGACGAGGGTTATACATTCCTGCAAGATTTTTAGTTGGGTGAGGCTGAAGTAATTCGACCCGATCCTATTCGCAGGCACCTGAAAAATATATTCAAAAAAAGCGATTCCCCAACTGGCAATAATCGTCATAACGAGCGGCGCCTTTTTGTATTTTAGATGTCCGTACCATGCGAAGGTCATGAAGGTGTTGGAGATTATTAGAAGTACGATTGTTTTTAGCTGCATGCTTTCTGGTTCGTGACCCTTACATTGAATGTTCTAAAGCAACAACTTTACCCTAAGTTGACGACTAATCCGCCGCAAGTTGACGACCAATTACGCCGAAGGCGTTCGCCAGTTTCAGCCCAGGGTTCGAGCCTGCGAGAACCCTGGGATCGCCATTAAATTTCGTATCAACCCTGAAAGGGTTCGCCAACTGCTGAACCCTTTCAGGGTTGGAAATGACTCTTAAAAGTTAACCCAAGGTTGTCGCTGGCGCTCCCAACCTTGGGCTGAAATTAGCGAACGCCTTCGGCGTATTCATCCGACTTTAAACTAGCGTAGTACCGGATATTTTTGCGAGTATTGGAGAAATTCAGACTTCAATCGATGTTCGCACTAATACCTCAATAGTGTTACCCCGCATACCCACCATGCTGTGATGCGCCGAAGGGCGTTACGTGGCAAAATGGGGTTTTGTTTTCTGTCTTTTTGCGGCGTTTATGGAGCACTAATACGTTATGGCGAAACCGGTGTTGTTGACGGTGGACGACGATCGTGAGGTGTTGCGGGCGATCGAGCGCGATCTGCGGCGAAAGTATGGCAGCGATTATCGTGTGTTACGCGCGGGGTCGGGACCAGAGGCACTCGAGATTGTTCGAGAGCTCAAGATCAGAAACAATTCCATTGCACTTTTTCTGATCGATCAAAGGATGCCAGGAATGTCAGGCGTCGAGTTTCTCGCGCAGGCAATCACTCTCTTTCCGGATGCGAAGCGCGTGCTGTTGACAGCTTACGCCGACACTGACGCAGCGATCGCGGCGATCAACGAAGCTGGCATCAATCATTACTTATTAAAGCCATGGGATCCGCCGGAAGAAAACCTTTATCCGGTGCTCGGCGAGCTGCTCGAAGATTGGGAAGCAGCATTCCCGCCGCAGTTTGAAGGCATCCGCGTGTTGGGCAATCGCTGGTCGCCTGCGTCGCATAACATTAAAGACTTTCTGGCGCGCAATCACGTCCCGTATCAATGGCTCGACATCGAAACTGCCGCTTCGGATTCAGAAGTCCGCAGCCTCGTCGAGTTGCTTGACGAAGAAGAGACGCGAAGTCTACCGATCGTGATTCTTCCAAACGGTGTGCGTCTGCGACAACCATCACTCGCAGATTTGGCGGAACATGCCGGACTCAAAACTCGCGCAACAGAAGCGTTTTACGATCTCGCAATCGTCGGTGGTGGCCCAGCCGGACTCGCAGCCGCTGTCTATGGCGCGAGCGAAGGCTTGCGAACGGTCATGATCGAGCGCGAAGCTCCCGGTGGCCAGGCCGGCATGTCGAGTCGCATCGAAAACTATCTCGGTTTTCCGAGTGGACTTACCGGCGCGGATCTCGCGCGGCGAGCGGTGGTCCAGGCGCGACGATTTGGCGTCGAGATCATTTCGGCCGAAGCTACTGAAGTGCGAGTCGATGGTCCATACCGCTTTCTGAAACTGGCAAACGGCGCGGAGCTCAGTTGTCACGCCTTATTGGTCGCGACCGGAGTGCAGTGGCGCAAACTGGACGCGCCCGGAGTGGAACGCTTAACCGGAGCCGGCATTTACTACGGCGCTGCGATGACCGAAGCAATGTCAACAACGGGCGAGGATGTTTACGTTGTCGGCGGCGCGAATAGTGCGGGACAAGCCGCCATGCATTTTTCGAGGTATGCGCGCCGAGTCGTGATGCTCGTACGCGGCTCATCACTGGCGGCGTCAATGTCGCAATACCTGATCAATCAACTCAAAGCCACGCCAAACATTCAGATCGAATACAACACCAGCGTTGTGGAAGCGCATGGCGAAGACCACCTCGAAGCCATTTCAATTCACTGCTCAGAGACGAACGAGGTAAACAAAGTACCCGCCACCGGGCTGTTCATCATGATCGGAGCAGCGCCAAATACTGACTGGCTTGCACAGATCGTCGAACGCGATGAACGTGGTTTCATCTATTCCGGCCCGCATCTCACGCGCGATGGCAAGCGGCCCGATGGCTGGAAGCTCGATCGCGATCCAGGCCTTTTGGAAACAAACGTTCCCGGGATCTTTGTTGTTGGCGATGTTCGGCACGGCTCCGTGAAGCGCGTGGCCTCGGGCGTGGGCGAGGGCTCGGTTGCGATCTCATTCGTGCATCAATATCTAAGCAAGGTCGTGTGACAGATGGAAGAAACAGTTTCGGGCGGCGTGGAAGCAATTGTTCCCAATACTTCCTCGCCCCCAGATAAAGTCGAGGCACTTCGTCGCGTTCATATCTTCGCCGATCTGCCTGACGATCAGTTGCGTTGGTTTGCCGATAAAGCAGAAGACCGCCGGTTCGCGGCAGGCGACGTCATGTTTCGCAAAGGTGATTTGCCGGAAGCGATGGTGGTCTATCTTGAAGGCGAGATACACGCTTACTGGGACGAGAGCGATCACGACATTGTTTACATCTCTCGTGCGGGCGAGCAAGTCTCTGAAGTGAGCGGAATGCTTCCGTTTTCACGCATGAAGGAGTTTCAGGTAACCGGACGCGCGGTGACGGATGTGCGCCTGTTGTGGTTTCCGGCGCGCTTTTTCCCCGAAATGATGCAGCGCATGCCGTTGCTGGTCGAACGGCTCGTCGGGATCATGAGTGATCGAGTTCGTGAGGCGACCACGCTCGATCAACAGCAGGACAAGTTGATGGCGCTCGGCAAATTGTCAGCGGGCCTCGCGCACGAGCTAAATAATCCGGCAGCGGGAGCAACGCGCGCCGCAAACGATCTGATCGAAACTCTGAAAGAGCTGCGCGCTGCCGACATGCGACTCTGCTCTCACGATCTCACCGCGAGCCAACAGGCGTCGATCGACGCCTTCGAGAGAAAAGCTATCGATCATACAGCGTCGGCGAAGCAGTTGAACTCGCTCGATCAAAGTGATCGTGAAGATGAAATCTCCGATTGGCTCGAGGCACGTGGCATCGAGGAGGCATGGAAATTCTCGTCCAACCTCGTCGAAGCTGGAATGGATTCAGCCGCACTCGAACAGCTCCTCGGCGAGATGCCGCCCACGGCGATTGCCGACGTGCTCGCACGTGTAAACGGTCAACTCGCGGCGGCAAAGTTGGCCAGTGAGATCAAAACGGCCACGGCGCGTATTTCCGAGCTCGTGGGCGCGATCAAGGAATACAGCTACATGGACCAGGCTAGCATCCAGGAGCTGGATGTTCATAAAGGTCTGGACAACACGCTGCTGATCCTGAAGTACAAGTTGAAAAAGAAAGACATCAGCGTCACGCGTGACTACGCCGAGTCGCTGCCGCTGATCAAAGCTTACGGCAGTGAGCTCAATCAGGTATGGACCAACTTGATTGTTAATGCCGTAGATGCGATGAGCAAAGGTGGGACGCTGAAGGTGCGCACCAAGCGCGAGCCGACTGACATCATGGTTGAGATTCGCGATAACGGCGCCGGGATACCGGCGTCCGTGCGGTCGCGTATCTTCGAGCCATTCTTCACCACTAAGCAGGTTGGTGAAGGAACGGGCCTTGGCCTCGACACCGTGGCCCGCATCGTCCGCAAACACCGCGGCAACGTTCGCTTCGAATCCAAACCCGGCGACACGTGCTTCCAGGTGCGGCTGCCGCTCAATTAATACACTGCGTATCCTCTAACTCGGACCAGTGCTTTGGTTTTCTCGCCCAAACCTGACTCATGCGCGGCAGGATCGCCAGCACCGTTTCGTCGTCAGCCAGACGCCGCATTTCTGCAACCGTTTCACCGAGCTGTTCGTGACTAACTAGTCCGGCTGACACGAATGATGGTCCAGCTTCAGCGACTGACAGCTCCAGCAGCCGCTTATTCTCGCCTCTTGAAAAAACAGGTTGATTGAACGTTACTTCTACCTGTGAAAACTTCGCATTCAGCACGAGGTGAAACAGTCGACGGCCGAGTGTGTAGTCCACGCCCCACTTCGGTCCGAGCGCGCCGAAGAGGTTCGAGAATTCCTCCAGTTTCGACCGCGGCTCGCTGCTCGCTGAAGTAAGATCGCCATCTTCAATCGCCATGATTCCTTCCGGTTTTAGCAGCCCGTGCATCTCGCGCAAGGCCGACTCGGGATCCTGTAAGTGAATCAGCAGAAAGCGGCAATAGACTAGATCGAAAGCCTCTCTGCGCAGTCCGGTGTCTAACGCGCTCGCCTCAACGAAGCGGACATTTGAAAGTTCCGACGGCAACTGCGCGCGAGCTTGTTCGACTTGTGCGGGGCTGTAATCGACCCCGATCACCTCGCCGGTTGGGCCGACAAGCTCCGCCAGAAGTTGAGTAGTCATGCCGACGCCGCACCCGAGGTCGACGACGCTCATCCCGCGTTGAATACCGGCGCGCAACAATAGTTCGCGCGCGCCCGGGCCATAAACGTTGTGCAAGATACGAAGGCGATTCGCGGCTGCATTCCCAGTCGCCAAAACGTAATCACCGCGAGCGTTAAGTTTGGATTGTGCTTGCATTACTGTCCTCACGAATAAATTGCCACACTTGCATACGCGTGGGCAGACGACGTCGAGGAGCAGCGAAACCGTAAAAAAGTTGTAACTTTTGCTTTTATTGAGCGTCGTGGAAGATTATTCCGAGTGTGTAGCGGCTTCCGGACTGAAGTCGACTCACGCCGTGGCGCATGTTCACCCGGTAAACACTCTTTTTACCTTTGACGGGACGGTGATTTACGGCAAAAACGACGCCGTCGCCTTTTTGAAGTGGCACAGCGATTGGCCGTGACTGCATGCGTGGGCGTTGTTCAGTCATCACAAACTCGCCGCCGGTGAAGTCTCGATCGGGTTGTGACAACAGGATTGCGATCTGGAGTGGGAAAACATGCTCGCCGTATAGATCCTGGTGCAAACAGTTGTAATCGTCCGGTCCGTATTTGAGGAGCAGCGGCGTTGGTTTTGTTTGGCCCGCCTGGTGGCAGCGCTGAATGTACTCCGCGTGCGTGGCCGGGTAGCGCACGTCAATGTGCATTGCCTCGTTCCAACGATTAGCGATTGGAACCAGATGTGGATAGAGCGACGTGCGTAAGGTTGTAATCAGATCGGGTAATGGATAACTGAAATACCTGTACTCTCCACGCCCAAAGCCATGACGCTCCATCACGACCTGACTCCGAAACATCTTTTCGTCCTGATAGAGATCACGAACCTTGTCACATTCATTCGGCGCCAACAAACTCCTAACAACCGCATTACCTTCGGCATCCAGCTCCCGATAAACCCGCTCCCACGCTATATTCATTGTCCAATGATACCGTGCCGCGGTAGTCATAACACTCCGATTCTTGCTTTCTAAATTAGCTGCGAATTTACAAAGCGCGCTCCACGATAATGTACTGGTTTGAAAATACGCCGAAGGCGTTGGCTAATTTTAGCCCAGCGGTTCGAAGCGAAGCGAGAACCCTGGGGAACCAATAATAAAGCGTCAGAACCCTGAAAGGGTTCACCAATCGCTGAACCCTGTCAGGGTTGAAATGAAATTCAAATAGTTAACCCAGGGTTGTCGCTGCGGCTGTTGATTGTCAAGACATCATTTACGTTTTGTGATCAACACATCCTTTACACATTCTTACCGGGAGCGTCCCTCTTTGTTCGAGGTTCGTGTCGGCAAAAGCACCGCCGTGCTCTTACCGG
>Ga0105247_10000488_pt1 | contig 32940 bp, 29 predicted proteins | sample KBSS24metaG_FD_81519 | JGI IMG/M metagenome (GOLD analysis project Ga0105247, IMG submission 81519) | Switchgrass rhizosphere microbial communities from Kellogg Biological Station, Michigan, USA - KBS S2-4 metaG | ecosystem: Host-associated > Plants > Roots > Rhizosphere > Soil | place...
GAGGTAATTCATTCCGCGACATTCCCGGCAATCGGCGCTTCTTTCTGGCACCGGTGCTGACCTGGGCACCTTCGCAGCACACCCACGAGACTGCGTACCTCGAGTACTTGAACAGTCACGACGCGAGTGATTCGGGTCTGCCCATCATTGGGGACCGCTTACCCCCGGTGCCCATCGAACACAGCATGGATCAAGGTGGAGAGACACGAACGACGGATCTGCGTTTTGGCCTCAAGGGCAGCCATGTGTTTGACGATGGCTGGACTATCCGGCATCACTTCGAGGGTCGCTGGCTGCACGCACCGCAATCGCCGCAAGTGGCACTCGCTGCCGACGGACTCGATCCGGCGCAGTGCGGCACGGGCGGCTGCCCAGTCAAGCGGCAGTGGGTTTCAATTCCCCTCGCACGCGGCAACCAGGCGCTGGCATCGGTGGATCTGACTCGCGACTTCTCCGTCTGGGGTACGCAGCACTCGCTGCTGGTAGGAAGCGAATACTTCCAGAGCCTGCAACAAAGTGCGCTGCTGTCCAGCAGCGATTCCAGCTTCACCACCGACCTGTTCAATCCGAGCAAGGCGCCGGTACCTGCGTTTGTGAATCCCGACTGGATATCGCAGATGCTGACGCGCGAACGCTGGGCTTCCAGCTACGCCCAGTATCAAGTCGTCCTTTGGAACAGGCTCTATCTATTGAGCGGCTGGCGATACGACACCGTCTGGGAGAATTTGGCAGAGCTCGCGGGCAGCACGAAACAGATCGGCCTTGGGCCCCCGTCCGGCAACCTGGCCAGCAAGTTGCGTGGAGTGAAGCAACGCGAAGGAATACTGTGGCGCGCCACGACATCGCTCAGTCTGTACGCGAACTACACTGAGAATTTCGGCGCCACCCCGGGCCTTTACGTCGGTGCCTCGGGCGATGTCGCCCTGTTACAGCCCGAGCAATCCGCTCATGAGTGGGAAGCAGGCGTGAAGCTCGAGCGTGCGGATGGCCGGGCATCCGCCACTGCCGTCTGGTTCAACCTCACCAAGACCAACATCAGCTCGCCACTTCTGGAGCCCGCCTTGAATCAATCGGGTGTGCTCTTTCAGAGCGGCAATGCGCGCAACCAGGGACTCGAGCTCGATTTTCGGGGCGAGATCCTGCCCAACCTGCAGTTGTCCGCGACCTATGCCTACATCAGCTCGAGTATCGTCAACAATAACTACTACCCCGCGGCCTTGCATTCCCACATCAATGGCTATGAGTTGGCCGGCCTTAGCGGCGACCGGCTGTTTGGCGTGGCTCGGCATGGCGGTAGCGTATGGGGCACCTATCGCGTAGCCGATGGCGCATTGGGCGGCTTGAAGTTCGGTGCCGGCGCGGTCGTCCGGGGCGTACGGGAAGGAGACAACATCAACGACTATCAGCTTCCTGGATTCGCGAAAGTCAACGCCATGGTCGCCTACGGCTGGCGCGCGGCGGGTACGCGGATGAGCATCCAGTTGAACGTCGATAACCTCTTCGATAAACGCTACTTCGAATCCCTCAGCGGAACTCACACCGTAATGCCGGGCAATCCACGGCGTTGGCTCGGGACCCTGCGGGTCGAGTTCTGAGGCGCAGACGGGTTACTTGTGGCGATAACCCACTCGAAAGGCACCCCAATGCCGGCCGTTGACCATGATTGGAGCGGACAGATCCTTCATCAGGACGAATTTGCCGCCTCCCATGTTGCGCCGATACGTCTGCAATAGAAACGGCTTGGTGTTGGCGGCTACCTTCTGCACCGCGCGGTCGTCGAACAGGCGGCGATTGCGGCTGTAGGCCGCATTCCAGGCCGGATCCTTCCCCTGCGGTTTCGAATACTCGGGGTTGTGTGTTGGCAGGTAGCCGCCCCTCGCCCAGGCCACGCAGAACACGATGCGCGAATCCCGGGTACGCAGCGGATCCTGGATCGGTGGCAACAGCCGATCGGTGAATTGCACATAGTCCGTCAGGTATTGCTTGGGGTCCGTGCCGGGAATCTCCCGGTAGCGCTCATCAAACAATCGGGCCATGGTGATTTCGCCGCGATTGATGGCGGCTTCGAACTCGGAGCTGATCCGTTTGGCGGCCTCCATGCCGAGGCGGATGATCGGGGTGTCGTCGGTCTCAACGCCGCTTTCCGCAATGAACTCGATCAGATTTTCGCTCAACGCGAGCAGTCCCTCGAGACGTTCGTCCGCCTTGCGCAGGTTGGTGGACGATAACTCCACGCCGGTGGCGAGATCCGAGAGTTGGGAGAGGGTTGCATCGCACGCCTCGAGATTGTCGGTCGTGGCTTTGGCGATCGCATCGACCTCGCGGCCAACCGTGTTGAATGCGTCATGGGCCCGATGGATGACACCTTTGACTTTTTCGGCCCCCTCGGCCGCGTTACCGGAATGGCGGGTCGCCTCGCCACTCTCCTTGATGAGGCCTGCGATCTGCTCGCCGAGCGCGCGCACGGTGTCAGTGATGTGAACCGTGGCGGTGCGAGTCTGCTCCGCCAAGGCCTTCACTTCCCCGGCCACGACCGCGAAGCCGCGCCCGGCCTCGCCGGCACGCGCCGCCTCAATGCTGGCGTTGAGAGACAAGAGCCGGGTTTGCCGCGCGATCGTGTCGATCGTCTCGGCCACGCGGCCAACCTGTTTCAACAGGGTGCTGAAGGAGGCCAGCCGCTCCTGGATGTGGCTGACCGCACCGGTGAGCTCACCGATGTGCTGCACAGCGCCGCCGATCAGCAGGCGCGATTCAGCAATCTCGTTGCCGGCGGCCGAGGCGGCCTGCTGGGCACCCTTGGCGGCCCGGTCGATCTCGCGGTTACCCCCCACCATGTGTTCGGCGGCTTGCTGCAGCTCCTTGAACTGCTCCGATTCGTTGGACACACGGCCACTGACCTCGTCCAGATTGCCGGCGACATCCGCCAGCTCGACACCGAGGGAGCCGATGCGGCTGGCGAGCTCTGACACCAGGCGCGAGCTGGCGCTTGCCGATTCGGGTCCTGCAGAGCCCGTATGCGGAGCCTGACCCGATGTAACGTTCATGCCTCGACCTCCGAATCCTCACTCAATCGGCGCGAAGTATGCTGCATGGTGAAATCAAATGGCTGGCCATGTTCGGCATGTTGCTATGCGGTAAAAATGGCGTAGGTCAAGTTTGCGCCCATAGGAACATGACTTGCGCCCGGATCTTCGCGGGGCCCGGATTTGCACACCCGGAGCAGGACTTTCGCCATGGCACAGACAGTCGGTGACTTCCTTGTCGAGCGGCTCCACGAATGGGGTGTCCGGCTCATTTTCGGTTATCCGGGCGATGGCATAAACGGTGTGTTCGGCGCATTGAACCGCGCGGGCCGGAAAATTGAATTCATCCAGGCCCGGCACGAGGAAATGGCGGCCTTCATGGCCTGCGCCTACTCGAAGTTTACCGGGGAGCTGGGTGTCTGTATGGCCACCTCCGGTCCCGGCGCGACACACCTGGTGACAGGGCTTTATGACGCCCGCCTCGATCATGTACCGGTCCTCGCCATTGCGGGCCAACAGTCACGCTCCGCGCTGGGCGGGCACTACCAGCAGGAAGTGGATCTGGTCAGTTTGTTGAAGGACGTGGCGGGCGCCTTCGTTCAGCAGGCAGCCCATCCCTCACAGGTTCGTCACCTGGTGGACCGCGCGATCCGAACCGCGATTGGCGAGCGTCGGGTCACCGCGATCGTCCTTCCCAACGACCTGCAGGAGATGCCTTACAAAGATCCTCCCAGGACCCACGGCAGCGTGCACTCCGGAGTTGGATACTCCATTCCGAAGGTATTGCCGTACGAGTCTGATCTGTTGCGCGCGGCAGCAGTCCTGAACCAGGGAAAGAAAGTTGCGATGCTGGTGGGCGCCGGCGCGCTGGGAGCCACGGATGAAGTGATCGCCGTGGCGGATCGATTGGGTGCCGGCGTGGCCAAGGCGCTGCTGGGAAAGGCTGTGGTGCCGGACGACCTCCCTTGGGTAACCGGCGCCATCGGCCTGCTCGGGACCGAGCCCAGCTACACGATGATGTCGGAGTGCGACACGCTGTTGATGGTCGGTTCCGGATTTCCCTACTCCGAATTCCTGCCGAAGGAGGGCCAGGCGCGCGGAGTGCAGATCGATCTTGCACCCGACATGTTGTCACTGCGATACCCGATGGAGGTCAATCTCGTAGGCGATGCCGGCGAGACGCTGCGCGCTCTGCTGCCGATGCTCGATGCGAAGGTAGACCCTGCCTGGCGCAATGAGATTGCCAAGAGCGTTGCCCAGTGGTGGCGAACATTGGAGGAACGGGCGCTGCAACCGGCCAACCCCGTCAATCCGCAACGGGTGGCCTGGGAGTTGTCGCCACGGCTGCCTGACCGGGTGATTCTGACGAGTGACTCCGGGTCCTGCGCCAACTGGTACGCGCGCGATCTGAAAATCCGCCGCGGCATGATGGCCTCGCTGTCCGGTGGCCTCGCCTCGATGGGCGCCGCCGTTCCCTATGCCATTGCAGCAAAGTTCGCCCATCCCGACTGCCCCGTGATCGCATTGGTCGGCGATGGTGCCATGCAGATGAACAACATGGCCGAGCTGATCACGGTCGCAAAGTACTGGCGGCGCTGGGCCGACCCGCGATGGATTGTCTGCGTGTTCAACAACCAGGATCTCAATCAGGTCACCTGGGAACAACGGATCATGCAGGGTGACCCGAAATTCAATGCATCGCAGGGGATTCCGGACGTGCCCTATCACCGCTTCGCACAGTTGATCGGGCTGGAGGGCATTTTCGTCGACCGGCCCGATGCCCTCGGGGCCGCGTGGGACGAAGCTCTCGCGGCTGATCGTCCAGTGGTACTGGAGGTCAAGACGGATCCCGAAGTACCTCCGCTACCTCCTCACATCACCTTGAAGCAGGCGAAGAATTTCGCCAATGCCCTGCTGCGGGGTGACCCGCACGAGGGCAGTGTGATCAGGGGTACGGCGCGTCAGCTGCTGAGCAAACTCTTCCCGGGCAGGCGCAAGAGGGACTGACACATCTGGAACTAAACACGGCTTCGTGAGTTTGAGGCAATGGCGATTTGGCGGGAGGCGATATGTCCACGACGACCATTTTGATCATTGTGCTGATACTTCTGTTGGTAGGCGCTCTACCAACGTGGCCCTATAGCAGCGCGTGGGGGTACTACCCGAGCGGTGGCCTGGGATTGATAGTTCTGATTCTCATCGTCCTGCTGCTGTTGGGACGAATATAGACGGACTTCATCGTTTAGATGTACTTCATCGTTGCGGCGTCGTCAGAATCTTGTCCAGGGTAATTGGCAATTCGCGGATACGCTTGCCGGTTGCGTTGTAGACAGCGTTCGCGATCGCCGCAGCGGCTCCCGTGATGCCGATCTCCCCTATTCCATGCAACCCGAGGGGTGCCTGGGGATCGGGGATGTCGTTCCAGATGACGTCGATCTGGGGTATGTCGAGATGCACCGGTATGTGGTACTCGGCCAAGGATGCATTGACGAACCGTCCGCTGCGCTCATCGAACAAACTTTCTTCCGTGAGTGCCATGCCGATACCCATGACGATGCCGCCGCGGAATTGACTGGCCGCTGTCTTGGGGTTGAGGATGCGGCCGGTATCAAAGGAGCCCAGCCAGCGGCAGACGCGGATTTCGCCGGTGACCTCGTTGACGCGCACCTCGCAGAATTGCGCACCGCAGGATTGCATGGAGTATTTCTGCATCTCGGCGGGTGGCGGGGCTTTGACCGTGCATTCCAGGTGATCGCGGCCCGCGCGGCGCAGAATCGCTTGATAGGACTCGCCACGTGTTGGGTTGTCGATACGATATAGGCCACCATCACGAGCGCGGACATCCCCTACCTTGGCACCGGCCAACGGTGAGTCCTTACCGCACAGTTTGAGCAGCTGCTCCACCATCGCGTCCACGGCGGCAGTCACCGAGGCAACGATGCTGACCGTTTGAGTCGATCCACCGGCAGTCGGGCTATCCGGCAGATGAGTGTCGCCGTATTCGAATGCGACGTGCTCCAACGGAAGCGCCAGGCGGTCCGCCGCATGCTGCACCTGTACGGTCGCGGTGCCCATGCCCATCTCGTGTGCCGCCGCTTGGACAATGGCGCGGCCCTCGGCCGTAATGCGAAGCCGAGCCGACCCCCCCGGCATTCGGTAGTACGGGTAGTAGGCTGTGGCGACGCCCTGGCCGATCTGCCAGATGCCCTCGCGTTGCGAGCCGGGAGAGCGATTTCGTTGCGCCCAGCCGAAACGCTCTGCACCGCGGCGATAGGCCTCGACCAGGTTGCGGCTGGAAAACGGGCTATTCTTCGTCGGGTCTTGCTGCGGCTCGATGCGCCGCCGCAGCTCGATGGGATCCAAGCCGCACTCGATCCCCAACTCATCAATGGCGGATTCGAGTGCAAACGTTCCGATGGACTCCCCTGGCGCCCGCATCGAAGTGTTGGCCACCATGTCGAGCTCGACCACCCTCTGTTGAATCAACATGTGCTCGGCGGCGTACAGATGCCGGGCCGGGAAGGTAAATTGCTCCGGGAAGGCGTTGTGTGAAACGACCGCGGTCGTGCCCGTATGGATGAGCGCGGCCAACGTGCCATCCTGGTTGGCACCCAGCGCTACGCGCTGCTCGGAGAGCGTGCGCCCGCCGGTAATGCGAAAAACCTCCTCGCGCGTGAGGACAATTCGGACCGGCCGGCCTGTCAGTTTTGCGGCGGCGATACACAGGAGCGTGTGATTCCACACCCCTTTGTTTCCGAAGGCGCCCCCGACGAAGGGAGCCCTCACCCGGACTTTCTCGGATTCGAGTCCGAAGGTCTTGGCGATGGTCTCACGCGTTGCGGCGAGGGCCTGCGATGCGTCGTGGACATTCAGCGTGCCGTCACCTTCCCATTTCGCCGCAACGGCATGCAACTCGATCGAGTTATGGTTGTAGCGCGGCGTCCGGTAGAGTTGGTCCACGCGAAAGGCTGATCTTCGTAGAGCGTCCTCCGCACCGCCGATGGTCACATCGGGAGGCTCACCCAGAATATCTTTCGGCGGCTTGGCTTCAGACTTGCGCGCGTCGAACGACAAGGCGGCTGTCTCAGCCTCGTACTCAACACGAAGCAAAGAAGCCGCGCTGTCAGCTGCTTCCTGCGACTCAGCAATAACGAGCGCAACTGGCTGCCCGTTCCAATGGACTCGATCGTCCTGCATCACGGGCAGATTGCTCGTAGCCGCGCTGTCTCGAGACGAGAACATCTGGGGCGGCGCGTTCATCCTGGGAGCATTCTGGTGTGTCATGACGGTGATGACGCGAGGCGCCCGCCGTGCGGCCTCAGTGTCAATCCGCCGGATGCGACCCTTGGCGACCGTGCTCAGCACGAGTGATGCGTGCGCGAGATTCTCAAAGGGAACCTCAGCGGCAAACCGCGCCGCTCCTGACACTTTCATCGGCCCGTCGAGCCGCGATAGCGGCTGGCCGATATACCCCCGGCTCTCCAGTAACGGGTCCGGGCCCTTGTTGGGCACGACCTTCGCCAGTGCATCAGTCACTTTCTGCAGGACGCTCATGACTCCTCTCCAGGTCGGCGTGTCAGCTCCTGCAACGTATCCACGATAACTCTCTTGGCGAGATCGATCTTGAACGCGTTGTGAGCATGCCCGACGGCCAGTTCCAATTCGGCTTCGGCTGCCTGGCGAAAACTCTCCTCGGTGGCGGATGCCCCTTGAAGCGCTTTTTCGGCTAGCTGCGCTCGCCACGGCTTATGCGCAACGCCGCCAAGCGCCAGTCTTGCCGTGCGAACCTTGTCCCGCTCATCGAGCTCTATAACTGCTGCCACCGACACGAGCGCAAATGCATAGCTCGCCCGGTCGCGAACCTTGCGATAGACCGAGCGGGCCGCATCCGGCAGCGGCGGAATTTCGACTGCGGTGATCAGCTCGTCTGCCGCCAGCTCGGTCTCCACATCAGGCGCGTCGCCGGGCAGCCGATGTAAGTCGGTCAGCCTCAACTGACGAGGACCGTTCGAGCCCTCGACGTGAACGATCGCATCGAGCGCGGCAAGCGCGACACACATGTCGGATGGGTGCGTCGCGATACAGTGCGACGAGGTCCCCAGGATCGCGTGGATCCGGTTGAATCCCTCGAGGGCATCACAGCCGCTCCCGCGGGCGCGTTTGTTACACCGTGCCGCGCTGTCATAGAAATAATAACAACGCGTCCGCTGCAGGAGGTTGCCACCCACTGTTGCCATGTTGCGGATCTGTGCCGAAGCGCCATTCACGATCGCTTGCGCGAGCATCGGGAAGCGCTCGCGCACATCCCAATGACTGGCCACAGCCGTATTTTTGGCACCGGCGCCCAACAGGAGTGCGCCGTCCGCACGCAGCTCGATGGCCTGCGAAATCCCGCTGACGTCGATGATTGTGCCAGGTTGCTCGATGTCCTCTCGCATCAGGTCTACGAGGTTCGTGCCCCCGGCGAGATATTTGGGATTGTGGCCGCGTGCGAACAGCTTGATGGCAGTAGCAGGATCGGCCGCCCGCTCGTAGCTGAATACATTCATCGGGACACTCCTTAAGGAGGGGTCTGCGCAAAAGTCTGCTGAACGGCCTGGACGATTCCGTTGTAGGCACCGCAGCGGCACAGATTGCCGCTCAGGCGCTCGCGGATCTCATCGGAGTTGAATTCGATTTCCCGCGCCCGGACGTCTGCCGTGCAAGCGCTGGGGACGCCCCGCTTGAGCTCACCCGCCATCCCCAAGGCCGAGCAGATCTGCCCCGACGTGCAGTAGCCGCACTGGAACCCATCGCATTCGATGAACGCCCGTTGCAGCGGATGCAGATTGCCGGGCGAGCCAATGCCTTCAATGGTGATGATGGAGCGGGTTTGATACTGCACAGCCAGCGCCAGGCAGGAATTGATACGCTCCCCGTCAACCAGCACAGTGCAGGCGCCACAGGCACCTTGATCGCAGCCCTTCTTCGTGCCCGTCAGTCCAAGGTGATCCCGCAGGAGGTCCAGTAAGGACGTTCTGACGTCGCAATCCACGCTGTGCGAACTGCCATTGATGGTGAACTGCATGGCTCTGCTCCAACGGTTGCCGTCTTCAGGGGTTGATGAGGCTCAACGCATCGTGCGGGGGTCCGTTCCAGTGGACGTGTATCCTGGCGTGAGTTCGAACGGGACAGTAATAAGATAGGCGGTAGAATAATGAGTAAGAACATCCGTTGGTTGTTGTCGCGGCGTGGCTTCATGGGCGGACTCACCGTCTTGCCCGCTGTCTGGTCACATGCGGGGGAAGTCGAGCCGCGGATATCCGCGAGTCTGTATCGACGGCTCGCGCCGCCGCCGGTCACATCTGCCGACCAGGTCCTGGCGGTCATCGATTTTGAGCCACTCGCGCGCGACGTATTGCCGCCGGCACACTTCGGCTACATCGCTACAGGGGCTGACGATGATCGCACTGTGATTGGCGACGGGCATTATCCGTCGTGCCGAGAGCGCCGGTTGCACCGCCATCGTCGTGACTGTCGACACGCGCGGCGCGCGTAACAGCGAGACGCTCAAACGTGCAATGGAGGTCGATAACCGGCAATGCACTGAGTGTCACGCGGGCAACCTTCATGACATCTGGCGGCGGGGGCCTATCTATTCGGGTCTCGACGTGTCACACGTAACGGGGCTCGCGCCGCCTGATCAAACAGTCAGGTTTCTCGATCGGCTGCGGTCAGCCGTCAAGGGACGGCTGCTCATCAAGGGAATCGTTACGGGCGAAGATGCGGCGATTGCGCTGGATCACGGAGCAGACGGTATCGTCGTGTCGAACCACGGCGGCCGCAATGAAGAGACCCTCCGCGCCACAATTGACTGTGTACCTGAAGTTGTCGCGGCGGTGCGCGGCCGAGTGCCGGTGTTTGTTGACGGCGGGATCCGCCGCGGCACGGATATTTTCAAGGCACTCGCACTCGGGGCGACGGCTGTCGGTATCGGCAGGCCGCAGGCTTGGGGGCTGGCCGCATTTGGTCAGCCGGGTGTTGAAGCGGTGATCGATATCCTGAACCGGGAGCTCGCCGGGATCATGCGTCAGGCGGGCACACCGACGCTGGCGAGCATTACACCCGAGCTTTTGGTGCGCTCACGCGCCGGCTGAGGCGCTCCGGCACGCACTGCTTCACAATGGACGTGCCTGGGCTTTCCAGCGCAGGGACATGCAGGACAGGCCGGCATCGAGTTTGCCGACGGCGGAAACTGACAGGGCCCTGGCTGTGTAGCCCTCGCCGCTGAGCAGCTCGAGGGTCTGGGGAAACTCTTCGCCAACGAGAATAGTGTCGTTCAGCCGCAACGCGTTGGCTGCACGCTTCTCACTTTCCGGCACGATCAACTTGCGGTAGCTGTCGAACAGGTCTGAGGCGGCGAGTGCAGCCGTGCAGAGGATGTGATCCGCGCCGATCAGCGAGCAATCGGATTTCAGATGCAGGGTGTCGGTGGGGGTGTTGACGATCCGTGACTCAATCCCCAGCTGTTGAAGCAAGCCGCGCAGCTCAGTGGCCCCGGCCAGGTTCGTTCGCTTTGACAGTCCGATGAACATGCCATGAGGGGTCATCAACATATCGCCGCCGTCGGCGAAGCCCGCTTTCAGCCGCAATACGCGGGGGAAACGCTGACTCAGAACCGGCTCGATCTCGGCTACTTCGCCTAAGCGGGTCTGGGCACCTGGACGCAGTACGATCGCGGCGTTGCCAAACACGAGCGCCGGATCCTCCACGAAGATAGAGTCTGGATACGTTTCGAGGGGTGGCAGCGTTTCGACGCGAAGGCCACAAGCCGTCAGTGCACGAACGTACTCGGCGTGCTCACGCTCGATCGCTTCAAACAGCGGGCGCGGACCGGTTTGCGAGCTCAACCCATGGATCACACTGCGCGCCGGCGCGCGCACCAGCGCGCTGTCGAATTCGAAGATCATAGGCGGTGGAGCCTATCACGGTCGAGCACACGCTAACGGCAGAAGGGAACGGTGGGGGCTGGGGCCTCAGACGTCGAGAATTCCCCGTTTCACGGCGATCATCACAGCGTGGGTACGGTCTTGCGCACCAAGCTTGGGCAGAATGCTCTTCATGTGGGCTTTGACCGTTCCCTCGGAGATCTCGAGCTGAGCTGCAATCTGCTTGTTGGAATTACCGGAGCCTACCCGGCGCAGCACGTCGATTTCGCGCTCGGTGAGCGCGTCATCCGCGGCATGTTCCGCGATTTGCGAGGCGATCTCCGGTGGAATGCGGCGCTTGCCGGCGTGGACCAGGCGGATGGTGTCCAGGAGATCTTTGCGCAGCATGCTCTTGAGCAGGTAACCCGAGGCGCCCGCTTTCAAAGCACCTAGTGCCTGAACGTCGCCGGCGTAGGTTGTCAGCACCACGATGCGGGCGGTCGGGAATTCGGTTCTGATGGCGCGAATCGCTTCGATGCCGTTCATGTCCGGCATGCGCAGATCCATCAACGCCACATCGGGGCGGTGCTTGCGGAAGGCTTCGATCGCCTCGAGGCCGTTCGTCGCCTCGGCCACCAGGGCCATGTCCGGTTGGCCTTCGATCACGGCAGCAATACCTTCGCGCAACAGCGGATGATCGTCCACTGTGAGTATGCGAATTCGTGGTAGGCCGTGCATGGTGTTTTCTCCCCGCCTGATACGTCCTCGATTCGCTCAGGCATCGAGTCATATCCAGTATGCCCAACGCGGTGCGAAGATTCATCAACACCATCAGGTGCTTGCATTACGGCGTCGGGCCCTGTACCACCTGGGGCTCTCGCACCCCCCAAAAGGGAGGGGGTCCGCATGCCCTGACCTTGGGTATGGCTGCCAGGCACACCGGACTACCCTGCGCCACCGTGCAAAGACTTTTTTCTATGTTCCCGGGCGGAGCGCCAGGCTGCGGCATGCTGATCCTGCGTGTGGCCGTTGCAGCCTCGCTGCACATCGGCCCTTCCGGCCACTTCGCGGTTCACCCGAACATCCCGGCATTCATTGCCCTCGCCGCCTTGTCTGGCTCACTGGCGTTGGGCCTTCTCACACCGCTCGTTTCGCTATTGGCCGGGATCGTCGCGGTGGCCGTTGCGCTGACGGACGCAACCAGCGTCGCGACCGCGGCCCTGCTCGGCCCGCTGTATGCCGTAGTCCTGATGTTGCTGGGTCCGGGCGCCTACTCGTTGGACGCCCGGCTTTTCGGGCGACGAGTTGTGGTCCTGCAGTCGGCACCAACGCCTGATGAACGGCGCTGACAGTGGCGCCAGGCCATAACACGCCGCGGAGTCTGAACTACCCGAAAGGGGGAGCTGCGAGCAGCACTTTGTGGAATATGTTAATCAACAACCGGGGTTGATTATCGTGCAGCGCAATCATGCGTGTATCAAGACGAAATGGGAGCAGGTCATGTTAGAGCAAAGCTCAGGGGAACTCGCGGTCGTGGCCGCACAGCTCGTCGAGGCTGCGTGTGCCGCGTTGAACGGCGATGGGGAAATGACCGAAGCACGGATTGCGCGGGCGGTTGCACTTCTAAGGCGCAAATCCAACTCGGTATGCACCATCGTGCGGCCACGCGAAACTCCCGCTCGTCAGATCTATCGCGGCGGCCTCGCAGGATGGCAGGCCAAGCGGGTCGAGGCGCACATCGACGCCAATCTGGCACGCAAAGTGCTCATTGACGATCTCGCACGCCTCGTGGGCTTGAGCAACGGCCAATTCTGCCGCGCCTTCAAGAGCTCGTTCGGGATGCCGGCGCACGTGTATTTGATGCATCGGCGGATCGAAGTGGCACAGGGGATGATGTTGCGTACGGGCGCACCTTTGAGCGAAATCGCACTGCGCTGTGGAATGAGTGACCAGGCCCATTTCACGCGGACCTTCCGGCGAGTGGTGGGTGAGACGCCGTGTTTGTGGCGGCGCACGCGGCGTAACGCAATGTTGGATCAAAGTGCGACCGACATCCCGCAGCTCACGAATCTAACCAATGGGCGCGCTGGACTTGGGCATTCCGTGTTGCCTGCGAGTATGCAACTGACTGCGTAAAGCCGCCAGGCTCATGCGATTCGCACTGCTGTCGGTGCTGTTGTTCGCGCCGGTGACGTTTGCGCTCGAGGCGGCTCACTCAATATCACAATATGGTCACACGATGTGGACGCTCCAGGAGGGAGCACTACCCGGTGTGCCGTTGGACGTCGCGCAGACTACAGACGGCTATCTGTGGGTCGGGACGCGCGCCGGTCTCGTTCGTTTCGATGGCGTGCGTTTCGTTCCGTTTGCCCCGCCCAAGGGTGAAGAACTCCTCACCTCGAGAGTGTTGTCGCTGCGCGCGGCCCGCGACGGCAGTCTCTGGATCGGCACGCGCTCTGATCTCGAGCACTGGCAGAACGGGCATCTGAGCCACTACTCGGATGCTCCGGGCACGATCATGTCTGTGATCGAGGACTCCGGCGGCAAAGTGTGGTTCACCCGAATGCGCATAGGTGAGGGTGAGGGACCGCTGTGCGAAGTAGCCGGTACAGCGGCGATTTGTCATGGGGTCAAGGACGGGATACCGCTGCGCCACGCGCATCAATTGACGCTCGATGCCCGAGGCAATTTCTGGACGTTCTCTGCTACCGACCTGTTACGTTGGAAACCCGGATCGGCCCGAACCTATGTGGCTGCAGAGTTGGGTGGCAAAGGGGAGGCTGAGGATTCCTTCGAGGTATTTCAGGCTCTCGCTCCCGCGCCCGATGGGTCGATGTGGGTGGGCGCGACGCAGCCCAGTCACGGGCTGGGCCTGATGCGAGTCGTTGACGACAGGTTGGAATCAGTGGTCATGCCGGAACTCGACGGCCGCAAGCTCTCGGTGTCGGCTCTGCTCCTTGATCACCAGAACGCGCTGTGGATCGGTACGCCCGGCGAGGGGCTCTTGCGTCTGCAGGGGGAAAAGGTCAGCCGCTATGGGGCCCGGGAAGGCTTGTCCAGTGATACGGTGCAAGGTTTGTTTGAGGATCGCGAGGGAACGCTGTGGGTGTTGACTGCACAAGGAATCGACGCGTTTCGCGATTTGCGCGTGACCAGTGTGACGAGCCGCGAAGGGCTGAGCGCTGATGTCGCGAACGCTGTACTCGCCACCCGCGATGGCACCGTTTGGATCAACACCTGGCACTCACTTGATGCCCTCCGCGACGGGAAAGTCACGTCACTGAGTGCGCACAAGGGTTTGCCTGGGGAGGAGGTCACCGCCCTCTTTGAGGATAGTGCGGGAACCCTCTGGTTGGGAGTCGACAACGACCTCCTTGCATTCGAGGGCGGCACGTTCAAGTCCGTCAAGCGGCCCGATGGCCGTTCGATCGGGTACATCCAGCAGCTGACGCAGGACACGGCAGGCGATATCTGGCTGATGGAGTCCAAGACCCATCAGCTGGTGCGAATTCACGATCGGCAAGTGGTGCAGACGATTCCGCGCTCTGTTATCCCTTTTGCATACGCGCAAAGCATCGTCCCGGATCAGCATGAAGGCATCTGGTTTGCGCTGACGAATGGCGATCTCGCGCACTATCGGCGCGGGCAGCTCGAGACGGTGGAGTTTCATCGGGCCGGTTTGATATGGGGGCTCATTTCAACTCCTGACGGCTCGATCATCGGCGGCACCTCGCTGGGGTTGATCGGTTGGCGTAACGGCAGATCGCAAACAATGACCCTGGCGAATAATCTGCCCTGCCAGGACATTCACACGTTGCTGCGCGATCGTCACGACAACCTCTGGCTCTACGCGGCGTGCGGAGTCATTTTTCTTGCGGCCGACGAGGTCCAGGCCTGGTGGAAGGATCCGGGGGCACGCCTGAGATTCCGCCTTTTTGACGCTCTCGATGGGGCACGCCCATCGCTGGGGGGATTCTTCCCGCGATCATCCGTTGGGCCTGACGGGCGGTTGTGGTTCGCGAACGGCAGCGTGGTCCAAGTGATAGATCCTGATCGCTTGGGCGGTAATACGCTTGCGCCGCCGGTGCACATCGAGGGGCTCGTCGCCGATCGTAGAGCATTCTCGCCGCAGGCCGGCCTGCGGTTCGCGCCACATACGCGTGACCTCGAAATCGACTACACGGCGCTCAGCCTGGTGGTGCCGCGTAAGAACAACTTCCGTTACAAGCTCGTGGGGCACGATAGCGATTGGCAGGACGCTGGCGCGCGGCGCCAGGCGTTCTATACGGATTTGCCGCCGGGTGACTACAGATTCCAGGTTGTTGCCAGTAACAACGACGGTGTCTGGAGCGAGTCCGGCGCGAGCCTCGACTTTGCCATCATGCCGGCCTTCTATCAGACGACTTGGTTCATGGCCCTTTGTATCTTTGCGGGCGCCGGTGTTCTGTGGTTGTTGTACCTGGCACGCGTCAGGCAAATTGAGATGGGCATCCGTATGCGCCTCGAGGAGCGTGTGATCGAACGCGAACGGATGGCCCGCGATCTGCACGACACGCTCCTGCAGAGTGTGCAGGGACTGATATTGCGATTCCAGGCTGTGCTTGCACGCATTCCCGAGGGTGGGGAGCGTCCCCTGCACATGATGGAGCAGGCGCTCGAACGAGCCGACCAGGTTCTCGCCGAAGGCCGTGAGCATGTTTATGACTTGCGCAAGGCAACTCACGCGAGCAACGATCTGCCACAGGCGCTGCAGGAGCTTGCGGAGCAGCTCGCGCAGACCTCGGACAACACCCAATTTCGGGTCACCATCGAGGGTACTCCTCGCCGGCTGCATCCAGTCGTTCGTGAGGAGACTTATCGGATCGGCGCCGAAGCACTCACGAATGCAGTCCGACACGCGGTAGCCACGCACGTGGATACGGAGATCGCGTATTCACGCAAGGGCGTTACGCTGCGGGTCGTTGACAACGGTCGTGGCTTTGACGCGGCCGTGCTGAGCATAGGCGCGCCGCGCGGGCACTTCGGACTCACGGGGATGCGCGAGCGGGCGCACAGAATTCGGGCGCGATTCGAAGTGTCTACTCGCCCGGGGTCCGGGTCGGCTGTGGAGGTCAGTGTTCCAGCATCGATTGCTTATCGGGTCGGCGGGCGGCTGGTGATGTGACCGTCTGCCGGTCGCGGCACGCGAGTTCGCAGTGCTCCTGGAGGAAGATGCGGGTCATTGCGGGGTTTGAGCTGTTTGATGTCCGCTTGCACCTGCCTGAAACGTTAGCTAGGGAGAGGCAGAGCGCCAAACGTATTAGAACGAGGACGCACAATGGGAAGTTTCCTGGTCGATTCATACAAGGTACGGCTCGAGCTGCAACGCGTGGGCAATCCGGTTGTCACTCAGAGAAGCCGCATCCTCGAGATCGCAAGCGTAGTACAGTTTCATGGCATCGTTGAGCGTGCGATGCTCAACTTCTCGACTTACTGGGACAATTGGTCGGTCACGCCCGCGGTCGGCTTCTACAGTACGGCGAATCCTCTGCAGCCCATGCTCACCGGCTGGCTGCCCTCGTCCGAGTTCTCGTTCTGGTACGACGTGCTGCGCTCGGAAAAGCCGCTGACGTTTTTTTATAACATCGCGCCCATCGGCGGGGCCAACTACGTCAACGACATTTCAATCGGCACCTCGACGGAACCCATCGGGGAAGGGCCGCAGGACACGAGTCCCTGAGAATTGAGCCCTGGGTCAAGGCGGCGGTGCCGCTGGTTGCCGCAACTGCTCAAACATCGAAAACACCCAGGGCCGCACGGCCAACAACATCGCAACGCTGCGCTTGTCTTTGGCTGGCAACGCCCGATCGAGCTCGGCTACGTCACGAAACTCGGCGGCCAGCCGCTCGATCCTGCGCAACAGGACATTGAAGGAGGCTTGACACAACTCGGCTGACACGAAGTGCAAGGCTTCTCCCGAGGAGGCGAAAGCCGATTGCAGGAATTCCTGGCGAATCTGCTTTTCATAGCGTCGCCGCAGCGGTCCGTCTCTGCGCCACGCAATGACCGCTGCAGCGCGGGCGCGGGCACGAAGTTTCGAGCGCATTTCGATCAGCCGGAGTGAATCCAGCCTCACCATCCAGCGGCGCACCGAACGCTCGTCAGCGCTCAACTCAGTAGCGATTTCCCGCCCTGTGCGCCCGTTGGCGAGCAGGTAGAAGCACGCAAGCAGGTTGGGGTCAGCAGCCAATGCAGTCTCCTGCTCCAGTGTCAGTTGCTCGGTTCCCTCCGTGGTTTGATCCGCAGCGAGCCGCACGACCTCCTGGATACTGACATCCAGTGCCTGGCAGATCTGCTCGAGGCGAGCAAGGCTCAATGTTGCGCGGGAGAAGATTCGCTTCATCGATGGCTCGCTCAGGCGAATCCGCCGTCCGAGCTCTGCATACGTGATCTGGCGCGATTTCATGATTCGCTTGAGGCTCATCATGACGCGGGCTGCGGCACCGCCGCGGGTTGCTGCTTCTGGCATGAGCCTCAAGGTATCAGATTTCGATACTCTTTGAGCTGGTATTGCTTAGCGCTACCGACCTTCTAGGATCGGAGGCTATGAAATACATGCCTCACTGGGTGAACGACACCCACTCCGCTCTGAACCGCACCTGCATTTCGCAGCTGATCGAGGCGCGCACAGTCGATGACGTAGTCAGGGCCGTTCAGCGCGGCCGCGCGCGCGGAACTCCGCTTGCAATCGCTGGCGGCAGACATGCCATGGGCGGTCAGCAGTTCCTGACCGATGGCTCGCTGTTGGACATGCGCCGGCTCAACCGGGTCCGCTCGTTGGATGAAGAGCATGGCCTGCTCCAGGTGGAAGCAGGAATTACCTGGCCGGATGTGATTCGCGGTTATCTCGCACGTCCGCAAGGGAAAACGTCACCCTGGGGAATCCGACAGAAGCAGACCGGCGCCGATCGCCTCACAATCGGGGGAGCGGTCGCTGCCAACATCCACGGTCGGTGTCTGACTGCTCCACCCTTCATCGCAGACATCGAGTCACTGGAAGTCGTGACCGCTGACGCGGAAGTCGTACAGTGCAGTCGACTACAGCGGCCGGAACTATTCCGCCATATCGTTGGTGGATACGGACTGTTCGGCGCTGTCACGGCGGCGACCATTCGGCTTAGCCCCCGTCGGCAAGTCGAGCGTGTCGTCGAGATGCTCGATATTGACGGCCTGGTTGATACGCTGGAACAGCGCATACACATGGGTGCGCTCTATGGCGATTTCCAGTTTGCGACCGATCCAACCAGTCCGCAATTCATGCGCACGGGCATTCTGTCCTGCTACCACCCTACTGGCGAAACCAGAGTCATTCCGCCGCGACAACGCCGTCTTGCGCAGAGTGACTGGAACCGCTTGCTCGAGTTGGCGCACCGGGACAAGCGGCGCGCATTCGAGGAGTTCGCCGCTTTCTATCTGAGTACCTCCGGGCAACTCTATTGGAGCGACACCCACCAACTCAATCTGTACCTGGAGAACTACCACGGCGCGTTGGACGAGCGCCTGGGCGCGAGTATGCACGGCGGTGAGATGATCACGGAGCTCTACGTACCTCGCTCCCGTTTGGCCAAGTTCATGGACGAGATCCGTCGGGAATTTCTCGCCCATTCGACCGATTTGATTTACGGCACGATCCGGCTTGTCGAGGCGGACGAGGAGAGCGCCCTACCCTGGGCACGGGATCGCTTTGCCTGCGTCATATTCAATCTCCACGTCGATCACTATCCACGGGCAATCCTGAACGCACAGGAGGCGTTCGTTCGCTTGATCGATCATGCCATTGCCCAGGGCGGCAGCTACTACCTGACGTATCACCGGTTTGCCCGGCGGGATCAGCTCGTCAGCTGCCATCCAGCCATCGAGAGTTTCATCGCGGCCAAGCAACGCCTCGACCCGGCCGGCCTCTTTCAGAGTGACTGGTACGGTCATCTGCTCGCGCAGACCTCAGGTGAGCTCGTATGTTGAATTACGCGGCGCTGTGGATCTGCATCGGACTGTTCTTTGCGCGAGTTCTGGGGCAGATCGAAGTCCTTCTGGTGGCGCCGCGCTGGCTTCCCGCAATGCCGGCGTGGTACTCAGGTCTGCTGCCGTATCCGCTTCTGTTGCCGATCCAGATCGTGCTATTGATGTTGATGTGCGTATTGGTGATCGGCACACGAACTGCTTCGCGTCCGCGAGGCGCGCCGGAGCGTACCGCCGCGATCTGGCGGACCTTCGCCATAGTCTATGTTGCTGTGATGGCTGCGCGTCTGATTCTCATCGTGCATCGCTATGGCGGGGATTTCTATCTGCACGGCGCGATCCCGGTTGCGTTTCATTGGGTCCTGGCGCTGTTTATTCTGGTTTGGACACGGTTGAGGTACGGCCGCCGCGAGAAGTCTGAGGAACTGGGCGTTGTGGCCCCGTGAATTGCACCACGACGTTGGAATCCGGCCATTCTCCCGAGCGCTGGGCCGCGACACTACCCTCGAGAGGCTGCCAGCGCTCGCGGCCGAGTGTCGCAATGTCTCGATATCGACCGAGCAGGCGAAAGCCCTCGATTGTAAATGGCAGTCCCTCGGCGTCGAGTGGGTCCGGACCGTCAGCCACATGGAAGTGCAGATGGGGCCCGGTCGATTCGCCGGTAAAGCCGAGTGAGCCGACGACATCACCTCGTATAACTGTTTGTCCGACTCGCACGCGTATGCTGCCGGGCTTCAGATGCTCGTAAAACACGTAACGACCGTCCTTCAGCAGAAGCACTACATAGTTTCCTGCGTCATCGGCGATCTCATGCCGCTCACTTTGCGAGATTCTCGCTGGCTCGCTCATGTTGTCACGAACGGCGGCGACGCTGGCGTCGGCAACTGCCAGGACATCGTCGCCGTAGCCGAGCGTATCGGCGACGAAATCGGCATCGCCTCGCGTCGTGCGACCAGCGTCATCGACGCGGACCCAATCCACGGCGAAGCGCGCCGGGATATGGGCACGGCCGCCTACCGAATAGAGGACGCGCCGATGGCCGCGCTCCCAGGTGGGGCTATGAACGGCGACCCAGGGGCCACCCTTGAGTGGCGGCCCTAAAGCCTGGCGCGTGGCTGCCGTCAGTGCGAGTTCCGGCGCCATCAATGTGTTGGTACCGGTCTTGCCTTCGGTCGTAAATTCAATCTCGTGGCGAAGCGATTGGGGCGGGTGAACGCTCGGGATCCCAAGCTCCAGGTAGATAACAGCGCGCTGGCCTGGGGCGATCGCAAGATCGCCGGCTGCAGTCTTGAGGGCCGCCGAGCCAATCAGGCTCTCGCGGCTTCTCAGTTCCGAGCCGTCATAGTGGGCGAGTAGCGCGTTGCTCGCGCCATCCAGGGCGCGTATGCCGTGGATGATCTGCCCATGGCTGCTGAAGTTGGTGAGATGTAGCTCGTAGGCAAGCAGACCTTTGCCTTCAACCACGGTCATGGAAGGTGGTTGTGGCACCACGATGTCGAAGGAGTTTTGAAGCGCCGACGCGTTCGCCGCTAATTGGATAGTAGCGAGCAGAGCTCCCGTTAACATACATTGCATGCCTGTCATTTCTCGAAGGCACCTTCCGGTGCGGGCTCACGCAGGTGATGTGCGAGCACCGTGATCGCCATGGCGAGCACGGCAATAACACTCAATGCAGCACGCAAGCTGCTGGCCTGGGCAAGCCAGCCAACGAGCGGCGGACCAACGAGGAAACCTCCATAGCCCACTGTAGCCATTGCTGCGATACCGTGTCCGGCACCATGGCGCGCTCGCCGGGCTGCAGCGCCGAAGACGAGTGGGGCCACAGTTGCCATGCCGAAACCGATCAGAGCGAAGGCTACCATCGTGAGGCCAACATGCTGAACCCACAACGCTGCCGCGAACACAACCGCTGCCACCACGTTGGTAGAACGGAGCAGCCGTACGGCACCCCACTTTATCCCCAGGCGATCACCCGCGAAGCGCATGCTCGTCATGGCCAGCGAAAATGCGGCGTAGCCCAGTGCGGCGCTTGCTGCTGTCGTATGCAGCGAGTCGTGCAGTAGCACTGCGCTCCAGTCGGCCATTGCGCCCTCTATCAGGAACGCGCAGAAGATGATTCCACTCAGTCCGAACATTGCGCTTTCCGGCCGGGCGAAATGTGCGACGGACTCGGGCGACGGGTGGGATTGACTGGGCGGCAGCCAATGTCTCGCGGCAACTATCGCGACTGTCAGTATCGATGCGACCACGACGAGGTGCAGTTGGGGCGAAATATCGTGCTTTGCGAACAGTGCGCCGACTCCGGCGCCCGCCAGCCCACCTATGCTCCACATGCCATGGAAGGACGACATGATCGGTTTGCCGACATACGTTTCGACTTCCACCGCCAACGCATTCATTGATACATCCATTGCGCCGTTGGTCGCACCAAAGAAAAACAGTAGGAGCGCGAGCGTTGTGAGACCGCTTGCGAACGTTGGACCCGGCAGAACTACGCAGTAGGCCAGCCCGGTGGCGATTGTCAGTGTACGTGCGCCACTGACTACACTGCCGCGGCCTGTGAGCGGAAACGCCACGAGTGCGCCTACCGCAGTGGCCAACAGGGCCGTACCTAAGGCTCCGTCCGTCAGATTCAGAGCTTGCCGCACGGCTGGGATGCGCGACACCCAGCTGGCGAAACCGAATCCATTGAGGAAGAAGATTGCGGCCACGGCCGCGCGCGCCTTGGACTTGGAGATGGGACTAGGGGGCTGGGAAGCTGACATCTTGAGATTGAGCGGGTGGGGGTGATGGCATATTCGAGCGTATTCGAGTAGTATCGAGCATATATGAGCACCAAGGCAAGCGCGGCTGCGGAGGGCGAGACCCCAGTGACTGATCCGATCGCGACAAATTCCGACCTGCCGCGCTTCGCCGAGGAGCGTCGCGCGCGGCTGCTGGACGTACTCCGCCAGCGCGGGCGCATGGAAGTGCTCGAGCTTGCTCAAATGTTCGGCGTGTCCGAGCACACGATCCGCCGCGACCTGAATCAGCTGCACGCCCAAGGCGTGCTGCAAAAGACCCATGGCGGTGCCGTCATGCTCGACAGCGCTCGTTTGGGATTCGAGGCACGCTCCGCTCTGTTGGAACAGGCGAAGGGTGGCATAGGCAAAGCGGCCGCCGCGCTGATCGAGCCAGGTAGCACGGTGATCCTTGATGCGGGATCCACGACGCTTGCGTTGGCGCGCGCCCTCACAGCGCGTCCGCTGAGCGTGGTGACCAACTCATTGGATGTAGCGGCTTTGTTTGATCGCGATCCGGCTGTTCGACTCGTGTTGACCGGAGGCACATGGATGCCGGACGCCCGCGCACTGCGCGGCACAGCGGCCCGCGAGATGCTTGCCTTGTGTCGCGCGGACTGGGCAGTGCTTGGCGCTTGCGCCCTCGACGTTCGAGCGGGGGTAACAGCGTCTGATGAAGATGATGCTGCCGTCAAACGCGCCATGGTGACCGCAGCATCGCGCACAATGGTGTTGGCTGATCACTCCAAGCAGGGAAGTGTTGCTCCATTTCATGTGGCGGCGTGGCAGCAGGTAAGCCTGCTCATGACGGATGTGCAGTGGGTGGAAGTTGCTCAGTTGGGCGTGGACGTGCGGCTGGCGTCCACTGACTCTCGGTAGCGGGCGACGCCCGCAAGTAGGCATGGGAGGCTGCATGGACTTCACGCGGCGACGCATCGTGCAAGGTATCGGCGCGGCTATGGCATATCCCGCTCTGGCATCGGGCGGTGACAGCACGGTCCGGAATCAAAACGTCGAATATGGCCAAGACACGCTCCCTGTCGGCATACGCTCCCGCCGAATCGACAACAACAACGGCGTTACGATGCACATACTCGAGGCGGGCTTCGAGAGTCCGGCGCGCCCTTGTATCGTGCTCCTGCATGGTTTTCCGGAGCTCGCCTATACGTGGCGGAACCAATTGCTGCCACTTTCGCAGGCAGGCTTTCATGTCATCGCACCGGACTTGCGCGGTTATGGGCGCAGCGCCGCGCTTCCTGTCACATTCGATGACGATCTCCTGCCCTACTCGCTCCTGAACCGGGTAAGCGACGTGCTCGGGTTGGTCCGCGCGCTCGGTTACGACAAGGTGGCGGCCGTCGTCGGGCACGATTGGGGCGGGCCGACCGCGGCGTGGTGCGCACTGGTACGGCCGGATGTTTTCCAGTCTGTCGTACTGATGAGTACTCCATTTGACGGGCCACCAACACTCCCGTTCGACACGGCGAACCATCCCAGCAAGCCTTCGGTGCAGGTGAGCATTCAGGAGCAGCTGGCTGCACTACCCCGTCCGCGCAAGCACTACCGGTGGTATTCGGCCAGCCGGGAAGCTAACGAGAACATGTGGCACGCGCCTCAGGGTGTGCACGACTTGTTGCGTGCCCTCTATCACTTCAAGAGCGCGGATTGGAAAGGGAACAAGCCGTTTGCGCTCAAGGGGTGGACGGCTTCGGAGCTTGCCAAAATGCCTGCCTACTACATCATGGATCTCGACAAGGGAATCGCCGAGACGGTGGCAGCTGAAATGCCTTCCAAAGCTCAGATTGCGGCCTGCAAGTGGATGACCGAAGCGGATTTGCGCATCTACAGCGCCGAGTACTCGCGGACCGGCTTTCAAGGAGGCCTCAACTCGTACCGCATCTTCGGGAATTCCGGCGATCTCAACAGCTTTTCCGGCCGTACCATTGACGTTCCGGCCTGTTACCTGGCCGGAGCGAGTGAGTGGGGCGTTTATCAGACGCCGGGCGCGTTCGAAGCGATGCAGCACGGTGCATGCACGCACTTGGTGGGCGTCCATCTGATCGAAGGTGCGGGGCACTCGCTGGCAGAGGAGCAGCCGCAGAAGGTCAACCAGCTGCTCGTTGAGTTCCTGCAGCAGCTGCGCGGGCAGACGCGAAGGGGGTAGAATCCGGCAGTCACCTCCAAGAGCACTCCCGTCATGTTGTTCGAACAAGTCGCCTCGGGTGGTTGCCGTTCTTATCTCATCGGTTGTGCGGAAAGTTGCGCGGCAGCGTTGATCGATCCGGAGTTGAGCCAGATCGACCGGTATCTGGCGCTCGCTGCGCGTCACAGTCTGCGCATCCGTTACGTGATCGATACACACACTCACGCAGATCACTTCTCTGCAACCCGTGAGCTCGCTCGCCGCCTCGATGTACCCATCGCCATGCACCAGGCGAGCCCAGCTCCCTTTGTCGACATGCGTCTAGGTGATGGTGAGTCCGTCGTTGTGGGACAACTGCGAATCAACGTCATGCACACGCCCGGTCACACGCGGGATTCAATGTGCCTGCACGCCGAAAATCGTCTCTTTACCGGCGACACTCTCCTCATGGGCGCGACTGGGCGAACGGACCTGCCGACTGGCGACCCCGAAGCGCTGCATGACAGTCTCTTCAACCGCGTTCTCAAGCTCGATCCGGCGCTGGAGGTCTATCCCGCGCATGAATACAAAAATCGCAGCCACTCCACGATCGCGCAGGAGCTCGAGCAGAATCCGCGTCTGCAGAAGCGTGATCGCGGGGAATTCGTTCAGATGATGCGCAATCTCAACCTGTCGATGCCCACTCACCTCACCGAGGCGTTGCGCACGAACCTGTCGGGCGGCAAGACCATTACGCAACTGCTGGCCGAAGCGGCGGCGGTGGTAACGTTCATGTCCCTTGCGGAACTCAAATCCCGTATCGATGCGCACGATACGGACCTCGTCATACTCGACGTTCGTGAACGGGATGCCTACGCAGCGGGTCACGTGCCCGGCGCGCGCCTGTTGCCGCGTGGTCAGCTCGAGCTGCGCGTCAACGAGGAGCTGCCTGATCCCACCATTCGCATTCTCACGGTGTGCGAATTCGGGCGCGTATCAACACTTGCGGCGGCGACTTTGCGCCAGATTGGGTTTCAACGCGCTATCGCGCTGGATGGCGGCATGAAAGGGTGGCGCGAGGCGGGTTATCCGCTTGTGTCGAGCTGACACGCCGGCACGCCGCATCGCTAACGGCCGGCCCGCGCCCCTCTATTCCTGGTCTACGAAGCCGCCGGCCTTGGCTTTGTGCGGCAGGGACCAGCCGAAATAGACCTCCACTTCCACCAGCTGTCCGTCGCGAAGCGTGTGGACTTCCGTGTTCCGTAAGCGCCGACCGCCAACGGCACGCGCCTCATAGGTCACGAAGACGCGATCGCCATCCGGCACCAGGTAAATGAAATCGAACCCATCCAACCGCCCGCTGTTGGGCCAACAGCGCTCGAAGTAGACGGTGCGGTCGATACGATTGTCGAGCGGACTCGTGAAATGGAAGTCAGCGGCGATGAGCGGCTCTATCTGCGCGCGGTTCCCGCTGCCGTAAGCCGCGAAAACGGCACGCACGATGTCGATGTTAGTGTCAGTTCCCATGACCAACCTCCTTTGACGCCAGGCGCTGCCTCGTAACCCAGTTACATGTCACAGGGAGTTTGCCGAAGGCGCAAGCGCGAGGCGCAGCTTTGCTTCATGGAATGTCTTCGAAATGCGACGCATTTTCTGCGGAACTTCGGCCCTGTCGGGCCCTTTACCTCGGGTAACTTCCTTTTACGGAGATTCGTTGATGAAGACATACATTGCATTGCTAGCTGCCGCGCTTGCCTCCTCGGCGGCATTTGCTCAGCAGGAGGCTCAGAATCCACCGGCCGCGCCCAATTCCGCTAACGCGCAGGAGCCCGCCTCTGCGTCTGGGGGCCTTGGGCAGATCTTTGACCAGCTCGATACCAATCACGACGGCAAGCTCAGCCAGGACGAAGCGCAAGCGGCACCTACGGTTTCGACGAATTTTGCGGCCGCGGATCGCGATCATGACGGTACCGTCTCGAAGGACGAATTCCTCGGCGCTTTCAAAGCAGGACCGCAGTAGTCCAAAAACGCCTGTAAGGTGAACCTGTCGTGAGGCGGCTCGCTGCCGCCTCACGCATGGTGATGGAGCTTGCCTGCCGCCGCGAGCGAGGCTACCGTCCGCCCTCCACCACCTGTAGCCAAAGGAAATGGTATGCGGCGGTCGTGTCTGTTACTGGCCTGTCTGGCGCTGTTCTTCATTGGGGCGCACGCGCAAACCCCTCCGGCCGCCAACACAACGGCGCCGTCTGATTCAGAAATCCGCAACCTGCTCATCGATCGGATCGATGTACAGAAACAAGGTATCGGAATCGTCGTCGGCATAATCTCCCCGCAGAAACGGCGCATTGTTGCGTATGGAAGCCTGGAGCGGGGTGACAGGCGTCCACCTGATGGTGATTCGCTCTTCGAGATCGGGTCTATCACGAAGGTCTTCACCGCGCTGCTTGCGGCCGACATGGCGCAGCGTGGCGAGCTGAAGCTCGATGACCCGATTGCCAAATACCTGCCGCCCACGGCAAAGATTCCGGAGCGCAACGGCCGTCAGATCACCATCCTGGATCTGGCGACACACACTTCCGGTCTGCCTCGCATGCCGACCAACTTTCGGCCCAAGGATCCGGACAACCCGTACGCTGACTACAGCGTCGAGCAGCTCTACTCGTTTCTGGGCTCTTACGAGCTGCACCGTGACATTGGTGTGAAGTTCGAATACTCCAATCTCGGCTTCGGTTTGTTGGGACAGGGACTGACACGGCGTGCCGGGATGGATTACGAGAAGCTCGTCGTGACGCGGATCTGTGATCCGCTCGGAATGAAGAGCACGCGAGTCACGCTATCCGAGCCTCTGCGCAAGCGGCTGGCGCCGGGTCATAGCGGGGACCTGGTTACGGTTCCGGATTGGGATATTCCAACATTGGCTGGAGCGGGAGCCCTGCGCTCGACGGCGAATGACTTGCTCACATTTCTCGCGGCTATGATGGGCTACACGGATAACCCGCTGGCTGCGGCACAGAAAGCGACGCTGTCCACCTCGCGGCCCACCGGAGGCCCGTTCATGGACTCGGGACTGGGGTGGGCCATCGATACTCGGGGCGGGGGCGAGATCATCTGGAAGGACGGCGGCACCGGCGGATACCGTACTTTCATTGGCTATTCCCCTAAAACCGGTGTTGGCACCGTCGTCCTGTCGAACTCAGCCGCGAACGAAGGAGTGAACGACATCGGCCTGCACCTGTTGGATGCGCGTTACCCGCTGGCCGTTCCCGCAGGATCGCCGAGCGAGGTGACGCTGGATACAAAGGTGCTCAATGGCTACGTCGGCAACTACGAGTTGCTCGCGAATTTCATTCTGACGGTGACCCGCGAGGGCAATCAACTGTTCCTGCAGGGCACCAATCAGCCGCGCAGCGCGGTGTATCCGAAGAGCAGCGCCGAGTTCTTCTCCAAGTTGGTTGACGCGCAGATCACCTTCGATGCGGACGCGCAGGGACAGGCCACTGCACTGGTTCTGCACCAGGGCGGCCGCGACATGCGCGGGCCGCGCATCAGCGATATACAGGCGAAGGCATTGGCGGACTACGTGGCGCAGCACTTCAAGGACCAGAAAGCCAACCCCGCCAGTGAAGCTTCGATCCGGCGGCAGATCGACGACTTGCAGCGGCACCAACCCAACCTCGAGCAGTTCGCGCCGGCGCTCGCCGAGGTGGCACGCCCGCAGATACCGCATGCCGAGCAGGTGATTGCCAATCTCGGGGCCCTGCAGTCCGTCACCTTCAAGAGTGTCGGGCCGGGCGGCGCCGATATCTACGAGGTGAAATTCGAGCACGGCTTGCTCGAATGGCGAATCTTTCTGGATTCCGCGGGGAAGGTCGCAAGTCAGAACTTTCATCCAGTGCCGTGAAAGCCGGAGTGCCGTCAGCGCAGTTGCTGACGGCTGTCAACCGGGTGGCCCTGACTACAGGTGCGCCGTATGTAACGGTGGCGCCGCGAAGTTGTCATTGCGGCCATCGAGGTACATGACCGGCAACGCCGCGAGCTCGGCATCCGCGACGTTTTCGAGGCAGCTCACGACTACCACGAAGAACCCGGTCCCATCGGGGCGGCTGACGCGCGCGAAGGACTTGATGCCGCAGGTCTTGCAGAACCGGTGATGCACGTTCCCGGGGCCAAACCGATAGTCACCGAGTGCCTCCTCCGCACTCAGCAGCCGGAAATCATCTGTATCGACCGAGGCCAACCAGGCTCGTGCCTTGCGGCAGATCGTGCAGTTGCAGCGGATAGTGCCTTGGGACAGATCGAGGGTGGCTTCGTAGCGGACGGCACCGCAGTGGCAGCCGCCGACGTAGGTTTGCTTCATAGGGATCTTCCGGTTTGACGTTCCTGATTATAAGAGCGAGCGAACCGGCGACCATCCGACAATGGGCTTCAGTTAATTTTTTTGCCCGGTCACTCGGCCGGCCTCGAGGTCCCGGAGCCGGCGTTTAAGGCCTGTCGCCGCCAAGGCCACCGGAGCGCGCGTTTAGGACCTGCCGGCGCCGAGGTCACCGCAGCCGGCATTTAAGGCCGGCTCGCGGCCCTCGTTGAGTGACTAGGCTTGCTTCTGTGCGAAGTCACTTTCTTCCCGGCGGCCTTGCGTGTACCGCTGACTGATTTGCGGGCGGCGCGTCGTTTGGGCTTTTCCGCTGCCAGACCCTCATCGAGTGATACCTGGCCGGTATTGGCGATCTTGTGAATCGCGCTGACCAGCGACCGCGCCCCGTCGTCGTAGTCTTCCCATGGCTTGTTCTTGAAGAGTAGCCCGGGCGCCGTTCGTATTGTGTACTTCAATGGATCAAGACCGCTGCGTACCTGCGGCCAATCAACAGGCATGGACACCGGCGCACCCTCGCGTGCTCGCGGTGAGAGCGGACCAACGGCAGTCGAGAGACGATCGTTGCGCAGGTAGTCGAGGAATATGCGTCCACTTCGCTCGTTCTTCGACATGTTCAACAGGTACTTCTCAGGAGCGGCCTCCGCCATCTGGCGGCATATCTCGCGCGCAAACGCTTTGGCCACCGGCCAATCGAGATCCGTGTTCTTCTCCTGCGCAAGTGGTGTGACAACGTGCAATCCCTTACCGCCCGTCGTCTTGCAGAAACTCACGAGGCCAACGGCGGCGAGTCTGTCCCGCATTTCAAGGGCGGCTTTGACTACGACGTCGAAACTGACATCAGGGGCTGGGTCGAGATCGAACACCAGACGCCCTGGTACGTCGGGCTTGTTTGGCACGCAGCCACTGGGGTGCAACTCGAGGCCCGCCGTCTGCGCTACGGCGATCAGACCCTCGACACGGTTGATGGCCACGTACGGCTGGCGGTCGCCGGAGACTTTGATGAGATCAAGGAGATTGGACATGCCGGCCATGGCGTGCCGCTGGAAGAACCGCTGACCACCTATGCCGTCGGGAGCGCGAATGATGGAGCACGGACGGCCTCGCAGGTGCGGCAACATCCATTCACCGACAGCTGCAAAATAGTCGGCGAGGTCCTGTTTGGTCGCGGGATTGCCGTCGCCACCATCCGGCCACAGAGCCTTGTCCGGCTTCGAAATGCTAACGCCCATGACGCTTCCCTTATCACCGCTCCGAGCTGATTTGTCACCGCCCCTAGCTGATTTACCCCGCCCGGCGGCTCGCTTGCCCACGGATGTGTCGGCCGCAACCTGTTGCGCCGGCGATTCTTCCAACGGCCGCAATGTTGGCTTCTCGGCCCGCACCTCGGCGGCCGGTTTGTCATCCCGCAAACCCTTGAAAGCAGCCTGGCGTACGTTGCCTCCCTCGGTCCAGCCGGCAAACTCGATTTCGGCGACCAACTCAGGCTTGACCCAGTGGATGTTGCGCGCCCTGGGCACCGCAACCTTGCCCCGGAAGGGACTGGTTTTGGTCTCCAACGGTTTGAGCCGCTTCATGAGCGAACCCAGTTTGTCGCGGCCGAATCCCGTGCCCACGCGGCCAACGGGCACGAGCTCCTTACCACGATAAACACCCGCAATGAGCGACCGCAGACTGCCTTGCTCGGAGGACCAGCCACCGATGACCACTTCGTGGCCGGCGCGGCATTTCGACTTGAGCCAGTTGCCGCTTCGGTCAGAGGAGTAAGACGCATCGAGCCGCTTGGAAACGATGCCCTCCATCTCGATGCGGCAGGCGGAGCGCAGCACGGCGTCCCCGGCTGTCACGAAGTGATCGAGATACCTGATGCGGTCGGCGGCTTGGGGGCGTTCTTCCAACAACTCTTTCAGCCTGGATTTGCGGGCGCTCAGTGGCAGCCCGCGCAGGTCCTCGCCGGCCGCAAACAACAAATCGAATGCAAAGAAGACCAGATTCTTCGAGTCGCCGCCGGCGAGGGCAGCCTGGAGGGCTGCAAAGTCCGGCACACCGTGCTCATTCAGGGCGCAGACCTCGCCGTCGATGATACAGTCGGTCAAACTCCGGGCAGCCTGGGCGACTTCGGGAAATTTGTGGGTCCAGTCGAGACCTTTCCGGGTCTTCAACGTTGCCTCATCCGCCTCCACCCGCAGTTGGAGGCGATAGCCATCGAGTTTGATCTCGTGACCCCACCCGGAGCCGCTGGGAGGACGATCTACCAGCTTCGCCAGTTGTGGAGCTATGAATTGCGGTAGCCGGCCGCGTATACGTTTACCTACAGCCTTTGGCGCACTACGGTCAGACACGGCCGTGGCGGAATCCGGCGTTGGCTCGGTGGAACCGGCGCTTTTGTTGGAATGCCAGACCGCGTTGGCTTGCGCCGCCCGTTTACCCTTCTTCGCCAACATGAACGGTTTCGGCGCAGCTCCCTTGCCGGCCTCGATCTGCGCCAGGGGCCGACCGGAAGCGACCGAGCGATCCTCCGCCAGGAGCTGGTCACGGTCGCCCTCGCGGGCGGATTCGTCACGGTGTTTGATGAGGAGCCAGTTCGTCCGTTTGCCGCTGCCTCCGTAGCGGTCATTTTTCATCCGTACCAGGACCCAGCTGCCGCTCAGACGCTCACCCTGCAGAGTGAATTTGAGCTCGCCTGATTTCAGAGCCTGCTCGGGAGGCTGGCCACCTTGCGGAATCCAGTAGCCGCGATCCCACAGCTGCACCGTGCCGCCGCCGTACTCACCTTTGGGAATCGTGCCCTCGAAATCACCGTAGTCCAGCGGATGGTCCTCGACCTCAACGGCAAGCCGTTTGTCTTTCGGATCCAGGGACGGGCCCCGAGTCACGGCCCACGACTTGAATACTCCATCGAGCTCAAGTCTAAGGTCATAGTGCAGCCGGCGGGCGGCATGCTTCTGAATGACGAAGCGCAGACTTTTAGAGGCCGCTACCGTGCGTGCCCCGCTGGGCTCGGCCGTTTTTTTGAAATCCCGCTTGGCACGGTATTTCGAGAGTTTCCGGTTCGCCACGACACCCTCGCGGGGAATCTGCTGAGAACAGCGTGGGACGCAAGAGTCGCGCCCGCGTCTTGGGCTGCCGCCGCAGCCGCGGGCGGCCGGCGGCCGACGGCGACGGTCTGCTGGCGGCGGTCAGCTAGCGGCTGGCTGCAGTCGGCTATCGGCAGTTGCCGGCTATTTTTTGATCAACCCTTCCGCGGTCATGGCTTCGATGACCTTGGGCCGTGCCCGGATACGGTCTACGTAGCTTTTCAGCCTGGGCCCAATATCAACCGCGACATGAACACCCCAGCCCAGAACCGTGAACAGATAGGCATCCGCCACTGTGAACTGCTCGCCCATCAGGTAGGTGTTATCTCCCAACGCGTTGTCGAGATAGGCGAGCCGTTTGGCGAGGTAGTTGCGTGCGTAGGTTTTGGTTTCCTCGGTTGCCTCCGAGGAAAACAGCGGACTGAATGTCTTGTGCACCTCGGAGTTGATGAAGCTCAGCCATTCCTGCAGCCGATAACGCTCCAGCGTTCCGGCAGGTGGGGCGAGTTTCGCCGCGGGATTCAAGTCCGCGATGTACTGGAGCACGGCCACGTTCTCAGTCAACACCTGCCCGTCATCCAGCCGCAATGCAGGCACGTAACCCTTAGGATTGATGGTCACGAACTCGACCCCGTCGACACGCTTCGTGCGCTTGTCCACCTTGGACATCTCAAACGGGATGCCAGCCTCGCGCAGCGCGATGTTTGAGGCCAGCGAGCAGGCCCCGGGGGTTATGTACAGTTTCATCTAGTGCTCCCTCTGGTACGAAGAGCCATGCTAACGTTGCACCGTCGAATGGCAAGGGCACGAAACATGCGTCGTGCGGGCCGTTGAGAGCTGGCCCGGAAGGACACCCGGGAAGACTAGTAGGCAGGCGCGGCCTGCATAGAGGAGCTTGCCCATGAGAGCGTTATGGGTGCTGACCCTGGGACTGGTGGCTTTGGCGGCTACGGAGGGCTGTAAGCGAAAAGAGCCCATACCCGGCCCAAAGGCCGTCTCAATGGCGATCGGCGAGGTCCGTGCGCCCGGAATAGTGTGGTTTCAGGGGGGCCTGGACGAGGCTTTCGCCAGGACCGCAAGGGTCTGCTCGAACGAGCGGCACTCGGCCATACCGCTGCCGCCCGATATGGCGCGCATGCGCAGCAGGACGATCTCGCCATCGCCGGCAGCCTGCCAAGGCGAATCCTGCCCCCCCATCCCCTACCCCCGCCGCCCATTGGTCCAAATGCCCCCCATTGGTCTAAGTCGCCCACTGGTCTGAACGCCCACCCCGCCGGCACGAGTTCCGGCCCGCCGCGCTGCGCTGCTTGGTACAATTCGCCCCGGTTGGGCCTGTAGCACAGCGGTTAGTGCAGGGGACTCATCTAAAAAGGTGCCTTCGCGCGGAAACGCGCGAAGTGGACGGGATGAATTCAGGGAAACCTTCGAGCGCCCAGTGCTCATGGCAATCCTGAGCCAAGCCGCCGGTACACCGGCGGAAGGTGCAGAGACTACCTGGGGGCTTCAGTGCCCTTAATGACAGGCAAGAGCATCCCGCACCCACACGCCTTAGGTTCCATGCACATCGCATGGGGCTGGCGCGGGTGAAGAGATAGTCCACTCCTGGCGGAAACGCCGGGGATCAGTGAATCCCTTGGTCGTAGGTTCGAATCCTACCGGGCCCA
>Ga0105247_10000491_pt1 | contig 32792 bp, 21 predicted proteins | sample KBSS24metaG_FD_81519 | JGI IMG/M metagenome (GOLD analysis project Ga0105247, IMG submission 81519) | Switchgrass rhizosphere microbial communities from Kellogg Biological Station, Michigan, USA - KBS S2-4 metaG | ecosystem: Host-associated > Plants > Roots > Rhizosphere > Soil | place...
CTAGCATCGTAGTTCGCTATGATCGAGTTCCCTGCCGTGAATCGGGGCCATAAATCGGAAAAGCCATGCTGGCAATTGGATCGCGGGCTCCAGAATTCACCCTGCCGGACCAGGACGACCGTAGGGTCTCTCTCAGTAATCTGCTCAATCGCGGACCATTGATCCTGTATTTCTACCCTGCTGATTTTACGCCGGGGTGCACTCGCGAGGCCTGCATGCTCCGGGATATGCACGCCGATATCTTGAGGGTGGGGCTCGCCGTGGCAGGCGTGAGCCCCCAATCGCCCGAGCGTCACGCGGAATTTCGCGAGAAGTATCAACTCCCCTTCATTCTGCTATCCGACGTCGAAAAATTCGTGATCAAGATGTACGAGGTGAACGGGCCCTTGGGACTGGGTGTCCGCCGCGCCACCTATCTGATCGATCAGGCGCGCCTCATCCGCGGCGCCGTACTTGCTGATTTCCGCATAAGCCAACACGAGGATTTCATCCGCAAGGCGACCCTGCTGAGCGGTACCGCGCGCAGCCTGTCCTAGGCGGCCGTCTAGTATTCCATCCGGAGGAGGCTCGACTGCCCGAACGAGGGGATGCTGAGCACGTATAGCGTGTCATACTCATCATCGGCGAGGGGCGGCACGTCGATGTCCCCAAGCTCGTGGATTAACTCAGGCACAGTATTGCTGTGCCCGATGATGAGCACGCTGCCGCCTTCGTGTTCGTGCATCACTCGCGAAGCCAGCCCCTTTGTGTCCGCGGCCGGAACTACTATGGCCTGTTTACCGAGACGCTCAGCGAGAGGCGCCGCGGTCTGTTGCGTACGGCGTGCATCGCTGACATAAATCGCGTCGATGCGCCCCGCTCCCTTGCCTCGACCAAACATCTGGGCGAGCCGCTCCGCGCGTTGCTCGCCCTCCGCGGAGAGTGGCGGATCCTGAATGGAGCTCAGATCCTTCTCGGCGTGCCTGGCGAGAACCACCACGGTGGTCGTGCTCGCGGATCGGTAGATGAAGAACGCAACCAGTGCAGCTACGAATAGACCAAAGACCGCCGCAAAGCTCAGCCATACCGGCAGCAGAAATGGGCGCCGATGGCGGCTGATGATGGCAGGGGCTTCCATTTCAGTATCTTACAAGAATAATGGTATGTACTTTCTGAATCCGCGCGGAAACTTTTTGACCGCACGATGGGTTATATAGACTTTGATTGTATGGAGCTCACCGGGTGCATCGTTTCGCGCAACTCATAGTCCTCTGCCTGGCTCTCGACCCTTTCGCGCTGGGGGCGTCGGCCGGGGATACCACCGAGAGTACGCCAGCTGCGCTCGCCATGATATCCACTCCAGGCGCCGGTGCGCGGGGACTCCCGGGGGATCACCGAAAAATTACTATCGATGCCAGTACACCGGTGGGCCGTCTGCGCTCGCTGCAAGGCGTAAATGGCGCACCAGCGCCCGGATCCCACAAGCCTGAGAACTTCAAGTTCGGCGGCTGGAACATGCCGGAGCGCACCGATGTCTCGGCCGGTTACCGCATGGCCCGAATCGATCTCGTCCGCACTCACGACGCCTATGGGCCTGCCGACATCGATGCGAAATTCGAGACCGCGGATGCCCCCGGTGGCGGCCTGATATCCGCGCGCCGCGACGTGTTCGACATCTTTCCTGACCCGGCAGCCGACCCCAACGATCCCCGGAGCTATAACTTCGGCCCCACGGATCACGTGATTGCTTCCATCCGAAAGGTCGGCGCGCAGGTGATGTTCCGCCTCGGCCGCAGCGAAGGCGCCGACGCGCAACCACCGAAGGATTTCGACAAGTACGCGGCCATCGCAAAGCACATCGTTCTGCACTACAACCGCGGCTGGGCAAAGGGGTTCCACTATCGCATTCGCTTTTGGGAGATCTGGAACGAGCCGGACCTCGGCAAGGTGTTCTGGGCCGGTACCGCGCACCAATATTTCGAGCTGTACGGCAAGCTCGCCCGGGCAGTGAAGTCGGCTGATCGACACGCGCTCGTCGGAGGTCCGGCAATTGCGCGTCCGAACGACGACACGCCGTATCGCGATGCATTCCTCGAGTACGTCCGCACCGAGAGTCTGCCGCTCGACTTCTATTCGTGGCACTGGTACGCCACCGACTCGGATGATCCGCTGGATTTCATTCGTATCAGCCGCGATATGCGTGCGCGGCTGGACAAGCATGGATTCGCACGGACCCGCTCGATGGTCACCGAATGGAACTATGGGTTGATGGATCCGATGCCAACGGCGGTGCAACGCGCGTCTTTCATAACAGCAGCTCTCATCTACATGCAGGACGCGCCCATCGACGCCGCCACGCTCTATCGTGCTGACAGTGTGTTCGGTTCTGACGGCGCGACGCCCGACAAGACCGGACAAGCCCTGATCGCCCTGGGACGTTTGCAGGACACCCCGTTCAGACTGAAGGTCAAGGGTGCGGACCTGGATGGATTTGCAGTCGAGGCGGCGCGCTCCGCGGACGGTCATACCGTGCAGGTTCTGTTGAGCAACTACCAGATCCCCGCCGAGTTCCTGGGTCCGCGGGCGGCCGATGATGTCCTGCACGTGCCGCCGGTGTTTGACGTCAGATTGTTGGCACGCCGTAGTATTTCCTATCGAAATAACTCCGGCTACGACCTTACGATCGATCATCTGCAACCCAACCGCCGCTACAGTATCGAGCGTTGTAGAATATCGGCCGCACATGACTTCACGAGCCTGGGGACGACGATTCACACCGGCGGCCCAATCCATCTGCAGGACGATCTGCCTCCTCCGGGTATCGAGCTGGTCACGATCCGCGCAGTTGATAGCGCCGAATTTGCTGCAATGCGCTCCGGCTCTGCGGGTTGCACCGCACAATTCGCAGCCGCCACAGACAAATAGTGTTCAAGCTGTGCGTGGCTGCTGAACATTCCGCATCCAGGCCTAGTACCCTGCGCTGCACATTGGTTCGACCGCTCACAGGAGACCCTTGATGCGCTCTGGCGGACAAACAACCGTCATCCAACGCATACTCGAAAAGCGCGCCCAGAAACCGCCAGAGATCCAGGAGGATACTTCGGCGACGATCGCGGTCATGTTGCGCGTCCTGCCGCCCCCGCGAGCCATGCTCGTCTTCGAGGACGCAGTGCTGCTCGATTACATCGAGAGCATGATTGCCGCTGATGTCCTGGATGGTGAGGCCGTTTCAGGCGAGCTCGAGGCCGTGCGCATGTTTGGCGCGGAGTTCTGCCCCGTCATCATCACGGACAATCTGGAGTTGATCCGCAAGATTCGCGCGCGGCAGACGAATCGTGCGCCGTACATTCTCTACGTCGCGGAGCTCGATGAGGGCCGTGAGCGCGAAATGGGTTTGGTTGCCGGAGCGGATGACTGCATCGGACGGCGGGCCCCGGAACGTGAGCTGCAAGCGCGCATCGGCGCTGCCCGCCGGATCGCAGAGCTCGAAGCCGTGCTGCGCGTGGCGCTGGTGGAAAACCGCAAGCTTTCGACGACCGATGACCTCACCCGGGTGGCCAGCCGGCGATTCTTCACCAAACATTTTCCCCGCGAGGTGGAGCGCGCCGCGCGTTACGGGCGCGCGCTGTCACTCATTCTCTGCGACATCGATCATTTCAAAAATGTCAACGACACGCTGGGACACGCGGGCGGCGACGAGGTGCTGCGGCAGTTCGGCTCGCGCCTGCAGGACGCATTGCGGCGGGGAGTCGATTGGGTCGCGCGCATCGGCGGCGAAGAATTCGCGATCGTCCTGCCTGAAACGAACTATGAGCAAGCGCTTGACGTCGCGCGAAAATTGCGCGCGGGCGTGGCCAACAAGACATTCGAGGCGGAAAACCGCAGTGTGCAGATAACAGCGAGCTTCGGGCTGTGCGGCCTGGATTCGGTGCCGCCGGGAGTGAGAAAGGTGGCCGAGAGTCTCGTCAAGATCGCGGACGCGGCGTTGTACCGGAGCAAGAACTCAGGACGCAATCGGGTCACCGCGACCACGTTTCCAGGTGAGCACGGCAGCAGCAAGCCGCACACGCCCGGCAAATAAAACTCATACCAACATTGAGGCACCCCTCCCGAACCGGTCCCGTCCATCTGCGCGGACGTGCCAATCACTGGGGCGGCGGAGTCTACGCCCCGATGCAAAGGAATGGAAGAGATTCCGCGCAAACCAACACCCGGGGCGCAAAGCGCTTGATCCACCGGGAAAATTCCTACTTTCAAGCATGGCGGGCGCAACACTCCTTATCCACAAAACCCGAGGATAAGGCTGTGGATAAGGGAATATTTCCCAAGTGGATCAATTGCTTTGAGCACTGGTTATTTTGTGTTCAGCGCGGCGCGCCGGCGCACAGAGATTTTTCCGCGCACGCCAGCAGGTGTGCGTCTCGCACCAGCACTTAGGCGCGCTGCCATTCCAACAGCTGCCCAGCGAGCTGCGACCGAGCGGTCAGCGAGGGAATCCCCAGCGGGGGCCGCTTTGCTCGCTAGCGTCACTCGCCGTCTCGCGTTCTCTCGAGGATGGATAAGTGTGTACCGAAACCGGCACCCTGGAGCCGCTGCCGTCACCTTGCCGCAAGTGCTTTAACAGGCGCGGTGGCAGGCACCTGCGGCTTGTGTGAGACTGGCCCCTCGCTTCGCAGGCAAGCCATGAAAAAAACAGGCAGCGAAATGCCCTCCGCAGACGACTCTTCGCCCGGGAATGAAGGCTCGGCGGAGATCATCGAACGAGCCCGGTTGCAGGCCGATGTAGCCCAGCAACGCGTACGTCTGGCAAAAGACGAGCTGCGGCGCGCCCGCAAGCGCCTGAAGGAAGCCAAACGAGAGGCCAAGCGCGCGCGCAAGCACGCATCGCTCGCGCGCAAGGACTGGAAGCACGCGCGTCGGCAGGCAAAAAAAGACGGTTCCACGGAGCAGCAACACAAGCAGGCGGTGCCGGTGAAACGGCGACGCAAGTCCAAAGCTACACGTTCCGGGGTAAAATCGGCGTCCACCCGGGTGCGGCGCCCCACCAGCCGAAGCACCAAGCGGAGTCGGCGCAGTTCCCGAGCTCGAGCGGCTAAATAGATAAGGGCACCACGGTCGATTTGAGACGTTAACCAAGGCAGCACGAGCTGCCCATTTTCAAGGATTTTGCTATGCAAGACTCGCACTCTCCCGAGAGCGAACCCCGCGATGCCGCACCGGCCCGCGCCCGCACTGCCGGCGAACTCGATGATTCCTGGGTTCAACCGTCCAGCTCCAGAATGTTGACCAACTACCTGGCGGACGTTGAGCAGAACTTGGACGAGCACCGGTGGGAATTGGCGCTGCGAGATGTTGCGGATCTGCCCAGGATAGCCGTCGCTCTGACCGATCCGGAGCTGCGAAGCTCGGGTGAGCGCTGCAAAGCGTGGTGCGAACAGTGGATTCGCCCCTCGAATGCTGCGAGCGAGTCCGGCGTCGACCACGAGAGCATCTGCCGGGTCCTGGACGAAAAGTCAGGGCATGGAGCAACAACGTCATCGGTCCCGTCATTGGAGCTGCGTCGTCTGCGCCTGCGCCGGCATGCGCGGAATGCGCCTCGCGGTTTCAACGCTTCGCACGCCGGTAAGGAAGATCAGGACTCGGCCGAGACTTTCGCGGTGTGCACAGCAGTGATTGAAGGCGTGCGCCGCTGGTACGCGCATTTCGCCTGCCATGACGCCACAGCCCAGGCGAATCTTGCTCGCCTGGCGGTGCTGCGTTAGCCGGTCCTGAATGCACGTTCAATGGACCTGTCGCGGTTGCAACTTAGGGGCGACGGCATGAAGGCGAGGTAACCTGCTGAAATTGCAAGGTGCCGCGAAGCGGTCTCTTTGCTCCTTGCATCATAAGAGAGCTTAAGGGAATATAGCCGCGCGAGGGGGCCCCAAACATTGAGTGCCCGTTCAATGGCTCAACCAAGCGGTTCGCAGAAACCTCATCCACCGTTGGCCGGAGCGCGAGTTCCGCTTCGTGTCGGCATCATTCTGGCCGAGCATTTCACGCTCTCCGCCTTTGCCGTATTCATCGACCATCTGCGGCTGGCCGCCGACGAAGGCGACCGCAGCCGGCCCCTGCACGTGCAATGGTCAATCATGGCGGGCCGTCAGACTTCGGTTCCGGCGAGCTGTGGTGTGCTCATCGAACCGACGAGCGGCTTCATCGAGCCCGAGTTGCTCGACTATGTCGTGGTCGTTGGAGGAATCCTGCACGCTGGCCCGCAGGTAGATGAAGCGACCGTCCGCTACTTACGCGAAGCGGCTTCCAGCAACGTCCCGTTGATCGGGATCTGCACGGGCAGCTTCATACTGTGCCGCGCCGGCCTGATGAAGGGCCGCCGCTCGTGCGTGAGCTGGTATCACTACCAGGACTTCCTCGAAGCCTTCCCGGGACACACCGTGGTCGCGGACCGGTTGTTCCTTGCCGATGGTCCGCGGATCACCTGCGCGGGAGGCGCGGGTACCGCCGCTCTTGCGACCCACCTGATCGAGCAGCACTTGGGCCGGGCAGTCGCACAGAAGGCAAGCCAGGTACTGTTGTTCGACCGCGAGCGTTCAGGCAGTGACGCCCAACCACACCCGCCTCTTTCCGAAACAGTTCGCGAGCCGCGCGTGCGGCGCGCGTTGCTGCTCATGGAGCAGAACCTGACGCGGCCCGTTGCCATCGCGGCCATCGCCGATGAGCTCGGCGTTTCGGTCCGACAGTTGGAACGCGTATGCCGTGAACATGTTGGCATGGGGCCGGCTTCGCTCTATCGCCAGTTGCGCATGCGTTACGCGCACTGGTTGGTCGAGAACACCGACCGCTCGGTCACCGAAATCGCCATCGAAGCGGGCTTTGCCGATTGCGCGCACTTCTCGCGCCAGTTCAAGGATGCCTACGGGCTCTCCCCTTCCACGCGGCGGCTGCAACCCAACCGCTCGACTTACAGTGATGCCGCGGGCGGGCGCGTCTTCGAGTAATAGACCGGGGGCGCAGATGTAACAACCGGATGGCGCCTTCGTTCAATCCGTCTCCGGTGACCCGCAGCGAAGATCCGGTCGCTCAGAAAAAAAGCTCTAGGGGAACCGTAGCAATGAACTCGAAGGTCTCATTTGCAGTCGCCGCCATCCTGGGAGGCGCATCCTTCGCAGCCAGCGCTGCGGCCCCGGTAAGCGAGAATCCTGACACCGGTACCACCGGCTCGCTCGAGGAGATCACGGTCACCGCGCAGCGCCGCTCGGAGACGATGCAGAACGTACCGATCTCGATGCAGGCGTTTACGTCGGAAACGCTGAAGCAACTCAACGTCTCGACTCTGGACGACTACATCAAATTTCTGCCCAACGTGACCACCGCAAACAACGGTCCGGGACAGAATGAGGTGTTCATGCGCGGTCTGAGCGGCGGCTCGCAGCCCAGCCAGGGCAGCGGGTCCACCGGATTGTGGCCGAACGTGGCCATCTATCTGGATAACCAATCCGGTCAGTTGCCCAATCGCAATCTCGACATCTATGCCGCCGATCTGAATCGCATCGAGGTCCTGGAGGGGCCGCAGGGCACGCTGTTCGGTGCCGGCGCCGAGGCCGGTGTGATCCGCTACATCACGAATGAGCCGAAGCTCGACAAATTTGAGGCTAACGTCAAAGCCGGTTACGGAATTACCGCTCATGGCGACCCTAACACCGACGTGACAGCGGTGTTGAACGTCCCGCTGATTACCGACGTCCTGGCGGTCCGCGGAGTGATCTACAACGACAGCCGCGGCGGCTACATCGACAACGTCCCAGCGACGTTCACGCGCAAGAACACCGACATTGGCATTCACTACGCCAACTTTCCGGCATACACGAATGGAATGTGTCCCGACGGACAGCCCAACGGCGGCTTTTGCGTGCCGCCCGGCAGTCAACCCATCACCAACGACAAGATATCCGCACGAGCCATCAACCCGGTCACCTATAAGGGAATCCGTGCGGAGGTGCTCTACAAGGTCAATGATGACTGGGACGCACTGATCACTCAGTCATACCAGAACATGGACTCCAGGGGCGTCTTTTATCAGCAGCCCAATGCGTCCGACGGCGCGCCACTGAACCCGCTGGAAGTGACGTTGTTCAACGACTCCTTCAACAAGGACAAGTTCGAGAGCACCGCATGGACGGTGAATGGCAAGTTCAGCGTCCTGAAGGCCGTCTACACCGGCGGCTATCTGGTGCGCAACGTCGAACAGGTCGGCGACTACACGAATTACGCTCGCGGGGTTTACGCTGATTACTATCAGTGCTACGGGCCGGGAACCGGCTATGACAATACTCTCCAGCCAACGTGCTTTACCCCGAGTGCCACCTGGTTTGCGCACGAGCGCAACACTCACCAGCAACACGAATTCAGGCTGAGCACTCCGGACGAGTGGCGCTTGCGCGCCATCGGGGGCATCTTCTGGGAAGACAATAAACTATGGGACCAGACCGGCTGGAACTATAAGAACGTTCCCTCGTGCACTTCGAACGGTGACCCGGGTACCCCGGGCAATACCGGCTGTTTCACAAACATAGGCACGGCCCCGGGAACGACAGTCGTGAACCCCGGCGTGCAGGGTGACCACACCTCTTTCTATCAGGACACGGTGCGCGAAACCAAGCAGACCGCTTTCTTCGCGTCTGTCGACTTCGACATCATTCCCAAGGTATTGACGGTTACCGCCGGGACGCGCCATTTCCGGTTCCAGAACTCTTCAGAGGGTAGCGTCACCGGGAGTTTCGGCTGCTTCACACAGGGCAACCCGGCAGGTGGATGCAACGGTGGGGCTTACAACCTCAACGCACAGAATCTGCGCGACACAGAGTCCGGTTGGAAGAGCCGCGGCAACGTAAGCTGGCACATCACACCCGATGTCATGGTGTACTACACCTTCTCGCAGGGTTTTCGGCCGGGCGGCTTCAACCAGAACGGTGGCACGGCACATGCGTTCGGCCCGGATGGCGTCGAACAGTACCTCATCCCCAGCTCATACCAGTCCGACAAGCTGACCAACAACGAAATCGGCTGGAAGGCGGAGCTGCTCGACCACCGTCTGCAATGGAATGGCGCGGTGTACCGGGAGAACTGGGACAACGTGCAGGTCGCCTTCTTCAACCCTGGCCTGGTTGGCAATATTTTCTACAACACCAACGGTCAGAACTTCCTCATCAAGGGTGTCGAGACCTCGTTGATAGCGCGGGTGGTCACCGGGCTGACCGTGCAGGCAGCTGCATCCTGGAACCACAGCAGGCAGACGAACTCTCCGGCGCTGATCAACAACAATCCCGCCAGCGCAGGCTACGGTCAGCCGATCACGCAGAACTGCGACAGCACCGGCGCCATTTGCTCGCCGGTTACCAACCCCTACGGCCCGATCGACTCGCCGAGCGCGGATGCACCACCCATGCAGTTCAGCGTGCGGGCGCGCTATGACTGGGATATCGCCGGCTACGCGCCTTTCGTACAGGTCAGCGCCAGTCACAACGGCCATTCATTTACGCAGGCGGGCGCGAACCCCACCGTCGCGCAGGCAGGGTCAATCAATACCGGCAGGTTGCGGTTCGAAAATCCCGCTTACACGACGTACGATGCGTCAGTCGGGGTCGCGAAGGATGCCTGGAGCATGACCTTCTACGGCGAAAACCTCAGCAACTCGAACAAGAGCGTTTTCGTCAGCAGCCAGCAATTTATCATCGCCCAGACACAGCTTCGGCCGCGGTTCCTCGGCGTATCATTCGGGTACAAGTTCTGAGGACTGAAACCCGGTTGCTGTGAGCGGTACGGTAGAACTCGAAGTCCGGCGAATACGCGAGCTCGTGCAGGAACGGCGGTTCGCCGAGGCAATGGCCGCGACCGACGCCCTGCTGGTCACGGTGCCCGAGAATCGGGACGTCTTATACCTGCGGGCGCTCGCGCAACGGATGCTCGGCGACATCCCGGCAGCGCTCGCGACCCTCGCGGGCCTCGAGCGAATCCATCCCCGCTTCAGCCGCCTTTACCAGGAGCGGGGCCAATGTCATGTCGCGCTGAAGCAGGCACCTCAGGCAATCGACGCGTTTGCGAGGGCCGTGCACATCAACGCGGCTCTCTCCGTCAGCTGGAACATGCTCGAGGGCTTGTTTCGGATGACGGGGCAACTGGATAACGCAGTTGACGCGGCTGCGCATGTTGCGACATTAAAGAAACTACCTCCCGAAGTAGTGACGGCAACGGCGCTGTTTTCAGACGGTGAATTGGCTGAAGCCGAAAGCATCATTCGGGATTTCCTGCTCAGGCAGGGTCACCATGTCGAAGCGATGCGGCTGCTGGCGCGCATCGGCATCGAGCGGGACGTACTCGATGATGCGCAGCTGCTGCTGGAGGCGGTGCTCGACCTGACACCCGACTATCACGCTGCGCGGTTCGACTACGCGCAAGTGTTAATCAAGCGCCACATGTACCCGAGCGCTCACGGCGAAGCGGAAAAGCTGCTCGCCGCGGACCCCTCCAACCGTAACTACCGTACGCTCCATGCGCTGACGTGCGTGGGTCTGGGCCTGCACGAGCGTGCCATCGAACTGTACCGAGAACTATTGACCGGGGCGGCGCAGCCGGCGGACTTGCATCTGTCCATCGCTCATTCACTGAAGACTCTCGGACGCCGCGAGGAAGCCATCGCCGAGTATAGAGCCGCGGCGGCGGCTCGCCCCGGTTACAGCGATGTCTACTGGAGCCTGGCTAACCTGAAGACCTACAGGTTCACGGACGAAGAATTGGAGCAGATGACGACGGCGGAACCGGCCGCGTCGCTGGTTGACAGGTACCATTTGTGTTTTGCATTGGGGAAGGCACTCGAGGACCGGCAGCAATACGCGAGCTCCTTTGAGTATTACGTGCGCGGCAATGCGCTCAAACGCGCGGCAAGCCACTATCGGCCGGAAGTCCTCGAGCTGAACACTCGTCTGCAGATCGAAGTCTGTACACCCGGTCTGTTCGCCCGTAACAAGGGCAGCGGCGCAAGCTCCGCCGATCCTATATTCATAGTCGGCCTACCCCGCTCAGGCTCGACGCTGATCGAGCAGATCCTGGCGTCGCACTCAGCGGTCGAAGGCACGCACGAGCTGGCAGACATTCCGCGCATCGTCGTGGACCTGAAGGGCCGTGACGCTGACCTCGACAATCCGCGCTACCCCGCGGTGCTGGCTGGCATGAGTGCCGAGGATTTCCGCGCCCTGGGCGAGAAGTATTTGACCGATACACGCATCTATCGGACCGGCGGTCGTTCACCGCTTGCCTCCGGCAAGCCGCGTTTCATCGACAAGATGCCCAACAACTTTCGCCACATCGGACTGCTGCACCTGATGTTACCCAACGCGAAAATCATCGACGCGCGCCGCGAGCCGATGGCTTGCTGCTTCGGCAACCTCAAGCAGTTGTTCGCGCAAGGCCAGGAGTTTACGTACAGCATCGAGGACATCGCGCGTTACTATCGCACCTACCTCGAGCTCATGAGGCACTGGGACTCGGTTCTCCCGGGACGGGTGCTGCGTATACACCATGAAGATGTAGTGGACGATCTGCCAGGCGCGGTGCGCCGTCTGCTGGATTATTGCGAGCTCGAGTTCGAGCCGGCCTGTGTCGAGTTTCACAAGACGGAGCGCAGCGTCCGTACGGCAAGCTCGGAGCAAGTGCGCCAGCCGATCTATCGTGAGGGATTGGACCAATGGCGTCACTACGAGCCATGGCTCCAACCGCTGCGCGAGGCCCTCGGGGACGCATTGACACGCTATCGCCCCTGATCAAGCCGCGTGGTTCGTATACCGCGGATCATGCGCCTTGCGGCTGAAAATCCGGTTCACATACGGCTCAAATGCCTCCAGCGGCAGCGTCGGGTAGTCCGGATCGAACGATGACTGGTCCCACTTATGGCAGAAATTGATGCAGGCGTCGAACCACTCATGTCCCTGCAGGCGGTTGCGCATGAACCGATCACCCCCGCTGTGGTGCACGTAATAGTAGGTTTGTACCAGGCCATGCTGCTCGACGATCCAGGTGACTTCCGCGCGCACGTAGGGGCGAATGATCCCGGCGGCAACTTCCGCGTGGTTGTATGGGGCCAACTCGTCGCCAACGTCATGAATCAGTGCCGCGACGATCAACTCATCGTCGGCGCCGTCATTCAGAGCACGCGTCGCCGTCTGCAGTGAGTGGCCGAGCCGGCTGACAGGATACCCCTCGAGCGAATGGTCGAGCTTGCGCACCGCTTGCAGCACGCGGCCGGGCAAACCGGCGGCATACTTCTTCTCGGACTCATCCAGCAGCTCATAATCTTCCTTCGTGCCGTCCTCCATCCTGCGGAAGCTGACGATCCTGTTTATTGAGCTCATACGGAACTCCCAGACGCCAACCGCCGCCGCAATACACGATACAGGCTGCGGGGCCCATCGAGGTCAATGTAGCAACCCTGAAGGTGCCGCAATCCCTCGCGTGGATCGAAAGCAGTGCGGCCATGGAGCAGCCGCCGGTTATCCATCATCATCAGGTCACCCGATCCGAGCAGGAAGCGAATCTCGAAGCGCGGCGAACGCAGCAGATGATCGAGGGCCTTGCGGGCCCGGAAATAGGCCGCCAGCTCCTGCGGCCGCAGCAGCGGCACGTAGTCCAGCCGTGGGCTGAAGTTGATCGCTTCGACACCCAGGGCTCCATCCATTTCGATCAGCGGGGCGCTGCGTACCAGCTCGGTGTCGATATCGCGAAATCGAAACCGTACGGGCGTCCGCGCCAGGATCCCGAAGCTCTCCGGATCCTGTGCACGCAGCGCCGCAGCTGCCGCGAAGCCGTCCACGAGCGTTGATAAACCGCCGGTGGTTTCATTGGCGAGACAGTGCAGCAACTGCACACCCGGCACAGGTGATCTGTACGGATTGTCGGTGTGGGGATCGAGGAAGCGCGAGGTGTATGCAAGGTCGTTGGCATCCGGAACCGTACGCACGTCGAAATACGTCCCGAAGTTAGTATCACGCACATACCCGAATGCGGAGCCAACTTGCAGCACCGTCTTTGACTCCGTGGGCACGCCCGTGAAAATGATGAACCCGTACTCGAGAAAATTGGCGAGCCAGTCCGCCTTGATCGCAGGGGTGGGCGTAGCGCTCCAGGCTGCGCGAGGCAAATCCTTGAGGGCGCCATCCCACAGCCGCGGAGCCGGACAATCGTGGTCGCCGGGCGGCAAGGCAGCTTCGGCAAGAATCTCGTGGCCCAGGAAATCGCCTTCATGCCCGTCGGTGAACCGGATCCGATACCTCCCCGGCTCTACTTCGACGACCGACATCAATCCAAGCTGCAGATCCAAGTCCGACGGATCCTCCAGCCGCTGACCCGTGCGCAGATCGAGGGATTTGGAGTCCTGACAGCGCTCGCGCAGCCACAAGGGGTGAATCGGGAAACGATTGCCGGTGGACAGCTCGATGCTGAGCTCGTTCGCGGCGGTGATTTGCAAGCGTGACATGAGGTACCTCTCAGGGGCTGGGCCCCACGCCTTAGCATCGCCTTATTATTGACGTGATAATAATACCGGCGCAAGGACCGCCCTGGCGCCGACCGCACCTATGGCCGAGCGGGCCTATCGCTGGCTCGTCTCCCAATTCGGCGCTACGTAATAGGGGGCATCGGACGGCGCCAGCATGCTCTTGCCCAGAATATGGTCGGCTGCCTTCTCGGCCAGCATGATGGTGGGTGCATTCAGGTTGCCGGTCGTGATCGAGGGCATGATCGATGAATCCACCACCCTCAACCCGTCGATACCGCGCACCTCTGTGTGTGGATCCACCACCGCCATTGGGTCGTTCTCATCGCCCATCCTGCAGGAACACGAAGGGTGGTACGCGCTTTCGACTTTTTCGCGTACGAAAGCATCGATCTGCTCATCCGTCTGCACGTCTGCCCCGGGCTGAATCTCGCGGCCCCGATAGCGATCGAACGCCGTTTGCGCGAACACTTCGCGCGTCAGGCGGACGCAGGCCCGCATCTCTATCCAGTCATCCGGCTGTGAGAGATAGTTGAACAATATCCGCGGCTTGTCCCGCGCGTGCGGCGACGCAAGCCGTACCCACCCCTTGGATTTGGAACGCATCGGTCCGACGTGCGCCTGAAATCCATGCTCCTGGGCCAGCGAGGAGCCGTCGTAGCTCACCGCCATGGGCAGGAAGTGATATTGGATGTCCGGATAGCGGACCCCCGCCCGGCTGCGGATGAAGCCACCCGCCTCGAAGTGATTGGTCGCCCCCAGGCCGCCCCGGGTCAGCAGCCAGCGCGCCCCGATGAGCGCCTTGCGTAGCGGGTTCATGTGCTTGTACAGCGTGACCGGCTCGAGGCTCGCCACCTGGAAATAGAACTCCAGGTGGTCCTGGAGGTTCTCCCCCACACCTGGCAGGTCGTGAACCACAGCAATGCCCGCTGCGGCGAGCTCCGCCTGCGGACCGACCCCGGACAGCTTCAACAGCTGGGGCGAGTTGATGGGACCGGCGCTGATGATCACCTCGCGCCGGGCACGCACCACAACTTCCTGGCCACCGCGCTCATAACGCACACCAACCGCGCGGCGCCCCTCAAACACCACGCGCGTAACCAACGCATGGGTTCGAACCGCCAGATTTCTCCGCCGCATGGCCGGCCGCAAATAGGCATTCGCAGCACTACAACGGCGGCCATCCCCTACGGTCATGTCCATCCGCCCAAAGCCTTCCTGCTGGAAGCCGTTCATATCCGCGGTCAGGGGATAACCCGCCTGCTTGCCAGCCTCGAGCCAAACGGGATTCAGCGGGTTTTCCAACGTGCCGTTGGTCGTGCAGAGTTTACCGCTGTCGCCACGGTAAGCATCAGCGCCGGCGGCCCGTTTCTCCGCGCGGCGAAAATACGGCAGTACGTTCCGATAACTCCAGCCGTGCGCCCCCTCCTCCTCCCAGCGGTCAAAATCATGCGGATTGCCACGCACGTACACCAGGCCATTGATGGAGGAAGAGCCGCCCAATACCTTGCCACGGGGAGTGTGCAATTTGCGGCCACCGAGATGCGGCTCCGGCTCGGTGTGATAGAACCAATTGAACCTGGGCATGTTCATCGGTATGGACAGCGCCGTGGGCATCTGGATGAACACCGACCTGTCGGAGCCGCCATTTTCCAACACGAGCACGCTGTTGCGGCCGTCTTCCGTAAGCCGGTCCGCGAGCACACAGCCGGCCGACCCCGCGCCGACGATCACATAGTCAAAAATGTCTTCTGCCAAAGCCCCGTTCCTATCTATTTGGCCCGTCAATACGGCGATTCTACGTCGCGCAGCGCGACATAGACGCTCTTCAATTGTGTGTAATGCTCGATCGCGGCGCGTCCGTTCTCACGCCCGAGACCGGACATCTTCATCCCACCGAACGGCATCTCGATGGGGGTAATGTTGTAGTGATTGATCCAGCAGGTCCCCGCCTGCAGCTGCGCAATCATCCGATGGCCACGGGTAAGGTCGTTGGTGAAGACACCCGCCGACAAGCCGTACTCCGTGGCGTTGGCGCGCGCAATGACCTCGTCCTCATCATCAAACATCAGCACGGTCATCACCGGCCCGAAGATTTCCTCGCGGGCAATCGCCATATCGTCGTGACACTCATCAAACACCGTCGGCGCCACGTAGAACCCATTAGCCAGGTCACCCGTGGTCACGCGGTAACCACCGGTCACAACCTGAGCGCCCTCCGCCCTGCCCCGCGCGATATAACCCAGGACTTTCTCCATATGACTTGCTGAAATCAGCGAGCCGACCTGCGTCTGAGGGTCCAGTGGATTGCCAATGCGCATGGCGCTCACCCGCGCCTTCAACTTGTCGAGAAACGCCGCCTTCACCCTGCGATGTACGAATACGCGTGTGCCGTTCGAGCACACCTCGCCAGCGGAGTAGAAGTTGGCCAGCAACGCGCCCGACACAGCATTGTCGAGCTTCGCATCGTCACAAATGATCAACGGCGATTTGCCACCCAGCTCCAACGTGATGTGCTTGAGCGTGCTGGCTGCATCGGCCATGACGGCCTTACCCGTACCCACAGAGCCCGTGACCGATACCTTCTGAATGCCCGGATGCCGGGAAAGCAGCCGTCCCGTTTCTGCAAAACCCTGCGCCACCTGGAACAAACCTTCGGGCAGCCCCGCCTCGCGCAGAACTTCCTGAAGCTTGATCGCGGTCAGCGGCGTCAGGTCCGCCGGCTTGAAGATAATGGCATTGCCGCATGCCAGCGCCGGAGCGGACTTCCAACACGCGATCTGCAGTGGATAGTTCCAGGCTCCGATTCCCGCGACGATGCCCAGAGGCTCGCGCCGCGTGTACCCGAACGCCTGCGGCCCGAGATCCAGATGCTCCCCTGCAATCGTTGCGGCGATTCCTGCGAAATACTCGAAGCACTCCGCCCCCGATGCTACATCAACCACACTCGTTTCCTGGATGGGCTTGCCGGTATCGCGCGTCTCGAGCTCGGCCAGCTCCGCGTTGCGCGCACGCAGGATCTCGGCCGCACGCCGCAGAATCCGGCCTCGCTCGGCACCGGTCCTGACGGCCCAGGCGCGCTGCGCCTCGCGAGCTGCAGCGACGGCGGCGTCAATTTCGACCGCACCGCTGACCTTGATTGTGGCGAGAACCTCGCCGGTCGCCGGGTTGAGCGTTGTAAACGAATCAGGCGAGCGGGCTGGCGCGAGCTTGGGAGCGGCACACTCATCGGCGTCGCGCCTGTCACGCGCGCTTTCCCGCAAGCGCGCGTCAACAAACGCAGTCAACAAGGCGCGCGCGCTTTCACTGTCAGCCTCCACCCAATTGGACAGCGCAGCACGCAACCAGACACCGTCGATCATGGCTGCGATCGTTGCCGCCAGGCTGCGGGCTTCCGCCACGGGCAGCAACCGAACCAACGCATAGCGCAAGTTGGATACCATGCGCTTTTGATAGGCGTTCTGAACGCGCTTCAACCCCTCGACGTGTGGAACCTGTCCCCAGAACGCCAACCAGGCACTGCCGGTTCGTTGAGTGAACTCCTCGGGTCCGAGATTGATGTCAATGATCGCCTGGATGCGGCCACGCGGTGTGCGCGCCTGGCGCATGCACGCATCCATCTGTTCGAACAGGCGCCGGCTCAGAGTCCGGAACGCCGCCTCGAGCAAGCCATCCTTGTCGTCGAAATAGTGAGCAACCAACCCCGGCGAGACATCCGCCCGGCTCGCAATCTGTGCCAGAGTGCTGCCCACATAGCCAACTTCGGCCAGACTGTCGATCGTGACCTCGATCAATTGGACACGGCGGAAATCCTCCAGCTCGAGCGTTGATTGTCTGTTCAATGCAGTGCTCCGGAATGCTGCGGCAAGCGCTCTCCACCACCAGACACGTACCGCGGATACGCGCGCCGGGGCCCCGCCTTCGTGCCGTTACGCCCGTTCTATCAAATACTTGCCCCGGTTATGAAGCTTGACTAGGGTTCGTTAAACGGCTATTCAAGGGTTATTACAAGATCATGTCGTTGCCACCCCGGCGGGTCAAGTCCATGTGTCAGTTGAGCGGCCGCATCCGCGTCGTGGCGCTTGCGGCAATGTACGCGTCGCTCCTCCTGTGGTCCGGCCTGGTCCGGGCGGCAGACGCGTCCGCGGCAACCGATCCCCCCTCATGCAGGCCCGTGCGGATATCGGACATTGGCTGGACTGACGTTACGGCCACGACTGCCCTCTTCAGCTCCCTGGTACGCGAGCTTGGCTACGAGCCGCAAGTAACGGTGCTCTCGGTGCCGGTCACCTATGCCTCCATGAAGAACAAGGACATCGATGTCTTCCTGGGTAACTGGATGCCGACAATGGAGGGTGATCGCAAGGCGTACGTCGAAGATCACTCCATTGACGTCATCGGCGCCAACCTGACGGGTGCCAAATACACGCTGGCAGTCCCGGCGTACACCTACGAAGCCGGCCTGCGCGACTTTGGCGACATCCAGCGCTTTGCTGCACAACTGAATAACACCATCTATGGAATCGAGCCCGGCAACGATGGCAACCGGCTGGTCCTGGGCATGATCCGGCAGAACCTGTTCGGCCTGGGCGGCTTCAAGCTCGTCGAATCGAGCGAACAGGGCATGTTGGCAGAGGTCGAGCGCGCCATTCACGACCACGCGCCCGTTGTTTTCCTGGGCTGGGATCCGCACCCCATGAACATGCGCTTCGACCTGCGCTACCTGTCAGGCGGCGACGCGGTGTTCGGTCCGAACTTCGGCGGCGCCACCATTTACACCAACACCCGTGCCGGTTACTCGAACGCCTGCCCCAACCTCGGAAAACTGCTGAAGAATCTGAAATTCACCCTCACGGGCGAAAGCAAGATGATGGATGCCATCCTGAATCTGCACCAGCAGCCCGAGGCCGCCGCCAAAGCCTGGCTGAAGGCCAATCCAACGACCGTGCGCGCCTGGCTGGATGGCGTCACGACCTACGACGGCCGCCCCGCACTGGCGGCACTACAAGGCGCCACCACCGGCGAAGTCACAGGGGGCAAGGGCTTCGAACAGTGGCTGAGCGGTCACAAGATACCCATAGGGGATGCGGTGGCCGTCGCGATCGACTACGTCAAGGCGCACGGCAGAGCGTTGTTTGACGGTATATCCGCGCTGATCCGTGGAAGCGTGGATGGGCTGACAACGCTTCTGCGCGTGATACCCTCTCCTGTCCTGATCGTGGCGCTCGGCGCGCTGACGTGGCTTCTGCGCCGCTCTGTCACCCTCGTCATCTTCGTGATGGGTGCGTTGTTGTTCATCATCAACCAGGGTTACTGGCAGGCCACCCTCGAGACACTTTCGCTGGTCATGGTCGCCGCAGCCCTGTCGGCGGCCATCGGCATCCCGCTGGGCATCGCTGCGGCCCACAGCCCCAAACTCTTTGCTGCAATGAGGCCCGTCCTGGATCTCATGCAGACATTGCCCACCTTCGTGTACCTGATACCCACACTGGTTCTGTTCGGGCTGGGGGTAGTGCCAGGATTGATTTCCACCGTCATTTTCGCGCTCCCGGCCCCCATCAGGCTCACGCACCTTGGTATCTCATCCGTGCCCAAGGCGCTCCTCGAGGCTGGCGAGGCTTTCGGGGCGACCCGCACGCAGATGCTGTGGAAAGTCGAGCTACCGAGCGCCGCCCCCACCATCATCGCCGGCATCACCCAATGCATCATGTTGAGCCTCTCCATGGTAGTCATTGCAGCGCTGGTCGGAGCCGGCGGCCTGGGAGTGCCGGTCGTGCGCGCTCTCAACACCGTGCAGGTGGGCATGGGGTTCGAAGCAGGCTTCGTGATCGTTCTGCTGGCCATTATTCTCGATCGGATCAGCCGCCCGGCTGAAAAGAGCACCGCCCCATGAACACCGCCGTGGAGTTTCGTAACGTTGATATCCTCTTCTGTGGTAAGGCCAAGCGGCGCACGGCCGCGCTGATTGAGCAGGCACTGGCGCTGCTCGATGCGGGCCGGAGCCGAACCGAGATTGCGACCCAGACGGGAGTGGTCGTGGGCGTCGCCGCTGCCAATCTCACTGTCGAGCGGGGCGAGATATCGGTACTGATGGGACTGTCGGGTTCCGGCAAATCCACGCTGCTGCGCGCCGCAAATGGGCTCAACGAGGTCACACGCGGCCAGGTGCTCGTGAAGGACGGCGATGCAGTCGTGGACATCGCCAAATGCGACGCGCCGACTCTACGCCGGGTCCGGCGTCTGCGCATCGCCATGGTGTTTCAGCAATTCGGGCTGTTGCCGTGGCGTAGCGTGCGCGACAATGTTGGTTTCGGTCTCGAGTTGCGCGGTGAGCCGCCGGCCACGCGCAAGCGGATCATCGATGAGCAACTGGAGTTGGTCGGGCTGTCGCAGTGGGCCGAGCGGCACGTCAGTGAGCTTTCCGGCGGCATGCAACAGCGCGTCGGCCTGGCGCGCGCATTTGCCACGAATGCGGATGTTCTGCTGATGGACGAGCCCTTCTCGGCGCTCGATCCGCTGATCCGGGGGAAGCTGCAGGATGAGCTGCTCGCCCTGCAGGCCCGGGTCAAGAAGACCATCCTGTTCGTCAGCCACGACCTCGATGAGGCCCTGAAGCTCGGCGACCACATTACGATTCTCGAGGGTGGCCGCATTGTTCAGAGCGGAACCGCTGAAGACATCGTGGTCCGGCCGGCCAACGACTATGTCGCAGAGTTCGTAACCCACATGAATCCGCTGAGCGTGCTCACCGGCATGATGGTCATGCGCCGGTGCACCGAGATGCAGCGGCGTGACCAGACAATCTGGTTGGACGAGGGCCGCCGCTACGAGGTCCTCGTTGACGAGCACGGCGGACCTGCCGAACTCACGATCGATGGCAGGGTTTACTCTCTCGGGCACATTGGCGAAGGAGAGAGCTGGTCCCCCGAGAGATCGGGCCTGGCAGTCGCGCCGGCGTCCACGTCCCTCAGCACCATCATCAAATTGCGCAATGCGACAGGACATCCCGTACTACTGATGGATGACGGCCGGCTGACCGGCGTATGCGACGAAAACGAGATCATCCGCGCGCTCGCTGGAGAGCGACGCGCGGCACATTGAAAACGCTGCATCGCACTCACCTACGATGTCGCTTCCGTTCAATTGGCGCGGCGCGCCCATGCTCGTTGACCGGAAGCCGACCCGGCATCATTCCGGCGCCCCGCCCACCCACCAGGTAAAGTCTTCCGCATGCAACGCTTTTCTGCCCTGTCGCTCCTGAAACGCGGCCTGTCGGGTCAGCGCGGCTGGACGCCTCAGTGGCGCAGGCCTGAGCCCAAAAAAGGCTACGACGCAATCATCGTCGGCGGCGGCGGCCATGGCCTCGGAGCTGCCTACTACCTGGCCAAGGAACATGGGCTCACCAACATCGCGGTCGTCGAGAAAGGCTGGATAGGCGGTGGCAATACGGGCCGCAACACGACCGTCATCCGCTCGAACTACCTGTTCGATGAAAGCGCGGCGTTGTACGACCACGCGCTGAAGATGTGGGAGAACCTGTCCCAGGAGCTGAATTACAACGTCATGTTCTCCCCGCGCGGAGTCATGATGCTGGCGCATACCGTTCATGACGAGCAGGTCTCCAAGCGCCACGTGCATGCCAATCGCGCAAACGGCGTGGACAACGAGTGGCTGACGGCCAAGCAGGCCAAGGAGTTTTGTCCTCCGCTGAACATCGGCAATATTCGTTATCCGGTCGTGGGCGCTGCGCTGCAGCGACGCGGCGGTACTGCTCGCCACGACGCCGTTGCGTGGGGATATGCCCGTGCGGCCGATGCTCTGGGCGTGGACATCCTGGAGAACTGCGAGGTTACGGGCATTCGGCGCGACACGAACGGCGCGGTTACAGCGCTCGAAACGACTCGCGGCCTCATCGAGTCCCGCAAGATCGGTGTATCGGCGGCCGGCAACTCGAGTGTTGTCATGAAAATGGCCGGGGTGCAATTGCCGCTCGAGAGCTATCCCCTGCAAGCCCTGGTCTCCGAGCCCATCAAGCCCATTTTTCCCTGCGTGGTGATGTCCAACACCGTCCACGCCTACATCAGCCAGTCCGACAAGGGCGAGCTGGTAATCGGCGCCGGCACGGATGCCTACAACTCCTACACACAACGCGGCGGATTGCATATCAGCAGCCACGCGCTCGAGGCAATCTGCGAATTGTTTCCCGCCTTCCGCAGGCTGCGCATGTTGCGCAACTGGGGCGGCATCGTCGATGTGACGCCGGATCGCTCCCCGATCGTCGCCAAAACACCCGTACCAGGACTGTATGTGAACTGCGGCTGGGGCACGGGGGGATTCAAGGCAACACCCGGCTCGGCGCACGTATTCGCGCATACCATTGCTCTGGATGAGCCACACCCGATCAACGCACCCTTCACGATAGAGCGCTTCGCCGACGGCAACCTGATCGACGAAGCGGCTGCGGCCGCCGTGGCCCACTGAGCCGCCGTCGCACACTGAGAAATATCATGCTGCTCATTGCTTGCCCTTATTGCGGCGAACGCCCGGAGCTCGAATTCGCGCACGGCGGCCAGGCTCACATCGCACGCCCCGCCAAACCCTCGGCAGCCGACACCCAGGAATGGACCCGATTCTTGTATATGCGCGACAACGTCAAGGGTTTGTATGCGGAGCGTTGGAGACACTCGCACGGCTGCGGAAAGTTCTTCAACGCGGTGCGCGACACGACCACCGATCATTTCATCGCCACCTACAAAGTGGGTGAACGCCCGTGACACAAGGTGGCAGGTTGCGCACGGCCACCGGCGGCCGGATCGATCGCACTCGCGCGTTGAGGTTCACATTCGATGGCCGCCCCTACACGGGGTTCCACGGCGATACGCTTGCATCCGCACTGCTTGCCAATGGCGTGCACCTCGTGGGCCGATCGTTCAAGTATCATCGGCCTCGTGGAATCCTGTCCGCTGGTGCGGAAGAGCCCAACGCGTTGGTGGGCGTGCGCCGCGATGCCGCCCGCTATGTACCCAATCTGCGCGCCACGCAGATCGAGCTTTACGAGGGCCTCGAGGCGGAAAGTCAGAACCGCTGGCCCAGCTTGGAATTCGACGTCGGTGCGCTCAACGATGTGGTCTCGCCTTTCATCCCGGCAGGCTTTTACTACAAGACGTTCATGTGGCCACGCGGCGCGTGGCATTCGTTTTACGAACCGCGCATTCGCGCAACCGCGGGTCTCGGGCGTGCGCCTGAGCACGCTGATCCTGATCGTTACTCCAATCGGTTTGCCCATTGTGACGTGCTCATCGCCGGGGCGGGCCCGGCGGGCCTGGCAGCAGCGCTGGCCGCGGCTCGGTCCGGTAAGCGCGTCATTCTGTGCGACGAGCAAGCGGAATTGGGTGGCAGCTTGCTGGCAGAAGCTGCGGTGGATAGCGCGACGATTGATGGTTACCGCTCGCACGACTGGCTCCGCCAGGCCGTGGCAGAGCTGTCTCGGTATCCGCACGTCACGCTGTTGCCCCGGACAACTGCGTTCGGCTACTTCCCGCACAACCTCGTCGGACTCAACGAGCGGCTGACCGACCATCTCGGCAGCTTGCCCGCGAACATGCCGCGCGAGCGCACCTGGCAGGTCAGAGCGAAAGAGGTTGTCCTGGCGACGGGTGCGATCGAGCGGCCGCTCGTGTTCCCGGGGAACGACCGGCCCGGCGTCATGTTGGCGAGCGCTGCACGAACGTACGTGAATCGATATGGCACGTTGCCCGGCGCCAAGGCAGTTGTAGTGGCCGCGCACGACGAGGCCTATCGTGCCGCAATTGACCTGCACAAGGCTGGGGTTGATATCGCTCTGATCGCCGACGTTCGCGAGACTGTCAGCGGCGAGTTACCGGAGGCGGCGCGTGCTGCCGGACTTCAGATACAACCGCGGTCCACGATTGCCGGCACGAGCGGACGCCTCCGCGTGAATGCTGTCGAGGTTGCTGCAATTGACAGCCATGGCCAGGTGTCGGGAGGCTCGGACCACATCTACTGTGACCTCGTAGTCATGTCTGGAGGGCTCACGCCGTCCGTGCACCTCTTCTCGCAGTCACGCGGCAAACTCGAATGGGACGAAGAATTGCAGGCCTTCGTGCCAGGCGACCCGGCGGAGAAAACCCGTTCGGTGGGGGCATGCGGCGGTGTATTCGATCTGGCGTCCGTGTTGGGTGGGCAGTACCCCGTCGCCGCGTTGAATGCCGGCCGGAGGGGATTCGCTGGCGCCCTGCCGCAGCGGTCCGATTCAAGTCAGAAGGCGTTCGTTGACTGGCAGCACGATGTCACGACCCGCGATCTGAAGCTGGCTACGCAGGAAGGCTTCCGGTCGATCGAGCACATCAAGCGCTACACCACCACGGGCATGGCAACCGATCAGGGCAAGACATCCAATCTCAATGCCCTGGCCGTCGTCTCGCGCGAGATCGGCAAGCCGATTCCGAAAGTCGGGCTCACCACTTTCCGCATGCCTTACACCCCGATCACATTCGGCAGCTTTGCGGGCTTTCAGCGAGGCGATCTGTTTGACCCCGTCAGGATGACACCCACCCATTCCTGGGCCAGCGCCCGGGGCGCGGTATTCGAGGATGTGGGATTGTGGAAGCGTGCTCGTCATTTCCCGCGCGCTGGCGAGGACATGCACGCTGCGGTGGCTCGTGAATGTCTTGCTGTACGCAATTCGTGCGGCATCTTTGACGCGTCCACCCTCGGCAAGATTGAGGTCGTGGGCAAGGACGCAGCCACATTCATGAATCGCATGTACGTCAACGCCTGGACCAGTCTCGGTGTAGGCCGTGCCAAGTATGGTGTGCTGCTGCGCGACGACGGCTTTGTATACGACGATGGTGTCGTCGCGCGCACGGCCGAAAATCGCTTCCATGTGACTACGACTACCGGTGGCGCTGCCCGCGTTCTCGGGTTGATGGAAGACTACGTTCAAACTGAATGGACCGATCTGGACGTGTGGCTGACTTCGACGACGGAGCAATGGGCGGTCATCGCCGTCCAGGGCCCAAATGCACGCAAGGTGTTGCAGCCGATGGTCGAGGAAGTTGATATCTCCGCGCAGGCACTGCCGCACATGAGCGTCGCGCGCGGCAAGATCTGTGGCGTGCCCATGTTGCTGTTCCGAGTCAGCTTCACCGGCGAGCTCGGTTTCGAAGTCAACGTCCCGGCGGACTACGGTCCCGCCGTGTGGGAAGCGATCCACGCGGCCGGCCAACAACATGGCATGACTGAATACGGCACCGAGGCCATGCACGTGCTGCGCGCGGAAAAAGGCTACATCATCGTCGGCCAGGACACGGACGGTACCGTGACTCCGGACGATGCGGGTCTTGCATGGGCCATCGGCAAGAACAAGGAAGACTTCGTCGGCAAGCGCTCCCTGCAACGGCCCGCGATGAGCTCGCCCGAGCGAAAGCAGCTCGTGGGACTCGCCACAGTCGATCCGCAAGTGGTTCTCGAGGAAGGCGCGCAGATAGCGCCGCAGGCCTCGCTGCAGCCACCGTTCCGGCCCATTGGTCATGTGACCTCGTCTTATCGGAGTGCGGTTCTAGGGCGCTCCATCGCGCTTGCGATGGTCAGCGGCGGGCGGGCGCGGATGGGGCAGACCCTATACGTATCGATGCCCGGAGGCGATATTCCCGTCCAGGTTACTTCGCCGGTCTTCTACGACCCGCAGGGGAGCCGCCTGAATGGCTGATCTTTCCAGCGCACGCCGCTCGCCTGCGCTCATTCCCAGCAGCAGTGTTCAGCTGTTGCCGCCGGCGGCGCGGTTCGTGCTCAGAGGTGCTCCAACCGTCATGGCCGCCGCGGGCGCTGCCCTGGGTCTGAACATTTCCGACCTCGCATGCCGCAGCACGCGCGCCGGCGTTCGGGCCGCACTGTGGCTGGGTCCCGACGAGCAGCTCCTGTTGGCTCCGAATGCCGAGACAGAGAGCCTTGCACGCCAATTGGGTGAATCCTTGCGCGCACTGCCCCACTCGCTCGTCGATGTGAGCCATCGTCAAATCGCCCTCGAGGTGAGCGGCCCGCAGGCGCAGAATGTTCTGAACGCCGGGTGCCCCCTCGATCTGCACGTGGAGTCGTTTCCAGTCGGGGCATGCACGCGCACCGTGCTTGGCAAATGCGACATGGTTCTGTGGCGCACGGGCGCCAGTACGTTTCATGTTGAAGTCTGGCGGTCGTTCGCCGATTACGCTTCGCGCTTTCTTGCCGAAGCTGGAGAAACCCTGTGAAGACGCATGTTCGAGTGTTGGTCATCGGCGGCGGCGTGGTGGGCGTGAGCACGCTCTATCATCTCGCCAAGAAGGGCTGGACCGATGTTGCGCTGCTGGAGCGCTCCGAACTCACAGCGGGTTCCACCTGGCATGCAGCCGGACTGCTGCCGCTGTTCAACATGAGCTACACCGTCGGCCAGCTACACAAATACTCCGTGGACCTGTACAAGCGGCTGCCCGCGGAGACCGGGCAGGATGTCAGCTTCCACGTGACGGGCAATCTGCGTCTCGCTACCAACCGCGACCGCATGGACGAGTACCAGAAGTACTGCGGAACGGCGAACACCATCGGCGTTCCGTTCCAGGTCATCACGGCGGCCCAGGTCAAAGAACTCTGGCCACTCGTCGAGCTCGGCGGGAGCGGCGACACGCCCGCCATCGTGGGTGCCCTGTATCACCCCAACGACGGTCACATCGCGCCCGCCGACCTGACAATGGCGCTGCGAATCGGGGCCCGCAAGGCGGGCGCCGAGATCTACGAGCACACCGAAGCGCTCGGTATAGAGCGGACTGCATCCGGTGAATGGAAGGTTCATACGGCAAAGGGCGACATCACCGCCGAGCACATCGTCTGCGCCACTGGTAACTACGCCCGGCAGACCGGCCGTCTGTTGGGTTTGAACGTACCGGCGATTCCAGTCGAGCACCAGTACATCGTTTACGACCAGTCGCCTGAGCTGAAGGCGTACCGGACCGGCGGCGGCCGCGAGTTGGCGGTGTTGAGAGAATCCGACCAGTCCTACTATCTGCGCGAAGAGCGCATGGGCTGGATTCTCGGACCTTACGAGAAGGGTGCGCCAGCACGCTTTGCAGACGGTGTGCCTGACTGGTTCGGCCGGAGCCTGTTCCCGGGCGATCTGGAGCGGTTACTGCCCCACGTCGAAGCGGCCCAGCGGCGCGTACCGTGCCTGGAAAACTGCGGTATCAAGGACATCGTCAACGGGCCGATCTCGTACACGCCCGATGGCAGTCCGTTGATCGGACCGGCGTGGAATCTGCCGAATGTCTGGTTGAACGAGGGGCACAGTTTCGGAATCACCGCGGCCGGTGGCTCCGGCTGGCAGCTCGCGGAGTGGATCGTCGAGGGCGAACCGGGCATCGACATGCTGGCCGTGGACCCGCGCCGTTATGGCGACTACACGAGCAAGCGATACGTCGTCAAAAAGAACGAAGAGACGTATCGGAATGTGTTCGTGATCCACTTTCCCGACGAGGAACGGCCGGACGCGCGCCCGGCGAAGACGAGCCCCGTGTACGATAAAATCGATCGGATGGGCGCTGTGTGGGGTCAGCGTTACGGGTGGGAGCGGGCCAACTGGTTTGCGCCACCCGGTGTGGAGCGCAAGGATCGCTGGAGCTTCCGCCGCTCGAACTATTTCGAGCATGTAGGCAACGAATGCCGGCTGATGCGCGAGAAGGTCGGCGTGATCGACCTGTCGCCCTTCACGAAGTTTGAAGTCACCGGGGCCGGTGCCGAGGCCTGGCTCGACGGACTCGTCGCCAATAAGGTGCCCAGCAAGATTGGCCGCATCGCCCTGTGCCACGCATTGGCCCGGCGCGGCGGTGGTATCCGCTCCGAATTCACCATCACGAAGATCGGCCCGCAGAAATTCTACGTCGTGAGCGCCGGGGCTGCGGAGCGCTATGACAGCGATTACCTGCGCAAGGCCCTGCCCACCGATGGGTCGGTCGAGCTGCGCAATATCACGACCTCCCGGGGATGTTTTGTTATCGCGGGCCCGCGCTCGCGCGAGCTGCTGTCAAAGCTGACTGACGTGCCACTCGACAATGCTTCCTTCCCGTGGCTCACCGGCCAGACCATCGAGGTCGGACTGGCAGTCGATGTGCATGCGCTGCGTGTCAATTTCGTGGGGTCGCTGGGTTGGGAGCTGCACTTCCCCATTGAGTTTGCACACCATCTGTTTGACGCCGTGTTCGAGGCCGGCAAGGAATACGGTATCGGCATGGTTGGGATGCGCGCCATGGAATCCCTGCGGCTGGAGAAGTCCTATCGCATGTGGGGCAGCGATATGACTCCCGACTACACCCCCTTCGAAGCCGGGCTCGACCGCTTCGTACGTATGGGTAAGGGTAACTTCATTGGCAAGGCGCAGCTCGAGAAGCAGCTCGCCGCGGGCGTACCCAACAAGTTCGTCACCCTCGAGGTGCATGGCGTAACCGACGCCGATCCGCTCGGTAACGAGCCGCTGTTCGCTGCCGATGGCAGCATAGTTGGGCGCGCGACATCCGGCTACTATGGACATTGCGTACGCAAGAGCCTCGCCATCGGCTACGTGAAGGCCGAGTTCGCGCCGGTGGGCACCCAACTGTCGATCGAGATACTCGGCGAGCGGAAAGCGGCCACCGTGATCCCCGAATCCCCCTACGATCCTGACAACCACGATTTGCGGACATGAAACTCGAGCAACTCATCGCCAGCCGCCGGCCGGGGTACACCCTGCCGGCGCCTTTCTATCTCAGTCAGGAAGTGTTCGAGCAGGACATCGCGCGCATCTTCGGCCGCTACTGGATCTATGTCGGGGTCGAGCCCGAGATTGCCGAGCCCGGAGATTTCTTCACGGTCGAGATCGGTAGCGATTCGATCATCATCGTGCGCGATGACGATATGTCGATACATGCGTTCCACAACGTGTGCCGGCATCGTGGCGCGCGTTTGCGCTCGGCCGGCAGTGGGATCGTCGGCAACCTCGTGTGCCCCTATCACCAGTGGACTTACAACCTGCGGGGCGAGCTCATCCATAACGAGCACATGGGCGAAAACTTCGACCGTTGCCAGTTCAACCTGAAGCCGGTCCACTTGCAGAACCTCGCCGGCCTGCTGTTCATCTGCCTTTCGGACTCGCCGCCGGACGATTTCGCGGCCATGCGGACGGCGCTCGAACCGTACATCGCGCCACACGCGATCGCCGATTCGAAGGTAGCCTTTCAGGCGGACATCATCGAGGCGGGCAACTGGAAGCTCACGATGGAGAACAATCGGGAGTGCAACCACTGCAGCGCCAATCACCCGGAACTCACAGTTCCGCTGCTGGAGTACGGGTTTGGCTATCAGCCCACGCCGGAAAACACGGGCAAGATGGAAGAATTCAACCATCTGCTGGCGCGCGAGCACGGGCGTTGGGAGGCATGCGGATTGCGCTCGGCTGCTGTGGACCGTCTGGATCAGACCACGGGATTCAGAGCAGTACGCCTGCCGATAGCACAACACGGCGAATCGCAGACCATTGATACCCGAGTTGCCTGTACCAAGCTGCTGGGAAGTCTCCCGCAGGCCGACCTGGGTGGCTTGTCGGTGTGGACTCAGCCGAACTCCTGGCATCATTTCATGAGTGATCACATCGTCAGCTTCTCAGTGCTGCCGATTGCGCCCGGGAAGACGCTGCTGCGAACGCGCTGGCTCGTTCACAAGGACGCGCAGGAAGGGATCGATTACGACGTCAACAAGCTCTCGTCGGTGTGGACGGCCACCAACAGTCAGGACAGCGAACTGGTCGAGCGCACTCAACTTGGAGTGAGCAGTCCGGCCTATCAGCCTGGACCGTATTCGCCTTACACGGAGGGTCTGGTGAACGTGTTCTGCGAGTGGTACTTGCGGCACCTCGCCTGAGCTCGGCGTAACTCGCGCCGGGCGCGCGGCCAGCCGCGCGCTTTATGCGGGGCTCGGGGGCTCGGGGGCTCGGGGCTGACTCAGCCCGCGGCCGTGTCGAGCACCGGGCCATCCACGAGCTCCAGCGGCGGTTCCTTCGCCTGCGCCTCGCGGATGGCGAGCAGCATCTTCTGGTCGGTGGAAGCGGCCTGTGCGGGCTCGACGGGATAGCGCACTGTGCATTCCAGGCCTTTCGTGGTGAGACGCGCGTAGACTTCCGGTTGGGGCAGCGCGGTCTGGAAGTCAATGAAGCGCTGCAATGCCGCGTGTTGCTGTTCTATTGCGGGACGATATTTCTCGTACACCGATTGAGCCGCTGCGGACAGGCGTTTCTCGGCCTCTTCTACGTTCGTCGTCGGCGCGACCGTCAACATGATCGTGTGCCAGTAGAAGTCGCCACCGGGCAGTTGTTTGAACAATGCAGTGGGCTGAAACAGCACGGCGTTGGATAGCACCACCATCCGCCCCGAAGAGTGCAACTGGGGACCCGCCAGCTCCATCATGTAGATCCTTATCAGGCCAATCTCGACTACCCGGCCGGTAACCCCGGCCAGTGTAACGCGATCGCCGACGCGCACGCCGTACCGGCCAATCAGGAAGAAATACGCAACGACCGCGAGAATCACGTTCTGCAGCGCCACTGCCAGGCCGGCGGTAATCAGACCGGCATAGGTTGCCAGCGAGCCTACTTCGGACACCAGGCCGAAAATGACGACCACCGTGAGTGCCAGGCCCACCGCCACCCGGCGCAGTGCGAGAAACTGTTGCCTGCGGCGCGCGTCATGCAGGTAGCGGAAGGTCGCCCGGCGCCAGAACTCCGAGATCACTAACACGACCGCTACGGAGCCCAGCAGCAGCCCCAGGCGCAGCGCCAGGTAGCGCGCCACAGCCGCGGTTCGCGCGGCAAGTGAATTGCGCCATTCCTGCAGGATACTCCGCGTGTTTTCCATTGCGATGCCCTGCTCTCCCAGTGGGATGAGCAGCGTGGAGAGTTGTTTGAAACGCGCGGCTGCCCGTTGGAATTTCAGCTTCGACTGCGCAAGTTGCGCGGGGTCGTCGGAGGTGACCTGCAGATCCTGGCGCGCGAGTGCTCGAGTCTCCTCGGTGATCTTGTCGCGCATGCCTGCAACATCCTTGGCGAGGTCCGTGGTTTGTTTAATCGCGTCTGCGAGTTGTCGCCTAGCTTCCTCCAGTGAGAACCACTTGCCGAACAGGACGATTACGCCCGCCGATTCAGGACGGAAGGTCTCCGCGTTTACAGGCACTACGGTGGATGCGGGCGGTGCAGTCGCGGCAGGTGCTGCGCTCCCGCCGGCCGCACCACTGCCACCGGCCGCACCACTGCCGCCCGACACGCCGCTGCCGGCGGAGGCCGCCGAGCCGGTCGGCGGCCCACCTGACCGTCCGGCGCTCGAAGTGAGGCCCTCCGTCCCATGTACGCCAGCCGCGGCTGCGCGCAGCTCGGGGACTGACTGCCGGAGGTCGTTGATCTGCGCCAAGAGTCCCCCTGACGCATCGCTCGTGTGCGTCTCGTACAGGTCCTCGAAGCGCTGCAGTTGTCCGATGGTGTTCTGGATCTCCTTGGCCAGCTCCAGTGCTGCGGAAATCTCGCCCAGCCGGGCTGTCAGAGTTGCTTTTTCCTTGGGCGTCGCGTGCGCGAGTTGTTGCTCGATGGCGCTCAAGTGCGATTGCAGGTTGGCAATGCGGTCCGCCATCCGCGCGGCCGCGCGGTCCACTTCGCTGGTCTGGCCCTGCGAATCCGCTGAATCGTTGTCCGAGGTGGTGCCCGAAGCGGTCGCGGGCTTGGCAGCCAACCTACCGGCGGCCCGGCCGAATTCGAACGCAACTTGTAGCGAAGCGAGCGCCGTTTGGTAAACGCGCTCGCGTGGCACGATGTCGTCGGAGTCAACGGGCAATTGCTGAAGCGCGACTATCCGGCGATACCAGGCAATCGTACGGCTTACATGATTAACCACCCGCTCAGGTGGTAGGGGAAGCTCAGTAGGTGGCGCCGTGGAAGGTGGCGCGTCAGGCGAAGAAGCCGCCCCGGCATCGAGACAGCCCACCGAGCCCAATGCCCACGCTACGGCCAGTGCCCCTACTGCGGAACGTACTACGGAACGAAGCCGGCTCACCCATCCTCCACGGTCGGATCCCACCATAAATGGGAATCCGACCGCTTCGTTCCATCGCTCTCCAGGCAGTCCCTGCCTGGAGTGGGCAGTCCTGCCCGGAAGCGGCAGGACTGCCCGTCTTACCTCGAGTGGGGTTACTGCCCCAGGCTGCTCAGGAACTGGGTCGTGAAGCCCAGTCTGCCCGCCTGGCCGTAGCTGTTACAGGTCGCGGACGCCGATCCCGGCGGACAATCGTTATCACGATCGAACGACCAGAAGTGGATTCCTGCGAGCCCTTTCTGCGCCGCGTAGGCGGAAACCGTCGCCACATTGGGAATGGTGAATGTCTCCCCCGGACTGTCGGCGCCGCCGATCATCGTTGTCAGCTCGATGTTGGCGAACGGTGTGCCGTAGAAGCTGTGCAGGTTCTCTGCAGCCGCTATCGCCGACTGAGCCATGTCGCATGCCCCGCCCACGATGGTGCAGTTGCCGGCACTCGTGCTGCCGTAGTCAAAGACCATCAGGTTGATGCTGTACTTCGTCAGCCCGTAGGTCTTGATGGCGCTCATGACCCACGCCCCCAACTGATTCAGGCTGTTCGGCGAGTTGCCGCCCAGGGTGGCGAGCGTGAAGCTGAATCGCAGCTTCGGGAAGGTACGCTCGGCGGCGACGACGCGCTGCACGAGATTGTTGATCACGTCCTGGCTCTGACCGCCCTCGATGTCGAAGTCGATTCCGAGCAGGTTGGACGAGTTATACCTGTTGATGAACGTGGTGAAACCGGCGTCCGATCCGCAGGTGAAGACGCCAGAAGCACCGCCTGTAGAGATGATGTAGAACTTGCCATTGCTGACCCAGTTCTGAACGTTCGCCGAAACGAGCGCGCTCGGCTGTACCCCGGCCCAGTTCTCACTGCCGCACTCACCGGTCGCGAACGACCATGTCATCGTCTTGAGGTTCGTTGGCATCACCGTCAATACGGGTTGCAACGTACCGGTCACCGCGGAGCTGATGACATTGGTATTCCAATTCATGCTGATCGTGACGTCCTTGTAGGGACCAAACACGAATGGGCCAGGTGGGGGAGTCGCGCCGCCGCCGCCGCCGCCGCCGCCGCCGCCGCCGCCGCCGCCGCCACCGCCGCCGCCACCACCGCCGCCACCACCACCGCCGCCACCACC
>Ga0105247_10000493_pt1 | contig 32730 bp, 27 predicted proteins | sample KBSS24metaG_FD_81519 | JGI IMG/M metagenome (GOLD analysis project Ga0105247, IMG submission 81519) | Switchgrass rhizosphere microbial communities from Kellogg Biological Station, Michigan, USA - KBS S2-4 metaG | ecosystem: Host-associated > Plants > Roots > Rhizosphere > Soil | place...
GATGTCCGGCGCTTGAGCAGCAGCGTGTAGACCAGCACATAGAACGCGATGGTGGCGCCGGCCAGGTGCGCGGACAGCATGTTCGTCGTCCACCACAGCCAGAAGAACGAGGCGACCGACAACGCCAGCCCGAACACCAGCGCATGGCTGCGCGGCACAATGGCCCTGGCCAACGGCCGACGGGCGGTCCGCTTCATCACCTTGTCGATGTCCGCGTCGGCCACGCAATTCAGTGTGTTGGCGCCCGCGGCCGCCAGCAGGCCGCCGACCAAGGTGTTCAGGATGAGCAGCGGATCGACGGTGCCGCGGTGGGCAAGCAGCATGGCCGGAATCGTGGTGACGAGCAGCAGCTCGATCACCCGTGGCTTGGTCAGTGACAGGTAGCCGAGGAGCTTGGTGCGGATCCGGTTCGGCGCCCCATCGACAAGGCTGCCTTCGCGAATGCTCACGCAAATACTCCTCAGGGTCGCCGCAGCAAGCGGCTTCTACTACAGGCGATGGTAGACCGCATGTAAACGGCGTCCTAATCGTCCCCCACGCACCTGCGGTGGTCCAGGTTCGCGCACTAGGGTGGACAAAGCGGATTGCGAAGCCGGGCCGATTTAAGGAGTTCGCCACGTGACCACACTCGACGAGATCTCTGCCCTCACCCGCCCCAACCACCCCGATGACTGGACCGAACTGGACTCGGCCGCGGTAGATACTGTGCGGGTGCTCGCGGCGGACGCGGTGCAGAAGGTGGGCAACGGGCACCCCGGCACGGCGATGAGCCTGGCGCCCCTCGCGTACACGCTGTTTCAGCGGCAGATGCGCCACGACCCCGGTGACGAGCACTGGCTGGGCCGCGACCGGTTCGTGCTGTCCTGCGGGCACTCCAGCCTCACGCTGTACATCCAGCTGTACCTCGGCGGGTTCGGGCTCGAGCTCTCCGACATCGAGTCGCTGCGGACATGGAAGTCCAAGACGCCGGGCCATCCGGAGTTCCGCCACACGAAGGGCGTGGAGATCACCACCGGCCCGCTCGGCCAGGGCCTGGCGTCCGCGGTCGGCATGGCGATGGCGTCGCGCTACGAGCGCGGCCTGTTCGACCCCGACGCCGCGCCGGGCACCAGCCCGTTCGACCACTACATCTACGTGATCGCCTCCGACGGCGATATGGAGGAGGGCGTCACCAGCGAGGCGTCATCGCTGGCAGGCACCCAGCAGCTCGGCAACCTGATCGTCTTCTACGACCACAACCAGATCTCCATCGAGGACGACACCGACATCGCGTTGTCGGAGGACACGCCGGCCCGCTACCGCGCGTACGGGTGGCATGTGCAGGAGGTCGAGGGCGGCGAGAACGTCGTCGGCATCGAGGAGGCCATCGCCGAAGCCAAGCGCGTCACCGACAAGCCGTCGTTCATCTCGGTCCGCACGATCATCGGCTACCCCGCGCCGAAGCTGATGAACACCGGCAAGGCGCACGGCGCCGCACTCGGTGACGAGGAGGTCGCCGCCGTCAAGAAGATCCTCGATTTCGACCCCGACAAGACGTTCGAGGTGCGCGACGAGGTCATCGAGCACACTCGTAGGCTGGTCGCCCGCGGTAAGGAAGCCCACGAGAAGTGGCAGAGCGAGTTCGACGCGTGGGCGCAGCGTGAGCCCGAGCGCAAGGCGCTGCTGGACCGACTTACCGAGCAGAAGCTCCCTGACGGCTGGGACGCCGACCTGACCCACTGGGAGCCGGGTTCCAAGCCGTTGGCCACCCGCGCGGCGTTCGGTCAGGTGCTCAACGACGTCGCACCGAAACTGCCCGAATTGTGGGGTGGCTCAGCGGATCTCGCCGGCAGCAACAACACCACCATCAAGGGCGTGAAGTCGTTCGGCCCTGCTTCGATCTCCACCAAGGAGTTCACCGCGGATCCGTATGGCCGGGTGCTGCACTTCGGCGTCCGCGAACACGCGATGGGCTCGATCCTGTCCGGCATCGTGCTGCACGGGCCGACGCGCGCCTTCGGAGGCACCTTCCTGCAGTTCTCGGATTACATGCGCCCGGCCGTGCGGTTGGCGTCTTTGATGAACATCGACACCATCTACATCTGGACGCACGACTCGATCGGGTTGGGCGAGGACGGGCCGACCCACCAGCCGATCGAGCACCTGGCGGCGCTGCGGGCCATTCCCAACCTTTCGGTGGTGCGGCCGGGCGACGCCAACGAGACCGCCTACGCGTGGCGCACCATTCTGGCGCGCGGCGCCAGCAGTGGCCCGACCGGTTTCATCCTCACCCGACAGGGCCTCCCTGTGCTCGAGGGCACCAGCGCCGAAGGGGTGGCACGGGGCGGCTATGTGCTGGGTGGCACGCCCGACGGGCATCCTGACGTGTTGCTGATCGGCACCGGGTCGGAGCTGCAGCTGGCCGTGGCCGCGCAGAAGATATTGGCGGACAAGGGAATCACCGCGACGGTGGTGTCGATGCCATGCGTCGAGTGGTTCGAATCCCAGCCGGCGGAGTACCGCGACAGTGTGCTCCCACCGGCGGTGTCAGCGCGCGCGGCCGTCGAGGCTGCGGTCGCGCAGAGTTGGTACAAGCTGGTCGGCGACACCGGCGAGATCGTATCGATCGAGCACTACGGCGAATCCGCCGACGACAAGACGTTGTTCCGCGAGTTCGGTTTCACCCCCGAAGCTGTGGTGGCCGCCGCGGAGCGATCACTCGACAACTAGTTTCGAAAGGCGAACTGATGGCTCAGAATCCCAACCTTGCGGCCCTATCCGCGGCGGGTGTCTCGATATGGTTGGACGACCTCTCCCGCGACCGACTGCAGACCGGCAACCTGCAGGAGCTGATCGACACCAAGAGCGTGGTCGGTGTCACCACCAACCCATCGATCTTCCAGGCGGCCCTGTCCAAGGGCACCGCCTATGACGAGCAAGTCAAGGAACTCGCCGAGCGCAGCGCCGATGTCGACGCGACCATTCGCACCGTCACCACCGACGACGTCCGCAACGCCTGCGACGTGTTGGCCAAGCGGTACGAGCAGTCCAACGGTGTCGACGGCCGTGTGTCGATCGAGGTGGATCCGCGACTGGCGCACGACACCGACAAGACGATCCTGCAGGCGATCGAGCTGTGGAAGATCGTCGACCGGCCGAACCTGCTGATCAAGATCCCCGCCACGATGGCCGGCCTGCCTGCGATTACCGCCGTGATCGCAGAAGGGATCTCGGTGAACGTGACTTTGATATTCTCCGTCGAACGCCATCGCCTGGTGATGGACGCCTACCTCACGGGCCTGGAGAAGGCCAAGGAAGCCGGCCACGATATCTCCAAGATCCATTCGGTCGCTTCGTTCTTCGTCTCGCGCGTCGACACCGAGGTCGACAAGCGGCTCGAGAAGATCGGCTCCGAGGAGGCGCTCGCGTTGCGCGGCAAGGCTGGTGTGGCCAACGCCCGGCTGGCCTACGCGGCCTACGAGGAGGTCTTCGTCGGCGGTTCGCGCTACGAGGCGCTCAAGGCCGACGGCCCCCGTGTGCAGCGGCCGCTGTGGGCGTCGACCGGCGTCAAGAACCCCGAGTACTCGGACACCCTGTACGTCACCGAGCTGGTCGCCCCGAACACCGTGAACACCATGCCGGAGAAGACTATTGACGCGGTGGCCGATCACGGCGTCATCACCGGCGACACCGTCACGGGTACGGCGGAGGAGTCCCAGGCGCTGTTCGACGAGCTGACCGCGGTCGGCATCGACCTCCCGGACGTGTTCAAGGTGCTCGAGGACGAGGGCGTGGAGAAGTTCGAGAAGTCGTGGCTCGAGCTGATCGAGGCCACGCAGGGTCAGCTCGACGCCGCCAAGAAATGACGGCCGTCGCGGACAAGGCCGCTTCGACCGGAACGGCCTGGCGTAATCCGCTGCGGGACAAGCGCGACAAGCGAATGCCGCGCATTCCGGGTCCGTGCGCTGTGGTGATCTTCGGGGTAACGGGTGACCTCGCCCGGAAGAAGCTGATGCCCGCGATCTACGACCTCGCGAATCGCGGCCTGTTGCCCGCGACGTTCGCTCTGGTTGGGTTCGGCCGAAGGGATTGGGCCCACGAGGACTTCGCCAAAATCGTCCTCGATGCGGTCAAGCAGCACGCCCGCACGCCGTTTCGGCAGGAGGTCTGGGACCGCCTGGCGGAAGGAATTCGGTTCGTACAGGGCAATTTCGACGACGAGGCGTCGTTCGGCAGGCTGGCCGAGCAACTCGACAAGCTCGACGCCGAACGCGGCACCGGCGGTAACCACGCGTTTTATCTGTCCATCCCGCCCAAGTCTTTCCAGGAGGTGTGCGAGCAGCTGCAGAAGTCGGGTTTGGCCCGGCCACAGGAGGGTCGCTGGAGCCGGGTGGTCATCGAGAAGCCGTTCGGCCACGACCTGAGGAGCGCCTGCGAGCTCAACGGCGTGGTCAACAGCGTCTTCCCCGAGGAGGCGGTGTTCCGCATCGACCACTACCTGGGCAAGGAGACGGTCCAGAACATTCTGGCGCTCCGCTTCGCGAATGAGTTGTACGAGCCGATCTGGAACAACAACTACGTCGACAGCGTGCAGATCACCATGGCCGAGGACATCGGCCTCGGCGGCCGGGGCGGCTACTACGACGGGGTCGGCGCGGCGCGCGATGTGATCCAGAACCACCTGCTGCAACTGCTTGCGCTGACCGCCATGGAGGAGCCGGTCAGCTTCGGGCCGCAGGAACTGCAGGCGGAGAAGATCAAGGTGCTGTCGGCCACCCAGCTCATGCAGCCGCTGGATCAGACCACCGCGCGCGGTCAGTACGCCGCGGGTTGGCAGGGCAGCGAGAAGGTCGTCGGGCTACTCGAGGAGGAAGGGTTCTCCAAGGACTCGACCACCGAGACGTACGCGGCGATCACGTTGGAGATCGACACCCGACGTTGGGCGGGCGTGCCGATCTTCCTGCGCACTGGAAAACGCCTGGGGCGCAGGGTTACCGAGATCGCACTGATCTTCAAGCGGGCGCCGCACCTGCCGTTCGACAAGACGATGACGGAGGAACTCGGCGAGAACGCGTTGGTGATCAGGGTGCAGCCCGACGAAGGCATCACCACGCGGTTCGGGTCCAAGGTCCCCGGCAGCGCGATGGAGGTCCGTGACGTCAACATGGACTTCTCCTATGGCTCTGCGTTCGCAGAGGACTCCCCAGAGGCGTATGAGCGTCTGATCCTCGATGTGCTGCTCGGCGAGCCGTCGTTGTTCCCGGTCAACAGGGAAGTCGAATTCTCTTGGGAGATCCTCGATCCCGTTCTCGATTACTGGGCGTCGCATGGCAAGCCGGACGCCTATGAGTCAGGCACATGGGGCCCGGCCTCGGCCGACGAGATGCTTCACCGAATGGGCCGGGAATGGAGGCGGCCGTGATCCGAGGAGGAGGCGAGCAATGATTGTCGACCTGCCCGCGACGACGACCAACGACATCAACAAGAAGATCCTCGGCCTGCGCGAAGAGGGTGGCGCGATCACGTTGAGCCGGGTGCTCACTCTCGTAATCTCGCTTGACACCGATGAGCTGCTGGAGGATTCGATCGAGGCGGCGAACTTCGCGAGCCGTGAGCACCCGTGCCGGGTGATCGTGGTGGTGCCAGGTGATCGCGGTGCCGAGCCGCGACTGGACGCGCAACTGCGGGTCGGCGCCGACGCCGGAGCGGGCGAAGTCGTGGCGTTGCGCCTCCACGGTGAACTCGCCGACCACGCCGGTAGCGTGGTGCTGCCGTTCCTGTTGCCCGATACCCCGGTGGTGGCGTGGTGGCCTGGCGAGGCACCCCCAGTTCCGGCGAAGGACCCGTTGGGCAAGTTGGCGATTCGGCGCCTCACCGACGCCACGAACTGCCCGGACCCACTGGCGGAGATCAAGGGCAGGCTGCAGGGTTACACCGCCGGCGACACGGACCTGTCATGGAGCCGGGTTACATACTGGCGCGCACTGCTGGCCTCCGCGGTCGACCAGGAGCCACACGAGCCGATCACGTCGGCGCTGGTGTCGGGCCTGAAGGAAGAGCCGGCGCTCGACATCATGGCGGGCTGGCTGGCCGCCCGGATCGACGGCCCGGTGCAGCGAGCCGTCGGCGAGTTGAAGGTCGAGCTGGTGCGAAACTCCGAGACCATCACGCTGAGCCGACCTCAGACTGGCGTCACCGCGACCCTGACCCGAACCAGCAGGCCCGAGGCGCGGATTCCGTTGGCGCGCAGGGAAGCCAAGGAATGCCTCGCCGAGGACCTGCGCAGGCTGGACGCCGACGAGATCTATCACGAGGCGCTGCAGGGCCTTGACAAGGTGCAGTACACATGAGCCCCATCGTCGAGAAATACCGCGACACTGCTGCGTTGGTCGCCGCTGCCGGCGATCGTCTGATCGGCGCGATCACCGATGCGATCGACAAACGCGGCGCGGCGCAGATCGTGTTGACCGGTGGCGGCACTGGTGTCGGACTACTAAAGCGGGTCGGCGAGCGCGGTGACACGATCGACTGGTCGAAGGTGCATCTGTACTGGGGCGACGACCGGTTCGTGCCAGAAGACGATGACGAGCGCAATTACAAGCAGGCCCGCGAGGCGCTGCTCGACCACATCGACATCCCGGCTGCCAACGTGCATCCGATGTCGGCCAGCGGCGGCGATTTCGGCGACGATTTGGACGCGGCGGCGCTGGACTACGCGCAGGTGCTGGCCGCCAACGCCGATGACGGGAAGCCCGCGCCGGACTTCGATGTGCACCTGCTGGGGATGGGCCCCGAGGGCCACGTCAACTCGCTCTTCCCCGATACGCCCGCGGTGCGCGAGATGGAGCAGCTTGTGCTCGGCGTGCCGGACTCCCCCAAGCCGCCACCGCAGCGAATCACGTTGACACTGCCCGCGGTTCAGCGTTCGCGCGAAGTCTGGCTGGTCGTTTCGGGTGCGGGCAAGGCCGGCGCGGTGGCCGCTGCGATCGGCGGCGCCAAGCCGGTGGATGTGCCCGCTGCGGGCGCGGTCGGCCGCGACGCGACGGTCTGGCTGCTCGACGAGGACGCCGCCTCCAAGCTCTAGTCGCGGCTACTTGTCACACCCACCTGGCATACTCGAACGCATGTTCGAAGGATTGTCGGACTGGGATCTCATCGAGGTGATGGGTGAGGCGACGCGGGATGAGTCGACCGCGATCGCGCAGCGGTTGGCCGCGGTGGCGCAGTTGTTTGTGCGCCGGTCCGGTGCGTTGGCCGAGTGCGAGTGGTGCTGTGCGGATGACTGTGATGCGGTGGCCGCGGAGGTCGCGGCGGCACAGCACATCAGTCATGCCCGCGCGATGGGTCAGGTGCAGTTCGCGTGCGCGTTGTGGCATCGGCTGCCGGCGGTGGCCAGGGTGTTCGCCACCGGGGTGATCGACTTTCGGGTGGTCTCGACGATCGTCAGCCGCACCGAGAATGTTGAGGGCGAGGTCTTGCCCCAGCTCGATGAGGCGATCGCGCGTCATGCCGAGAAGTGGATGCGGCTGTCGGGCCCGAAGCTGCGCGATCGGGTGGATCAGTGGGTGGCCAAGTTCGACCCGGCCGGGGTGCGGGTGCCGCCGAAGGTCAACGACAACCGCTATGTCGAGGTGGGCGAGACCAGTCCCGGGATGGCCGGGATCTGGGCCAGTGTGCGTGCCATCGATGCCGCGGCGTTCGACAAGCGCCTCGACGCGATGGCCGCCACCGTGTGCGAGAACGATCCGCGCACCAAAGACCAGCGTCGCGCCGATGCGTGTGGGGCGTTGGGGCGCGGTGAGGCGCAGTTGGCTTGCCAGTGTGGGAGCGGGGATTGCCGGGTTGCCGGCGAGCAGAAGGCCGTGGCCGATGTGGTCATTCATGTGCTGGCCGAGCAGGCCACGATCGAAGGCATCAGTGATCACCCCGGCTATTTGCCCGGGTTCGGGATCCTGCCGGCCGAATCGGTGCGCGAGCTGGTCACCACCGCACACCTCAAACCGATGACCATCCCGTCAGCGATACCGGATCCGGGGTATCGGCCCTCGACGGTGACGCGCGAGTTCGTGCGCTGGCGCGATCTGACGTGCCGATGGCCGGGCTGTGACGCCCCGGCAGAGCGCTGCGATTTTGACCACACAGTGCCCTATCCGCAAGTGCCCACGCACGCCTGCGGCGGCAAGTTGTACTGCCGTATCCATCATCTGATCAAGACGTTCTACACCGGCATCGGTGGCTGGACCGATCAGCAGATGCCCGGCGGCACCATCATCCTCACCGCTCCGACCGGGCACACCTACACCACCGAACCCCACGGCGCCAGCATGTTCCCCACGCTGGCCCAGCCCACCGGTGAACTGGAGATCCAGCCGGCGCTCGATCCACCCGACACGGATCGGTCGGCAATGATGCCGCGCCGCAAACAAACCCGCGAGCAGGACCGCCGCGACCGCATCAACGCCGAACGCCGCGAGCGCACCGAACTCATCGCCGAAGAAGAACGACAACGCCAAGCCTGGCTCGCCGCCAACTACGAACCACCACCCTTCTGAGGCCGGTCGTATCTACCTAAACCACAGTCGTTTTGGCCATCCGTGAACCCCTGCGCGTATTCGTCCGTCCACTTTGCCAAGTCGGCGGCACGGGCAGGGCGTCGCGGGTCGACTTGGCAGTGGCGAGACGGCGTGTCCCCTCCGCAGTCCGTCACATCTGATTCAGACGACCAGTCCGCTCCACCGGTTCCACCCCGTGGTCATAATGGCCGTCATGGTAGACAAAGGTGGTGGCAAGGCTGCACCTCGCACCGGGACCGAGCGGATCCGCAAGCTCGCCCAGGCCGCGCTCAACGCAGACGTCACGGTGGACCAGGTCGACACCATCTTGGAGGGGTTGGCCGAAACCCTGCTCGATCTGAACAAGTCCACCGGAAACCTCGACGCCACCTTGGTGCGGTTCAACGAAACCATCAACCACATCAACGAACTCGCGCCGCGGCTCAACGCGATGGTCGATCGTCTGGAAGCGATCGTCGACCGCGTTGAACGCATCGTCAGCCTCGGTGAAGCGGCGGTCGCACCGCTTGCAGCGACCGAGTCCGCTGTGCGTGGTGTCGTCAACAGGGTGCGGCGATCGATCGGCCTCTAGTGCCGCCCAGCCTTCCGGTTCCGACCCCGCCGATTGCCGAGGGCACCGGCCTGCCCTGGGACGTGACGATCGTGGACGCGGTCGCCGCGATCGCCGAGGCCCGCGCCCGGCATGGCGACACGTTCGTCGTGCATAGCGGTCGTGACCACTACTTGTTCACGTTCTCCCCGGTCGGCGTGGAGTCGTTCTACGCGCTGCCTGAGGAGATCGCGAGCAAAGCTATCGCCGATTATTTGATGTTGCGGCGCAAGCTTCCCGACGAGATCTTCGACGGCAGGCGAACGCTGCCGAATTCGTTGTTCCGGCGCGACGACGTCGCCTCGTATCTGGTCAATCTCGACCAAGCGCTCGAGCAGACCGTGGCGGAGCTCGGGCCCCGAGGCACCGTCGACCTGTTCGACCTCACCCGCCGCCTCGGGCACCGCATGGGATTGGCCTCGTGGGCGGGACCCGGCTCGGCGCAAGGCGATACCTTCGATCGCCTGGTCGCGGCCTTCGACACCCTCGACGGGTCCGACGCTTTTGTACATCCCGATGCGATGGCCGTCGTCGCAGCGTCGGACAAATGCGCCGAGCGAGCGGCGCTCGACGACGTCGTCGAGCTCGTCTCAACCGCGGTGCAACGCTTGGCTTCCGGTCACACAACCCCGAACGCGCTGTTCGACCGGATCGTCGACGCCTGGTCGTCGGAGCCGCTCGACATCCGCTCGCGCGGAATCGCGTTCGATGTCGCGCTTGTCCACATCGCGTCGATGTCGAACCTCATGGCCGCGCTCGGCTGGGCCTTCGTCGACCTGCTCGAGCACCCGCGTCATCTGGGCCGCGCCGCCGACGGCGACAACGACCTGGCGCGTCGCTGCGCGCTGGAGAGTACCCGAATGGCGCAACGCTCGATCATGTCGCGCGCTGTGCTGGCCCCGGTCGACTTCGACACCGGCGAGGTGAGCTACCGCGTCCCCGCCGGCTGGACTATCGCCACGCTCCTGCCGCTGCTGAACACCTCGGCTGCGCCTGGACTGGAACGCTGGGACCCCGACCGATGGCACCGCCACCGGCTTGCCGATCCGAGCGCGCTGCCCTCACCCATGCTGGTGACGGCGTTCGGGCACGGCAGGCATTCCTGCCCCGCCCAGCCGTTTTCGCTGGCGGCGATGTCGGCCGCGATGATCCATCTGCTCGGTCGGTACACGATGACGCCTCAGTGGAGCAGCCACCCGACACCTGTGCCTGCACAGATCGGCGGTGTCGCCCGCGCGGCCGACGCCTGCCCGGTCGACTACGTCATGCTGCCAGGTCGTTCTTGACGACCGCCCCGTCCTTGACGATGACAGCGATGTTCTTGTCTGGATCAGCGAGCAGCGCGAGATTCCGCCGTCGGCCTTGTAGGGATCTCATTCGCCGGAGAGCCGAAACAGGCTGGTATTTCCCGACGTCACGATCTTGAGGGCCTCGCACGTTGGTGAAGTAACCACCGAGTCGGGTCATCATTTCGCTTTGCTTGCTTGCCAATTCGGGCTCGAAGAGCGGGCGCCTCGCCGCCCGCCACTCTCATCATGCCGATCTGCTCGGCTCGAGATTGCTCATCACCCAGTGCGATGGGCCGTTCGTACACCAACCCGAAATCGTCGCGGCCCGCAGTCTGTGAGATGGCCACCTGGCTGGGATAGATGCGCGGCCCGAGAGCAACGTGTCCCTCGCCCTGGCGAATGTGCTTGCAATCAGCTGAGATTGGGAGCCAGCATCATGTCGAAGGGCGTGTTCGGATCCTCCGCGATGGGAGATGCCTCAACCGCAGCTATCTTCGTGCCCTTGATCAGGACATGACCGGAAAATGGTGATCGGCCAATCCGTCAAAGATGCGTACGTTCTTGACCAGCAGCCGACCCATAACCCGCAGGTTAGCCGCTGTTGCGAAGCGCGGTTGCCAGCCCGCTCATGGTCAGCAGGATGCCCCGCTGGACCAGTTCATCGTCGTCGCCTGAGCGGTATCGCCCCAGCAGCTCGACCTGCAGATGGTTCAGCGGCTCCAGATACGGAAACCGGTTGAACACCGAGCGGGCCAGCGCCGGGTTGTCCGCGAGCAGGTCGTCCTGGCCCGTGATGAGCTTGTGCATGCGGATCGTGCGGTCGTGCTCGTCGACGATCTTGCCGAACACCCTCCGTCTCAGCGCCTCGTCCTCGACGAGTTCGGAATAGCGCGCCGCCAATCCCATATCCGCCTTCGACAGCACCTGCGCCATGTTGGACAGCACGGTGCGGAAGAACGGCCACCGGCGATAGAGGTCCTGCAGCACCTCCAGCCGGCCGTCCTCTTCGCCGATCCATGCCTCGAATGCGGTTCCTGTGCCGTACCAGCCAGGCAGCATCACCCGCGACTGGCTCCACGCCAGCACCCACGGGATGGCCCGGAGATCGGAGATCGAGGTCGTGGGCTTGCGCGATGTCGGCCTGCTGCCGATGTTGAGCGCCCCGATCTCGCTGACCGGCGTCGATGCCTTGAAGTACTCGACGAAACCCGGTGTCTCGTGAACCAATTCGGCGTATGCGCGCTGGGCGCGGGCGGCCAGCTCGTCAAGGACCTCATAGGCGGGGCCTGCGGCGTCGCCGAGCCCCTCGACGTCGAGCAGCGTGGCTTCCAACGTGGCCGCCAGCAGCGTCTCCAGGTTGCGATGCGCGATTCGCGGCTCTGCGTATTTGGCGGCGATCACCTCGCCCTGCTCGGTGATCCGCAGCGACCCGCTCACCGCGCCCGGCGGCTGCGCCAGGATGGCCTCATAGCTCGGGCCACCACCGCGTCCGACCGTTCCGCCACGACCGTGAAAGAGCCGCAACCGAATTCCCGTCTTCCGTGCCGACTCCACCAGATCGAGCTCAGCTCGGTAAAGCGCCCAGTTGGCCGCCAGGTATCCACCGTCCTTGTTGGAGTCGGAATAGCCCAGCATGACTTCCTGGCTGTCACCGCGTGCACTGACGACCGCGCGGTACAGCGGAAGGTCCAGCGCCGCTTCGAGTATCGACGAGCCGCGTTGCAGGTCGTCGATCGTCTCGAACAGCGGCACGATGCCGACGGGCGCGTACGGCTCGTCGCCCGACGCATCGAGCAATCCGGCCTCCTTGAGAATGATGGCCGCCTCGAGCATGTCCGAAACCGACTGACACATCGAGATGATGTAGTTGGGGATCGCCTGAGGCCCGAACAAATGAACCGCGCGGGCAGCGGCCGCCACGATGTCCAGCTCCTTGCGCGCCAGCTCGGAGAGCGCGGCGTCGTCCTTGGTCAGAGGCCTACGCGTCGCCAGTTCGGCGGCCAGCAGCTCGACACGGTCCGGCTCTGGGAGCGACCGGTAGTCGGGGTGCACACCCGCCCACGCCAGCAGTTCGGCGACAACCTCCTCGTGGACATCGGAGTTCTGCCGCATATCGAGACCGGACAAGTGAAACCCAAAGACATGCACGGCTTCCCGCAGCCTCGCGAGCCGGTCGTCAGCGAGCACACCACTGCCGTACGAGCGCAACGACCGATCGACGACGTCGAGGTCGGCAAGCAGCTCGGCCGGCGTCAGGTATCGCTCGAGGCCGAGATCAAGCTCGTGTTCGGGCTGACTGTCGAGGATTTCGGCCGCGGTCGCGGTCAACCGCCCGTGAATCACACGCAAGGCGCGGCGGTACGGTTCGTCGGCGCGGGCCAACTCATGACATTTGGCGGCCAACGCCTCGAGTTCGTCGCTGACCTTCACCAGCCGCGCCGACATCGACAGTTCCTGTTCCAGCGCGATGATCTCGGCGAAATAGTGTTCCAGCGCGGTATACGAAGCTCTGCCCGTGGCCAGCCGAACCACGTCGGCCGTGACGTTGGGATTGCCGTCCCGGTCACCGCCTATCCACGAGCCCGGCCGCAACATCGGCTCCTCGAGGATGTGCGCGTCGGGCCAGCGGGCCTGCAGCGCGGACCGCACCTCCGCGTTGACCTGCGGGATCACTTCGAAGAACGCGGCCTGGTAATACCGCAGGCCGGTCTCGATCTCGTCCTGAATCTTCAACCGCGACAAGCGGATCAGCGCGGTCTGCCACAACATCAGGATGTGGCGGCGCAGCTCTCGGTTGACGTCACGGCCGTCTTCGGTCCGGGTGTGGCCGTGCATGCGCAGCCGCATCAGCTCGGTGATGCGATGTTGAGTGTCGAACACCGTGCGGCGGCGCGTTTCGGTGGGATGCGCCGTGATCACCGGCGATACCAGGGCACCGGTCAGCGCGTCGGCAACCGTCGTCGAATCCAGCTCGGCAGAATCGAGTTTCAGATACGTGGCGGCCAGGCTGCTGTCCTGCGGCGGCTCCCCTGCCGCGACATGCACAGCGCGGCGGCGTTCGCGATGAATGTCCTCTGCGACGTTGGCCAGCAGCGCGAAGTGGGAGAACGCCCGGATGACGGGGATCGCTTGATGGATGTCGATGCCGTCGAACATGCGCGCCAACTCGGTTCGATCGATCTCGGAGCGTCGCACGCGAAACGACTCGACGCGGGCCCGCTCGACAAGGTCGAACACCTCCTCACCGTTCTGCTCACGGACCGTGTCGCCGAGGATCGCGCCGAGCAGCCGGATGTCTTCCCGCATCGGCTCGGTGGCCTCGCGACCCACCTGGGTACGCCGCACCGAACCGATCGGGGCGAGTGCGACATCAGAGGTCTCGGCCATCAGTCAAGTATCGGGGCGGGCCGAACTCGGCGCATGGCGAGGGCGCTAGCCATGCGCGGTCACAATCGGGGTCGCTGTCGTGCTCGTGCTCGGTGTTGTCGCTGCAGACGCCGACCCGACGGGAACGATCGGCTTCGGCGGTGTGGAGGTGCTCGTCGGATCCGAGCCTGCGGAGGAGGTGGGCGGCGGTGGCTTCTGGCCGCTCGGCATCACGATGGGTGTCGCCTTGGTGTCTCCTCCGCCGTTGCCTCCGTTATCGCTCTCGGAGTTCGACTTCAACTGCGGTGGCCAGTCCACGGACGTCGGCGGCCAGCTTTCGGTGTTGTCTGAACCCGACGAGGGAGGCGGGCAACCGGCCCCGGCTCCGAAATCACCAGGCGTTGTGCAGTCGGCGTTCGCGATACCGACGGGGATCAGCGCGACCCACCCGGCGAGCGAGAAGGCTGCCGCCGCGATTCGTATCCGACCGGCGCTCACAGCGTCAGGATGTCCCCGTAGGCGTTGACACTGTCGTCGGATTTGTCGGTGTCGATCATCGCCGTGGCGAAGAACCGGATGGCTACCTGTCCTCCGCAGCCGTCGACCTTGACGTGCGCGTCGTGGACGACGATCTCACCGCTGCGGCCCTTGAGCTCCTTCTTGCCCAGTCCCACATTGCTGATGTTCCCGGGCAGCAGGTTGATCGAGATGTCTCCGTCGATATCGGCGTACGGGCCGATGTTGTTGAGCAGATTGCCGCTGCTGAAGCCGGGGTTTATGCCGGCGTCGGCGCCGAGGTCGACGCTGGCGCCCTCACTGAGGTCGACCTGACAGCCAAGCTGCACACCGAAGACCAGGCTGCCCGAGTTCACCGCTGTTGCGCCGTTACCGTCGATCGTCGCCGCGGCCCTCCCCGTGACGAAACCCTCCCTGGTGAAGGCGGTCGCGGCCATATTCGGGACGGAATTGATCGTCATCCGCGTGAGCGCAGCACTCAGATGCCAGCCGTCGTCTGTATCCGCGGACTGGGTGACGTCGGCAACGGGCAATGGGTCGGCCGCGGCCACGCCGGAACTCAGGGAAAGCAGAACTACGAAACCCGCGCCAGCACGAAGAAGTCTGAGCACCTGCGTGATCCTAGGGGCCGGTGCTGAAGGGTTCCTGCCAGAAGACCTTCGGGGGTCAGGCGGCTATCAGCTGTACTTGATCTGCAGGGCGACGGCGATGATCGAAACCAACCAGATGCCGGTGACGAACAGCGTCAGTCGGTCGAGGTTCTTCTCCACGACCGTCGACCCGGACAGGCTCGACTGGACGCCGCCACCGAACAGGGTCGACAGGCCACCGCCCTTGGCGCGGTGCAGCAGGACCAGGAGCACGACCAGGACACTGGTCACGACCAGGACGATCTGCAGAGCCAATTCCATGGGCGCCAGACTACAGGCTTGTGAGCCGGCCTCAGGGAAGGGGCCCACCAGCGGCGATGGCCGACAGCGTGGCGAACTGCTCGCCATCCAGCGACGCACCGCCGACGAGCGCGCCATCCACGTCCTCCTGCGCGACGATCTCGCCGACGTTCTTGGCGTTGACCGAGCCGCCGTAGAGCACGCGGACACCGGCGGCCAGCTGCGGTGATGCCAGCTTGCCCAGCTCATCGCGGATGGCATTGCAGACCTCTTGCGCATCGGCCGCGCTGGCCACCCGGCCGGTGCCGATGGCCCACACCGGCTCGTATGCGATCACGGAGTTGCCGATCTGGTCGGCCGACAGCCCGGCGAGGGATCCGCGTAGCTGAGTCACACAGTGCTCGACGTGGTTGCCCTCCTCGCGGATCTCGAGCTGCTCACCCATGCACACGATCGGCGTGATGCCGTGCTTGAATGCGGCGGCGGCCTTCGCGGCGACGAGCGCGTCGTCCTCGTGGTGGTAGGTGCGCCGCTCCGAGTGGCCGACGACGACGAACGTGCAGCCCAGCTTGGCCAGGAACGCGCCACTGATCTCACCGGTGTAGGCACCGGAGTCGTGCTGCGACACGTCCTGCGCGCCGTACGTCAGCCGCAGCTTGTCCCCGTCGACCAAAGTCTGCACACTGCGCAGATCGGTGAACGGCGGCAGCACCGCGACGTCGACCTTGTCGTAGTACTTATCCGGCAGCGAGAAGGCGATCTTCTGAACCAAAGCGATCGCCTCGAAGTGGTTGAGGTTCATCTTCCAGTTGCCGGCGATCAGCGGCTTACGGCTCATGTCCAGGGCCTTTCAGTCGTCGAGCACTTCGATGCCAGGCAGTGTCTTGCCCTCAAGGTATTCCAGCGAAGCGCCGCCACCGGTGGAAATGTGAGAGAAGCCGTCCTCCGGCAGGCCCAATTGCCGTACCGCAGCGGCCGAATCGCCACCGCCGACGACGCTGAACGCGCCCTTGCCAGTCGCGCCGATGATCGCCTCGGCGACGCCCTTGGTGCCTGCCGCGAATGCCGGGAACTCGAAGACGCCCATCGGGCCATTCCAGAAAACTGTCTTGGCGTTGGACAACAGGCTGGTGAACCGCTCCACCGAACCTGGCCCGATGTCCAGGCCAATCTTGCCGTCCGGAATGCGGTCCGCCCGCACGACTTCCGATGGCGAATCGGCTTTGAACTCGTCGGCGGCGACGATGTCCACCGGCACATGGATAACGTCACCGTAGTCCTCGAGCAGCTTGCGGCACGTCTCGATCATGCCCTCTTCGAGCAGTGACTTGCCGACCGAAACACCTTGTGAAGCAAGGAAGGTGAAGCACATGCCACCGCCGATGACGATGCTGTCGGCTTTCGTCGCCAGGTTCTCGATGACCGCCAGCTTGTCCGACACCTTGGAGCCGCCAAGCACCACCGCATACGGCCGATCAGTCGAACTGGTGAGCTGCTCAAGGACTTTGACCTCGGCGGCTACCAGCTTGCCCGCATAGTGCGGGAGCAGCGTCGCGACGTCATACACCGACGCTTGCTTGCGGTGCACGACCCCGAACCCGTCGGAGACGAAAGCGCCGTCGTCCCCGACCAATTCGACGAGCTGCTTGGCCAGCGCCAGCCGCTCGGCGTCGTCCTTGCTGGTTTCACGCGGGTCGAACCGGATGTTCTCCAGCAGCAAGACGTCGCCGTCGGTCAGCCCCTCCGCGCGGGCCAGCGCGTCGGGACCGACCACGTCGCGGGCCAATTTCACGTGTGGGCCCAGGTCCAACGCCGCCAGCCCCTTCGCGACCGGCGCCAGTGAGAACTTCGGGTCGGGTCCGCCCTTGGGCCGGCCCAGGTGTGCGGCCACGACGACTTTGGCACCGGCATCGGACAGCGCCTTCAGCGTCGGGAACGACGCGATGATGCGGCCTGGGTCGGTGATGTTGCCGTCGTCGTCGAGCGGGACGTTCAGGTCCGAACGGACCAGCACTCCCCGGCCCGAAACCCCTTCTGCCAGTAGGTTGTCGAGCGTCTTGACGGCCATCGGACTATAGCGACTTGCCGACCAGCGCGACCAGGTCGACGAGGCGGTTGGAGTAGCCCCACTCGTTGTCGTACCAGGAGACGACCTTGGCCTGGTTGTCGATCACCTTGGTCAGACCCGAGTCGTAGATCGAGCTGTGCGGGTCGGTGACGATGTCGCTCGAAACGATCGGCGCGTCGTAGTACTTGAGGATGCCCTTCAGCGGACCCTCCGCGGCGGCCTTGTATGCGGCGTTGATCTCCTCGACGCTGGCGGACTTCCTTAGCTCCACCGTCAGGTCGGTGACCGAACCGGTCGGGATCGGCACACGCAGCGCGTAGCCGTCGAGCTTGCCCTTGAGTTCGGGCAGCACCAAGCCGATCGCCTTGGCGGCGCCGGTGGACGTCGGCACGATGTTGAGCGCGGCGGCGCGGGCGCGACGCAGATCCTTGTGCGGGCCGTCCTGCAGGTTCTGGTCCTGGGTGTAGGCGTGGATCGTCGTCATCAGGCCCTTGACCACGCCGAACTCGTCGTTGATGACCTTGGCCAGCGGGCCGAGGCAGTTCGTGGTGCACGACGCGTTCGAAATGATGTTCTGGCTGCCGTCGTACTTGTCGTCGTTCACGCCGATGACGATCGTGATGTCCTCGTCGGTGGCCGGCGCGGAGATGATGACCTTCTTGGCCCCTGCTTCCAGGTGCCCCTTGGCCTTGGCGGCGTTGGTGAAGATGCCGGTGGACTCGACGACGACGTCGACTCCGAGGTCACCCCAGGGCAGGGCGGCGGGACCCTCCTTGACTTCGAGCGACTTGATCTTGGTGTTGCCGACGACGATCGTGTCGTCGCCTTCGAGGCTCACCTCCTCGGGGAGACGGCCCAGGATGGAGTCGAACTTCAGCAGGTGCGCCAGGCTGGCGTTATCGGTGAGGTCGTTGACCGCGATGATCTCGATGTCGGTGCTCTTGCCCTCGGCCTTTTGCGCCGCAAGGGCCCGGTAGAAGTTGCGTCCAATGCGTCCGAAGCCGTTAACGCCCACCCGGATGGTCACTTGTCTCTCCCTTTTTAGCCTTGATCCTCACCGGCCAGCCTAGTGCTGTGATACTCGCCACGCGCGGGTTGGTCGGAATGCCGACCGCCGCAAGACGACTAGCTAGTTAGAGCACCTTCAGGTTCTGGTCGGTGAACGGATTGCCCAACCACTTGCGGCGAATCCGCTGCAGCGTGCCGTTGTCTTCGAGTTCGGCCTGCGCGAGCGTGATGCGGCCGAGCAGGGCCTGGTCGTCCAGCGCGACGGCGATGGCGATGTTCTCCACGGTGATGCCGCGCTGCACCACTTCGACGCCGGGGATCGACTTGACCAGTTCGGTCAGCACCGGGGCCAGCTTCATGAACGCGTCGCAGGCGCCGGTGGTCAGGTCGGTCAGCGCCGTGCGGATGCTGCCATAGTCGTAGACACGCACGCGCGCCGCCCTGCCCTCCGCGACCAGTCGGTTGGCGACGAGCTGGCTGGTGTTGCCCTGTTGGACGCCGATGGTGAGGCCCGTGAGGTCATTGATGGACCTCACTCTGGGGAGCCGGATGGTGTCGACGGCGAGCGACTGCCCCGAGATGAGATACGGCGGAACGAACTTGGCCTTCTTCTCCCGGTCGGGTGTGACCGTGGTGCCCGCGGTGACGCAGTCGTAGGCGGAGCCCAGGGCGTCGAAGATGCCGTTGAAATCGGCGGCGTCGTAAGAGACGAATTCGACCCTGGCGCCAAGGGCTTCGGCGATCGCCCTCATCAGGTCGATGTCGAGTCCGGAGTCGTCCGGCATCCCGTTGAAGGGCGGATCGGGGAAGGCGGCGCCGACTCTCAGTGTCTCCACGGGCTCACCGTAGTTGTTCGAGTTCTGTTCGCGCCTGCCCGATTTGGTCGTATGCGTATGCGGCTATGGCGGCCATGTTCATCGCTTCCCCTCTTTGAGCGAGCGATTCATATATGCGAGCGCCGAGGACATCGCGAAGGTGAGCGATGGTGGTCATGAACTCCGGGGCTGCGGCGACAGCCAGAGGGCTCAACGCAAAACCGGCGATCGTGGACGCCGGTTCGAAGCGTCCGAGACGATCCAAGAACACACTGACGCCCGCGAGAGGGCTGCGCAAGCTCGCGACGTTGCCCGAGTCGTGGTAATTGCGCACGGCCAGCGTCAGATGGTCGAACGCCGCGACGGTGACCGCTTCTCGCGCTTCAAGCCGAGCCAGATTGAACGCCAGAATCGACTCGTTGAAACGATTGCCGCTGTCTTGAGCAATCGCCAGCCCCTGCCGACAGGCATGCATGGCACGAACGGTATCCGTAGTACTCGGCGAAGCTGCTGGCGCCGATCGCAACGAATGCATGTACGGGTTCCTGCTGGCCACACCTGCTTCGATTAGTCCTTCGGTGTGGGCTTTCGCCTCATCAGCCAAACCGGCGAACGCCAGCGCGAAGACCCGGCATGCCCGGATGTAAACGTGGTTGTCGTGTCGCCGCTCGAGCTGAGTGCGGCACAACTCCGCCCACCGCTCAGGTTGTCCAACAGTGAGATACGCCGCACCAAGCCACCCTTCCACCCCGTGCGGCGGCGTGTGCAGGGTCTCAGCCAAAACAGTCTGACCGATTTCGACATAGCGGATCGCGTCTTCAATTCTCCCAGCCATCCAGCACAGTGACGCGATCACATACAGATTCGCAAGCCGTGCGTGTCCGGCGGCGACCGCGGGCTCGATCAGCTCTTCCGCCCACGAGACGGGCTCATAGTTCTCGACACCGAAGCCGAGGAGCCCCACGTACGTCGCGAGCGTGGCGGCGGCATCGAGATCGCCGTGGTCGGCGGCCCAGCGAAACGCGTTGCGGAGGTTGGCGAGTTCGGCGGCGAACCACGTGTACGCCTCCCGCTGGCGTGGGCTGTCCCACAGCGCCATCATTTCGGCATCGCAACCGGCGAAGTGGCGCGCGTGCGCCGATCCAGCCTCGGCCGCCTCCCCGCGTGCGACGAGTTTCTCCTCTGCGAACTGGCGGATGGTCTCCAACATCGAAAACCGGGTTCGACCCGTCGACCGATCCGCGACGAGCAACGACTTGCGCACCAGCGCGTCGAGTAGATCAAGAACTCTGAATTCGTCGGCATCGTCGGATTCCGCTACGGCGCAGGCACTTTGAACGTCGAATCCGTCGGCGAATACCGAACAGCGTTCCAGCAGAGTCTTTTCCGAGTCGTCCAGCAGGTCATACGACCACGTCACTGCGTGTCGCAGCGTCTGGTGTCGTTCGAGTCCTCGCCGAGCGCCGATCAGGAGCTTGAATCGGTGATCAAGGCGGTCGCGCACTTCGGCCGCGGTCATCGATTCCATCCGCGAAGCGGCCAGCTCGATCGCCAACGGTATTCCGTCGAGACGACGACAAACCTCCGCAGCCGTCGTCGACTCGTCAGCCGACAGAGTCCGAGCGCGCTCTGCGAACAACTCCACGGCGGGTCAAAGCCGCGGATCTTGCCCGGCGGATCAGGCTGCGGATTGAATGCCTGCGCCGTGCCCATACCCAGGCCCAGTCCGGCCAGCGCGACGCTGCCTGAGAGCAGCGCCCCGACGATGGTTCTCTTCACTCGGTGAGTGGTGCTCATGGCTCTCCTTGGGTGTGAAAGTGTCCCGGGGTCCCGGTTGCGCTTCAGCATCCGGTGCGGGCCTTGGAGGATCCTTGGCGGCGCGTCGAATCGCGCGAAAACCTGATCTACCTCGTGTTCTGTGACATTCTGTGCGGGTGTCCGCGGGGGGACCCCCTTCGGGGGTTGTGACGTTTCTATTCACCGATATCGAGGGTTCGACCCGTCGGTGGGAGGCGGACGCGGATGCGATGCGGGTGGCGCTGGCCGCGCACGACAAGGTGTTTGCGGACGGCGATTGAGGCGCAAGAGGGGTTTGTGTTCAGCCACACCGGGGACGGAGTGGTTGCGGCATTCGCCTCGCCCAAATCTGCGGTGGATGCTAGGCGTCTTCGAGCAGGTCGGGCGTCACCGCGGATTCGGTATCGGGGATGCCCTCCTGCTTGGCCTTGCGGTCGGCCATCGACAACAGTCGCCGAATGCGACCTGCCACAGCGTCTTTCGTCATCGGCGGGTCCGCGAGGCGGCCAAGTTCCTCCAGCGATGCCTGGCGGTGCTCCACGCGCAGCTTGCCCGCTGCCGCCAGGTGGTCGGGCACGGTGTCGCCGAGGATCTCCAACGCCCGCTCCACCCGGGCCGCCGCGGCCACCGCCGCCCGCGCCGATCGCCGCAGATTTGCGTCGTCGAAGTTGGCCAGCCGGTTCGCCGTGGCCCGCACTTCGCGGCGCATCCGCCGCTCTTCCCACGTCAGCCTGGTGTCCTGGGCCCCCATCCGCGTCAGCAACGCGCCAATGGCTTCCCCGTCGCGCACCACCACGCGATCGCTGCCCCGCACCTCGCGCGCCTTGGCGCTGACCCCCAGCCGCCGCGCCGCCCCGACGAGCGCCAGCGCCGCCTCGGGCCCCGGGCAGCTCACCTCCAGCGCCGACGACCGGCCCGGCTCGGTCAGCGATCCGTGCGCCAAAAACGCCCCGCGCCAGGCGGCTTCGGCATCGGCGACACTGCCGCCGACCACCTGCGCGGGCAGACCCCGGACCGGGCGGCCGCGTAGATCGAGCAATCCGGTCTGACGGGCGAGCGCCTCACCGTCCTTGGCCACCCGCACTACGTAGCGTGTGCTCTTACGGATACCGCTGGCCGACAACACGTGCACCACCGCGTTGTAGCCGTACAGGTCGTAGATGTCCTTGCGCAGCCGTCTCGCGATGATCCCGAGGTCGACCTCGGCCTCCACCACCACACGTCCGGACACGATGTGCAGGCCGCCGGCGAAGCGCAGCAACGACGCTACCTCGGCGCGGCGAGCGCTCACCGAATTGACCACCAGCCGGCTCAGCTCATCCTTGACCTCGGCCGTCATCGCCACGGGTCGTCACCTCTCGGTCCGTTCACTGTCGATGTGGGCACGGTCGGCTCCTGGATGCTGGGAGTCGGGGCCATCCCACGTACCCGCACACCCTCTAGAGCCGCGGCCAACCTCGCCGGGTCATGTAAAGGTGTACCAGGTCTGGATACGTCAGCAAACTCAACTTGGGCATTGAGGATGGTCGCCGTGCGACGCAACTGCTCACGCTCGCGTTCGCCGGGCACCCGGCTGGAGTCGACGATGATGTCGTGCACGGTGAACCCCGGCGCATGTTGCGCCAGCACATGGATGTGCCGTTCCACCGAGAAGCCGGCCGTCTCACCCGGCTCAGCCACCAGATTCAGCACGAGCGCGCGCCTGGCCGTCGTGGCCTCAAGGGCTGCGCTCAACTGCGGCACGAGCACGTGCGGAATCACGCTGGTGAACCACGAGCCTGGCCCCAGCACCACCAGGTCAGCCGCCATGATCGCGTCCACCGCCTGCCGGGTGGCCGGCGGATCCCCCGGCAGCAGACGCACCCGCCGCACTTTGCCCACGGTAGTGGCGATCGCCACCTGGCCGCGGATCACCCGGCTCATCCGGGGATCCGAATCCAGGCCGGCCACGTCGGCCTCGATGCCCAACCCCATCGGGCACATCGGCAACACCCGGCCCTTGACGCCGAGGACGCGGCCCAACTCGTCGAGCGCCGCCACCGGATCAGCCAGCACCTCGTTGAGCCCGGCCAGTATCAGGTTACCGATCGGGTGACCCGCCAGCGCGCCGCTTCCGCCGAACCGATGCTGGATGATGGTCGCCCACAGCCGACCGTGCGGGCTGTCAGATGCCAACGCCGCCAACGCCATTCGCAGATCACCCGGTGGCACGACATCCAGCTCGCTACGCAGCCGCCCCGATGACCCGCCGTCGTCGGCGACCGTGACCACCGCCGTGACGTGCGGGGTCAGCCGACGAGCTGCCGACAGAGTGGCGTAGAGCCCGTGGCCGCCTCCAAGCGCGACGATCCGTGGGCTCATTCGCGGCCCAGATCCCGGTGCAGCACACGCACCGTGAGCTCATCGTCCTGCAGTCGCGACGCCAGCGCCTCGGCCATCGCGACACTGCGGTGCTTGCCGCCGGTGCAGCCAATGGCGACGGTCATGTAGCGCTTCCCTTCCCGGCGATAGCCTTCGATCACGACATCGAGCAGCTGATGGTAGGTGTCCAAAAACTCCGCGGCGCCCGGCTGTCCGAGCACGTAATCGCGCACCGCGGGGTGCTGACCGGTATGCGGCCGCAGCTCGTCGACCCAGTGCGGGTTGGGCAGGAACCGCACATCCATCACCGTGTCGGCGTCCATCGGCAGCCCGTACTTGTACCCGAACGATTCGACCGTGACGCTGGTCTGCGCAACGGTCTCGTCACCGAACGCGCGCTCGATGCTCTCCCGCAGCGCTGGTACGGACAGTGTCGACGTGTCGATCACCAGGTCGGCCACGGCTCGCAGCGGTGCAAGCATCGACCGTTCCGCGGCGATTCCTTCGGCTAGAGTCTGGTTGCCCTGCAAAGGGTGACTGCGCCGATTCTGTTCGTAGCGCCGCACCAGGATGTCGTCGGAGGCCTCGAGGAACAACACCCTCGGGGAGATGTTGCGCGTGGCCAGATCGTTTCGCACCCAGTCCAGATCACCGGTGAACCCACGCGACCGCACATCCATCACGACGGCGAGCTGGGTGATCCGGGAACCGGCCGCCAGTCCCAGCTCTACCATCTGGGCGATCAGCTCGGGCGGCAGGTTGTCCGCGACGTACCAGCCGAGATCCTCCAAAACCTTGGCAGCAGTGCCGCGGCCCGCTCCGGAAAGGCCCGTCACGAGGACGACGTCAATGCCAGACTCCGCGGCACTATCATCGCCGGCGCTGTCGCGCAGTTCCTCGTGCATGTGCTCTGTCATCCGGATGCCCTGGTCTGATCATCGCCGATAACCGGGTCCGGCGCTCCAGAATCGGGCGGTACACCGAGCGCCTCCAGCACCGCCCTGGCAGTTGCCACGCCGATCCCTGGCACCGCGGTGATCTCCTCGACGCTTGCCTGCTTCAGCCGGGCGAGCGAACCGAAGTGCGTGACCAGTGCCTTACGCCGGTGTTCCCCCAGCCCTCGCACCGAGTCCAGCGCCGACGCCGTCATCCGCTTCGAGCGCTTGCTGCGGTGGTAGGTGATCGCGAACCGGTGTGCTTCGTCACGCACCCGCTGCAGCAGATAAAGCCCTTCGCTGTTGCGCGGCATGATGATGGGATCCGGCTCCGACGGCACCCACACCTCCTCCAGCCGCTTAGCCAGCCCGATGACCGCGACGTCGGAAACGCCGAGATCGTCGAGCACCGCCTGTGCCGCGTTGACCTGCGGGGCGCCACCATCGACCACATACAGGTTGGGCGGGTAAGCGAACTTGCGCGACTTCCCTTCCGGCGCAAGCTCCGTCGGGTGCTGAGTGTCATGCAGATGTCGGTAGAACCGACGTCGCGTCACCTCCGCGATCGACGCCACATCATCGGACCGGCCTTCGCCGGCAGCCTCCCTGATCGCATAGTGGCGGTAGTCGGACTTGCGCGGCAGTCCGTCCTCGAACACCACCAGCGACGCCACCACGTCGGTGCCCATGACGTGGCTGATGTCGACGCACTCGATGCGCAGCGGCGCTTCGGCAAGGCCCAGCGAATCCTGGATACTTTGCAGCGCAGCAGTTCTCGCGGTGAAGTCGCCTGCGCGCTTGAGCTTGTGCTGCGCGAGCGCATCCTGCGCATTGCGCCTCACGGTTTCGGCGAGGGCACGCTTGTCACCGCGCTGAGCGACCCGCAGCGAAACCCGCGATCCACGGAGCTGAGACAGCCACGTCGCCAGCTCCTCGGCGTTGTCCGGGAGGCACGGCACCAGCACCTGACGCGGCACCGGGTTGAGCGACTCGTCCGCCGCGCCGTCCAGCTCTGCCTGGTCACCGTAGAACTGTGTCAAGAACTGTTCGACCAGCTGCCCTTCACCAGATTCACCTGGCTCGCCTGACTTTTCGACGATCCACCCGCGCTGGCCGCGCACCCGGCCACCGCGGACGTGGAACACCTGTACGGCCGCCTCGAGATCGTCATCTGCGAACGCGACCACGTCGGCGTCGGTGCCGTCCCCGAACACCACCGCCTGCTTTTCCAGCGCGCGTTTCAGCGCGGAGATGTTGTCCCGCAGCCGGGCAGCCCGCTCGAAGTCCAGTTCGGCGGCAGCCTCATTCATCTGTTGTTCCATATCGCGAGCCAACCGGTCGGTCTTGCCCGCGAGGAAGTCGCAGAAGTCATTGACAATTCGCCGGTGCTCTTCTGCGCTGACGCGTTCGATACAAGGTGCCGAGCACTTGTCGATGTAGCCCAGCAGACACGGCCGACCGATTTGCCTGTGGCGCTTGAAGACTCCTGCGGAACACGTACGGGCGGGGAACACCCGCGTGAGCAGATCAAGGGTTTCCCGGATGGCCCAGGCATGCGAATACGGCCCGAAATAACGGACGCCCTTGCGTCTCGCCCCGCGGTACACCATCAGCCGCGGATACTCCTCGTTCAGCGTCACCGCCAGCACCGGATACGACTTGTCGTCGCGGTAGCGGATGTTGAACCGCGGGTCAAATTCCTTGATCCAGTTGTATTCCAGCTGCAGCGCCTCGACTTCGGTGTTGACCACCGTCCACTCGACGCTGCCCGCGGTCATCACCATCTGCCGGGTGCGCGGCGCGAGGCTCGACACGTCGGCGAAGTACGACGTCAGACGGCTGCGCAGGCTCTTGGCCTTACCGACGTAGATCACCCGGCCGTACGGATCCCGGAACCGGTAGACGCCCGGTTCGACGGGAATCGACCCGGGGGCAGGCCGGTACGTCGCTGGATCGGGCACGGATTCCAGGTTACTGCCGCCGTCAGACGGCCCCAATGAACTACCGTCGAGTGATGCGGACCCCGCTCCTCAGAAAGGTCGTGGCCCCGCTGGCAGGGGTGATATTGGCACTGGCCGGATGCGCCACCGGGGAGAACGCAGCGCCCACGGAGGCCGGCCCCTGTTCGATCATTGCGAACGGCACGCCTGCGCCCAAGACGGCCGCGGCCCCGGCTTCCCCTTCTCCGGGTGCCGTTACCACGTCCCGCAACATCTCGACGAACCCCGAGGTCGCCACGGGCTACCGCAAGGACATGACCGCCGTGCGCACGGCACATTTCGCGGTGGCCACCGCCAATCCGCTGGCCACCCGGGAGGCCTGCCTGGTCCTGAACGAGGGGGGAACCGCGGCCGACGCGCTCGTCGCGGCGCAGGCGGTACTGGGCCTGGCAGAGCCGCAGGCCTCCGGCATCGGCGGCGGCGGGTTCCTGCTGTACTACGACGCTGCCGCGGGCACCGTACAGGCCTACGACGGCCGCGAAACGGCGCCCAAGGCGGCCACGGAGAACTACCTGCGGTGGATCTCCGATGCCGACCGCACCGAGCCCAAGCCCGGCGCCCGCGCGTCCGGGCGGTCCATCGGCGTACCGGGAATCCTGCGACTGCTGCAGGACGTCCACACCGAGCACGGCAAGACAGCGTGGCGTGACCTGTTCACTCCTGCGGTGACGATGGCCGACGCCGGCTTCGAGATCAGCCCGAGGCTGGCCGCTGCGATCGCCGACGCCGCCCCGCAGCTGAAAGCCGACCCGAACGCCTCGGAGTACTTCCTCACCCCCGACGGCGGCCCGAAGACCTCAGGAACCCGACTGACGAACCCTGCTTACTCAAAGACGTTGGGCGTCATCGCATCCGATCCACAGTCGTTCTACACCGGTGACGTCGCGCGCGACATCGTCGCCGCAGCGGCCGACACCACCGGTGGCCGCACCCCGAGCCTGATGACGCTCGAAGATCTGTCGGGCTACAGCGCCAAGAAGCGCGAGCCGCTCTGCACCCCGTACCGCGGCAAGGAGATCTGCGGCATGCCGCCGCCGTCGTCGGGCGGCATTGCGGTGGCGGCGACGCTGGGCATGCTCGAACACTTTCCGATGGCGGATCACAAGCCCACAGGTATCGACCTCAACGGCGGCAAGCCCACGGTGTTGGGTGTGCACCTCATCTCTGAGGCCGAACGCTTGGCCTACGCCGACCGCGACAAGTACGTTGCCGATACCGATTTCGTGCCGCTGCCCGGTGGTTCACCCGATACGTTGCTGAGCAGTGACTACCTCGCGGGGCGGGCGGCAATGATCTCCGATCAGCGCACGATGGGCACCGCGAAGCCGGGTCAGTTCGGTCCGCCGACGACGCCTGCACCACCGACGCCCGAGCACGGCACCAGTCAGGTCAGCATCGTCGACTCGCAGGGCAACGCGGCCGCGATGACCACCACGGTGGAATCGGCGTTCGGCTCGTTCCACATGGTGGACGGATTCATCCTCAACAATCAGCTCACCGACTTCGCCGCCGAACCCACGGGACCGGACGGTGCGCCCGTTGCCAATCGCGTGGAGCCTGGGAAGCGGCCACGCAGCTCGATGGCCCCCACGCTGGTGTTCGACGGCTCGGGCCAGCCGGGATCAAAGCGGTCGCTGTACGCGATAGCGGGTTCGCCAGGTGGCTCGGTCATCATCCAGTTCGTCGTCAAAACCCTTGTCGGAATGATTGATTGGGGCCTTGACCCACAGCAGGCGGTGTCGGCCGTGGACTTCGGCGCGGCCAACTCACCGAAGACCAACGTCGGCGGCGAGCATCCCGCCATCGACACGTCTGACAACGGCGACCACGACCCGCTGGTGGTCGGCCTGCGGAAGCTCGGGCACCAGGTCGACCTCGCCGATCAAAGCAGTGGCCTGTCGGCCATCGTGCGGGACAACGCGGGCTGGGTCGGCGGGGCCGACCCGCGCCGCGAGGGGCTCGTCATGGGCGACACCCGGTGACAGCACCGACAGCCCGCGTGGCCAGGCTCACGGAGTCGGACTGGCGTATGTTCGCCACTGTCCGGTTGAGGGCGTTGACCGATTCCCTCGGCGAGAACGATCCCCAGTACGAACAGGAGGCGGCCTTCACCGCCGCGCAGTGGCGCCGCCGCCTACGCGAGCACGCCCAATTCGCCGTGCTGATCGGCAACCGGCCCGCCGGGCTGATCGGCGCGCAACTCGAGAACGTCGAGAACGTGTACCTGTATTCGCTGTGGCTCGACCCGACGGCTCGCGGTCAGGGCCTGGCGCGGCCGCTGGTCGCCGCGGCGGTGGATTGGGCCCGCGACCGCCGAGCGCGCACCGTCACCCTTCGGGTGGCCGCCGACAACATCGTGGCCCGAGGGGTGTACGAAAGCCTGGGATTCACCCTCAATGCAGGCGAGAGTCCAAGCGAGCGTGGTGAAGTCGCGATGACGCTCAGCGTGAGTTGATGTCGGGACGGTAGCGTGCGAGCAGGTCCCGCACGCGGTCCATGGCGTCGACGGCGCGCTCCTTGTCGACGGCCTGGATCGCCATCACCGGGATGTACTCGTCATCAGGCAGGTCCACCCTGGCCCACCGTGCTCCGCGAGGGAACGACACGTCCACGACGTCCGGCCATGGGATCAGCTTGTATCCGAACAGGTTTCGCACCGCGATGCCTGCGGCACCGACGCGGAGCCGCGGCCGCGCGAACAGCAGCACCACGCCCGCGATCACGACACCGAGCAGCGCGATCGCGACCTGATCAGCGGTCTGGAAAATCACCCCTGTCGATGAGATCTTCAGCAGCGCACCGACCGCGATATGGACCGCGAGGATCAAGCCGGCCGCGGCATAGGCGAAATACGGTGTCAGATGGGGCCGTACCTCGATGTCCCAGTCGTTCATGACCTCAGATCGCGCAAAGTCAGCGCGGTCGACAGCGCAGCGGCGGCGGCCTGCGCACCCTTGTCCTCCGCCGAATCCGGCAGCCCGGAGCGGTCCAGCGCCTGCTGCTCGGTATTGGTCGTCAGCACGCCGTTGGCCACCGGAGTGGACGCATCCAGCGACACCCGCGTCAGCCCCTGGGTCACTGCGTCACACACATAGTCGAAATGCGGTGTCTCGCCGCGGATCACCACCCCTAACGCCACCACCGCGTCATGGTTGGCGGCCAGCGCCTGCGCCACCACGAGGATCTCGATCGCTCCCAGCACGCGAACGACTGTCGGGTCGGCGATGCCCGCATCCGTCGCAACCTTGCGCGCACCGTCAAGCAGTGCGTCGCAGATTTTTTCGTGCCATGTGCTGGCGACAATCGCGAGCTTCAATCCCGACGCGTCGAGTACCGGCAGATCCGGTACGCCGGCGCCCCCGCTCAATTCACGGCTCCGCCGTCGCCGCTCACAGGGCTCCGCCGAACTCGCCCGGCACGGCTTCGTCGTAGTCCTCAAGGCCGACCAGGTCGTGGCCCATCCGGTCGCGCTTGGTCATCAGATAGCGGATGTTCTCCGCGTTGGCACGCACCGGCAGCGGCACCCGCTCGATGATGTGCAGGCCGTAGCCGTCCAGGCCGACGCGCTTGGCAGGGTTGTTGGTCAGCAGCCGCATCGACCGCACGCCGAGGTCGACCAGGATCTGCGCGCCGATGCCGTAGTCGCGGGCGTCCGCGGGCAGGCCGAGCTTTAGATTGGCGTCGACGGTGTCGTCGCCCGCGTCCTGCAGCTGATAGGCCTGCAGCTTGTGCATCAGGCCGATGCCGCGACCCTCATGGCCGCGCATGTACAGGACCACCCCTCGACCCTCGCGCGCCACCATCGCCATCGCGGCGTCGAGCTGGGGTCCGCAGTCGCAGCGGCGCGAGCCGAACACGTCACCGGTGAGGCACTCCGAGTGCACACGCACCAGCACGTCGTGCCCGTCGCCGTGCGGGCCCGCGATGTCGCCACGGACCAGCGCCACGTGCTCGACGTCGTCGTAGATGCTCGTGTAACCGACCGCGCGGAATTCACCGTGCCGGGTCGGGATGCGGGCCTCGGCCACGCGTTCGATGTGCTTTTCGTGCTTGCGTCGCCATTCGATCAGGTCAGCGATGGAGATCAGCGCCAGATCGTGCTCGTCGGCGAAAACCCGCAACTCATCGGTCTGCGCCATCGCGCCTTCGTCCTTCTGGCTGACGATCTCGCAGATGGCGCCCGCCGGTTGCAGGCCGGCGAGCCGCGCCAGGTCGACGGCGGCCTCGGTGTGGCCGGGGCGGCGCAGCACCCCGCCGTCCTTGGCGCGCAGCGGCACCACGTGGCCGGGCTTGGTGAACTCTTCCGCGACGCTCGACGGATCGGCGAGCAGACGCATCGTCGTCGCTCGGTCGGACGCCGAAATACCTGTGCCCACACCGTTTTTCGCGTCGACTGTAACTGTATAGGCGGTGCCGTGCTTGTCTTGGTTGACCGCATACATCGGCAGCAGTCCAAGCCGGTCGCAGATCGCGCCGTCAAGTGGCACGCACAGGTACCCGGACGTGTAGCGGACCATGAACGCGACGAGTTCTGGAGTGGCCTTCTCGGCGGCGAAGATGAGGTCGCCCTCGTTCTCGCGGTCCTCGTCGTCGATGACAACGACGGCCTTGCCCGCGGCGATATCGGCAACCGCCCGCTCCACGGAGTCCAGCCTCGTCATCACATCAGTATGAACCACGGCTGCCGCCCAGTTATTGCCGCTCCGTTGAGGTGGGTCTCGAGCCCCACACGGCGAGGTTCAGCGTGTTAGCTGAAACTGTGAGAACGCTGCGAGAAAGCTGTCATGAATTTCCGCTGCCGAGCTCATCGGCGGAGCCGAACGGTCGTCCCACATATTTCGCGACTAGGATCTATTAGCGCTGGTACTGGCAACGTGACGGCCGTTAGGGCTGAACGCCACACTCTTCACTTTGGCGGTGTGGCCGGCGAGCAGCCCGCCGGATTGAGTAGCGTTGCCGATGCGAAGGTATGTTTGCTATAATGGGCAAAGGCAAAGCCTGAGAACCTCGCTTCGAAAGGCCTGTTTATGCTCGGTAAGTCCGTACAGCGCGTTCTGCGACGACCCGTCTTGGCGTTGACGACGGCAGCATCCGATCCGCTTGAAGCTTGGGCGGCATTCCAAGACCGCAACGCTGAGCATCGCGAGGGGCCTACGCCGCCCGACCTATACAAGGCGGACGCCGATTGGGAGCAGCGCCTGCATCGTCTGCTTGGCTGCCCGTACCCGTGCAAGGTGAGCTCTGAGTTCTGGGCCTTATGGCCCGAAGTGATAGAAGGACTGGAGCGAAAGGGAGTACGGGCTGGCCCCCTGAGCTTCAAAGGCTGGAATGATGGCGATGCCGCGCTGGTGCGATCGATTTGGTGTTTGACCCGCCATCTCCAACCCGGGAATGTCGTCGAGACCGGCGTCGCCCACGGCGTCACGTCACGTTTCATCCTTGAGGCACTTGACAGGAATGGAAGCGGCCACCTCTGGAGCATCGACCACCCGCCTCTGGAACCCGAGTGGCACGAACAAATCGGGATGGCTGTTGATGGTCGATTTCCGGACCGATGGTCCTACATCAGCGGGTCAAGCAGACGACGCCTGCCCGAACTACTAGCCCAACTCCACGAAATTGATCTTTTCGTTCACGACAGCCTGCACAGTGAGCACAACGTTCGCTTTGAGGTGGATCGGGCATGGGCTGCCTTACGACCCGGCGGCGCGGTTGTCATCGATGACATCGATGCGAACCGCGGGTTCTGGAGCTTCACGCGATCTCTTCCCGGTCTGCAGTCATTGGTTTGCGAGGCCGAGCCGCTCCATCCTGATCTACGGCGTTTTAACAAAAAAGGTCTATTCGGAGTCATTCTGAAGGAGCCAAACCACACGAACTGAGCAATCCTCTGAGGCGTGAAGTCATTTATTCTCGTTTCCACTGAAGCGGATTTTTAGAATTTCTGATTTGTAAAGAGGTTGTGCTGGATAACTGCAACCGCACCAGCTCCGGCAAACTTGCGGTCACTCAGTTATTTCGACATACAGCGTTGTGGTTCCGTGTTGTCTTCGACCTATCCCGTGAACCCGCTGTTAGATTCATCATCACGGCCGAGCAGCCGTTCCACATACTTGGCGAGTAGGGACGAGCAAACACCGTACCAATCTAGGGACTGCGCTGGTCGGCTGTCTCCTGACGGGGGTGAATATGTTTGACCGGGCCGCCCGCTGCGACGGGGCGTGATGACGCCGACATTCCAGGGCAACCCTGGCCATTTACTGCGCCCTGCTCCAACGCGCATTGATCGCCGCTGATGCTGTGCCGGTTCCTTGCTGCCCCGCTGGGCCTGGTCGGTCCAAGCATTATCGTGAGGGCTGTGGGTCGTGATCACGCCGAGGGACTGCAGCATCACGTCCTGCCCACTGATGATCCCCTTGATGCGCTGAACATTCTGCGTGAAGCCGCTGGGCTGCAACCACCACTTACTCAAAACATTCTGGACCGGCGTGAACGGATGGCGTGATCGACAGCTGCCCGACGGCACCGTCATGTCCAGAACACC
>Ga0105247_10000495_pt1 | contig 32681 bp, 22 predicted proteins | sample KBSS24metaG_FD_81519 | JGI IMG/M metagenome (GOLD analysis project Ga0105247, IMG submission 81519) | Switchgrass rhizosphere microbial communities from Kellogg Biological Station, Michigan, USA - KBS S2-4 metaG | ecosystem: Host-associated > Plants > Roots > Rhizosphere > Soil | place...
CGATCGTCTTTCTGCGATCGACCGCGCGCGACAAGGCGCAGTCGCTCTTCGAGATGGATCTCGCGACCGGCGCGACGCGCGAGCTGGTCGCGCCGGCCGCCGTCGCGAGGGGCCCCGAGACGCTCTCGCCGGCCGAGCGGGCGCGCCGCGAACGGATGCGCGTCACGGCGAGCGGGTTCACGTCGTTCGAGCTGTCGCGCGACGGCGCGCGCGTCCTCGTCACGCTCTCGGGGCGGCTCTACGTCGTCACCCGCGCGACCCTGGCGGCGAAGGAGCTGCCGACCGGCGCCGGTCCGGCCATCGATCCGCGCTTTTCGCCCGACGGCAAGCGCGTCGCGTACGTGCGCGACGGCGACGTGTACGCGGTCGCGTCCGACGGCGCGGGGCGCGAGGCGGCGGTGACCCGCGGCGGCGCCGCGTCGCGCACCCACGGGGCGGCGGAGTTCGTCGCGGAGGAGGAGCTCGGGCGGCACCACGGCTTCTGGTGGTCGCCCGACGGCGCGCGCGTCCTCTACGAAGAGGCGGACACGTCGAAGGTCGAGTCGCTCACGATCGCCGACGCGTCGCGCCCCGAGCGCGAGCCGGACCGGATCGCCTACCCGCGCCCGGGCCACGCGAACGCCGACGTCCGCCTCGGGATCACGCGCGGAGACGGCGCCTCCGGGACGACGTGGGTCGCGTGGGACCGCGCGGCGTTCCCCTACGTCGCGACGGTCACGTGGGAGAAGGACGGGCCGCTCGCGATCTACGTCCTCGATCGCGCGCAGGAGAACGGCGAGCTCCTCGCGATCGATCCGAAGACCGGCGCGTCGCGGCGGCTCGTGGCGGAGCACGACGCGTCGTGGATCGACGTCGATCGGAGCGTCCCGCGCTTCCTCCCCGACGGCCGGTTCTTCTGGTCGAGCGACCGCTCCGGCGCGGCCGCCCTCGAGCTCCGGAGCGCCGGCGGCGAGGCGGCGACGACGCTCGTCGCGTCGGGCTACCGCGAGCTCGCCGACGTCGATCCGGGGCGCGGCCTCGCCCACGTCGTCACCGGCGACGACCCCGCCACCTCGCGCCTCGTGACGGTGCGCGCGCCCGCCGCGGGCTCGAGCACCGCGGCCACCGCGTCCGACGTGGCGTTCGAGGTCCCGGACGGGGTCGTCGCGCCGCGCTTCGGCGACGGGCACGACGTGTTCGTGGCGCGCGTCGCGTCGCGGACGTCGCTCCAGCGCTTCACCGCGCGGAGCGTCGACGGGAAGACGGAGCGGCCGGTGCCGTCGGTCGCCGAGGACCCCGGCGCGGTCCCCGGCGTCGAGCTCGCGACGGTCGGCCCCGACGGCGTGCGGGTCGCGATCGTCCGGCCGCGCGCGTTCGAGAAGGGGCGGTCCTATCCGGTGATCGACGCGGCGTACGGCGGCCCGGGGCACGGCGTGGCGATCGCGTCGGCGTCGCAGTACCTGCGCGAGCAGTGGCTCGCCGACGCCGCCGGGGCGATCGTCGTGGCGCTCGACGCGCGCGGGACGCCGCACCGGGGTCGCGCGTGGGAGCGGGCGCTCGACGGCAAGATGGGCCAGGTGCCGCTCGACGGCCACGTGGCCGCGCTCGCCGCGCTCGGCCGCGCCTACCCCGAGATGGACATGGCCCGCGTCGGCATCTTCGGCTGGTCGTTCGGCGGCTACCTGTCGGCGCTCGCGGCGCTCGATCGCCCCGACGTGTTCAAGGCCGCCGTCGCCGGCGCGCCCGTCGTCGACTGGCGGGACTACGACACCTGCTACACCGAGCGCTACCTCGGCCTCCCCGACGCGCAGAAGGCGGCCTACGACGCCGCGTCGCTCCTCACGCACGTCGCGGCGAAGCCCGGCGTCGCGCCCGCGCCGCTCCTCGTGATCCACGGCACCGCCGACGACAACGTGTACTTCGCGCACACGCTCAAGCTCGTCGACGCGATGGAGCGCGCGGGCCGCCCGTTCGAGCTGATGCCGCTCGTCGGCGTGACGCACCAGCCGTACGATCCGTCGCTCGCCGAGGCGCTATGGGTCCGCACGGCGACGTTCCTGCGCGATCACTTGCGGGGTTGAGCGCGGCGGCGGCGCTCACGTGGGCCGCACGGCGACGTCCCTGCGCGATCGCTCGCGGGGCTGAGCGCGGAGGGGGCGCTCACTCGCCGTCGCGCAGCACCTGCCGGTAAAACCGCACCCCCCGGCGCACCTCGTCGACGGCGAGCCGCTCGTCGATGCCGTGGACGCGCTGCAGGTCCTCGGGGCGGAAGACGACCGGCGCGAAGTGGTACACGCCGTCGGCGATCTTCTCGTAGCGCCGCCCGTCGGTGGCGCCGAGGACGAGCGTCGGGGCGACGGCGGCGACCGGGAAGATCTGCCGGATCGACCGATCGATGAGCTGGAAGGCGCGCGAGTCGGTGGACGCGACGAGCGACGGCTCGCTCGCCGTCCCTTCGATCTTCCGCACCTGGATGCGCGCGTCGGCGACGACCTCGGTGGTGTGCCGGACGACCTGGTCGACCGTGTCGCCGGGGAGGATCCGGAAGTTCAAGACGGCGCGCGCGGTCGCCGGGAGGACGTTGTCCTTCACGCCGGCCTGAGCGATCGTCGGCGCCATCGTCGTGCGGATGCTCGCGTTTTGTCCGGGCTCGCGCGCCATGAGCGAGACGACGATCGGCTCGAGGAGCCAGAGGTTCGACGCGGCGACGCGCTTCCCGAACGGCAGCTCCGGCGCGATCGCCTCGAGCAGCTTGCGCGGCGGCCCCTCGAGGCGCGCCGGCATCGGGCTCGCCTCGAGCCGCGCGATCGCCGCGGAGAGGACGCCGATCGCCGTCGCGGGCGGCGGCATCGACGAGTGCCCGCCCGGCGTCTCGGCGACGAGCTCCACGCTCGCGTAGCCCTTCTCCGCGATCCCGATCAAGCCGACGGGCCCCGAGGCGCCGGGGAAGAAGCCGTCGGTGACCGACATCCCCTCGTCGAGCACGTAGTCGAGGCGCACGTCGCGGCTCGCGAGCGTCGCCACGATCTTCTTCGCCCCCTCGTCGCCGCCGACCTCCTCGTCGCCGCCGAACGCGAGATAGATCGTCCGCTTCGGACGGAAGCCCTCGCGCGCGAGCGACTCCGCCGCCTCGAGGACGCAGACGAGCGCCCCCTTGTCGTCGAGCGCGCCGCGCCCCCACACGAAGCCGTCGGCGATCGCGCCGTCGAACGGCGGGCGAGACCAGCGCGCAGCGCTCGCCGCTTCGACCGGGACGACGTCCATGTGCGCGGCGAGGAGCGCCGGGCGGAGCGACGGGTCGCTCCCCCGCCACGTGTACAGGAGCGCGCGCGGCCCGAGCACCTCGCGCGCCAGCGCCTCGTGCACCTTCGGGTAGGTGCGATCGAGCAGGTCGACGAGCGCCTGGAGCTGCGTCGGGTCGTCCTGGGCCCCGTCCTCGTGCGACACCGTCGGGATCCGGATCGCCTCCGCCAGGTGCTCGACGGCGAGGGACGGGTCGCTCGTGTCGGGCGGCGCCGGCGGCACGGCGGGCCGCGACTGGGCCCCGCGGCGCAGCGTGTTGACGACCAGGACCAGCGCGAGCGCCGCGATCGCCGCGGCGACCGCGCGGACGAAGAGGGCCCCTGCGCCGCGACGTTTTGCCATGGTCTTCGGACCATCTCACGCGCCCCCGCCGGCGAGAAGCGCCGGCGTGGCGGACGCGAGGTCGTTCGGTGAACGCGAAGGGGTCCGGCGATGGAGCGGCGCTCTCGTGGGGTTCGCGCGCGCGGGACGAGCGCACGGGGCTCGCTTGGGCCTCGGGCATGAAGACCTTCACCTACTTCACGCCCTTCCACTGCGGCGTGTACCGGAACGTCACCGAACCCGCGCCGCCGTCGGCGATCGCGCCGGTGTCGGGGGGCGGCGCCGTCGCTCGTGGGCGCGGGCGCGTCCTCGCCGCCTACCGTGACTTCCGGCACATGCGGGCCGCGAGCAACCAGACTAAGCTCGTCTCCCGATGGTCCTCTCACGCGCGCTGCGCGTCCTCGGGTTCATGCTCCTGGCGATCGCCGGGGCCGCGGAGCTCGTCGCCGCGTCGGGGCCGGAGACAATCGACGTGTCGCTCGCCCTATGGGCGGTGAGCTACGCGGTGTTCGCGGCCGGCTTCGCGCTCGCGACCCCGAGCGCGCCGCGGCGCCGGCGGCTGGTCGCGCTGTCGGTGCAGACGCCGGCGATGGTGACGATGGCGGCGCTCGCGCCGTGCCACTTCGGCGCGCTCCTCACCGTCATCATCGCGTGGCAGGTGGCGCTCCTGTGCGCCCCGCGCGTCGCCGCGGCGTGGATCTGCGCGCAGACGCTGGCGATCGCCTACTTCCTCGTGCCGAGCTGCCGGATCAGCGAGGGGATCGCGTCGATGATCAGCCTCGCCGGGTTCCAGGTGTTCGCCGCGGGCACGGTCCTCGTCGCGCGGCGCGAGCTCGACGCCCGGCGCGCGCTGCTCCGCGCGAACGCCGAGCTCCGCGCCACCCGCGAGCTCCTCGCCGAGAGCTGCCGCAAGGACGAGCGGACGCGGATCGCGCGCGAGCTCCACGACGTCCTCGGCCACGACCTGACGGCGCTCGGCCTCCAGCTCGAGGTCGCGCGCAACGTGCTCCCGGACGGGAAGGGGCACGACCACGTCGTGCGCGCCCAGGAGGTGACGTCGCGCCTCCTCCGCGACGTGCGCGACGTGGTCACGCAGATGCGCGAGACCGAGGGGACGGACCTCGCGCGCGCCCTCCGCGCGCTCGTGTCGCACGTCCCCGACGTCGCCGTGCACCTCGACGTGGAGGAGCCGGTCGGCATCGACGACGCCCTCCGCGCGCGGTGCGTCCTCCGGTGCGTGCAGGAGATCGTCACCAACACGATGAAGCACGCGGGCGCGCGGAACCTCTGGATCCGCGTCCGCCCGTCGCGCGACGGGATCGCGCTCGACGCGCGCGACGACGGCGTCCGCGCGCCCGCGCACGTGCGGCCGGGGAACGGGCTCGCGGGGATGCGCGCGCGGATCTCCGAGCTCGGCGGCGTCCTCTGGATCGAGAGCGAGCCTTCGCGCTCGTTCGCCGTGAGCGCGTGGCTGCCGCTCGGAGGCGGCGCGCCGTGATCCGCGTCGTCCTCGCCGACGATCACACGCTCGTGCGCGAGGGGATCAAGAGCCTGCTCGAGCTCGTGCCGGACGTCGAGCTCGTCGGGGAGGCCGAAGACGGCGAGTCCGCGATCGAGGTCGCGACCTCCCGGTCGCCCGACGTCCTCCTCCTCGACATGCGGATGCCGAAGGGCGACGGCCTCCACGTGGTGCGCACGCTCGCCGCGCGCGGCGCGCTGCCGAAGACGCTGATCTTGACGACGTTCGACGACGACGAGGTGGCGATCGAGGCGGTCCGCGCCGGCGCCCGCGGCTTCCTCCTGAAGGACGTCACGCTCGACCGCCTCGTCGGCGCGGTGCGCGCGGTCGCCGCCGGCAAGACGCTGATCCAGCCGGCGCTCACCGAGCGCGCGCAGAAGGAGCTCGCGTCGCCGCCTTCGGCGCGCCCGGCCGGCGACGAGGGCGGCGCGCCGATGACCGAGCGCGAGCTCGAGGTGCTCCGCCTCCTCGCCGCCGGCTACAGCAACCGCGAGATCGCGCGGACGCTGTTCGTCGCGGAGGGGACGGTGAAGAACCACGTCTCGCACATCCTCGAGAAGATGGGCGTCCGCGACCGCACGCGCGCGGTCCTGAAGGCGGCGGACCGCGGGTATCTCTAGGGGACGAAGGCCGGCGCGCTCCCGCGTGGCGGCGCGACCTTTGTCCTCGCAAGACGGCGCGTCGCGAGAACGTGACTTCCGGCACATGGATGCGCGCGCGTCGCCGGGGTAGTCCGTCAGCATGCCGATCCTTCGAAGCAGACTGTTCGCGACCGCCGCCGCGGTCGCCGTCGCCGCGTGCGGCGGCGCCTCCGCCCCGACCACCCCCACCGTCACGAGCGCCGGACCGGCCGCCCCGGCCGCGTCGCCGCCCGCCGCGCGCACCGACGCGCACGACGCGCTCGTGGCCGCGCTCCCCGGCGCGCAGCGCACCGATCGCGAGCGCGCGCGCGACGTCTACCGCCACCCCGTCGAGACGCTCGAGTTCTTCGGGCTCACGCAGGAGACCAAGGTGCTCGAGGTGTCGCCGGGCGGCGGCTGGTACACCGCGATCCTCGCGCCGGTCTTGAAGGACAAGGGCGAGCTCACGGTCACGAGCGCCGATCCGAACGGGCCGCCCAAGGACGAAGGGACGGAGAACGCGCGCGCGATCGCCGCGCGCTTCGCGGCGAAGCCCGACGTGTTCGGCAAGGTGCAGACGGTCATCGTCGGGCCGGACACGCCGCTCGGCCCCGACGGCTCGAAGGACATGGTCGTCGTCTTCCGCAGCGTCCACAACTGGGTCGCCGACGGGCGCCTCGCCGCGGCGCTCGGCAAGATCCACCGCGTGCTGAAGCCGGGCGGCGTCCTCGGCGTCGAGGCGCACCGCGCGAACCCCGGCGGGAAGACCGACGCGAAGACGGCGGACGAGTCGGGCTACCTGCCGGAGGCGTTCGTCATCCAGTCGATCGAGGCCGCCGGGTTCAAGCTCGCCGCGCGCTCCGAGATCAACGCGAACCCGAAGGACACGAAGGACTACCCGCGCGGCGTGTGGACGCTGCCGCCGTCGCTGTCGCTCAAGGACCAGGACCGCGCGAAGTACGTCGCCATCGGCGAGAGCGACCGGATGACGCTGAAGTTCGTCAAGCAGTGAGCGCCACGCCCCTCGCCGTCTCGGGCGTGCCCCGCGCGTCCGCGCCGTCCCCCGTGCCGCGCCCCGCGGGCGGCGAGGCGCGCGAGGCCGGCGGCGTGACGGTCCGCGCGGTCGTCGTGTCGATCGGCGTCGCGGCGGCGGTCTCCGCGGCGCTCCCCTACGTCATCTTGACCGTCGGGTTCGCGCCCAACGTGTCGCTCCTCGCGACGTTCCTCGGCTTCCTCATGCTGTCCGCGTCGCGCGCGCTCCGCGGGCGACCGGGGAGCCGCTTCGAGCTCCACGCGGCGCACGTCGCCGGGGTCGCGGCGGGGCAGAGCGCGTTCGCGTGCGTGGCGCTCGCGGCGCTCGACATCCTCCGCGGCGCCGGGGCGATCGAGGCGGCGCCGCCGGGCGCGGCGGTCCTCGCGGCGTGGCTCGCGAGCGCGGGGTGCCTCGGCGTCCTCCTCGCCTCGTTCGCGCGCCGCCACTTCATCGACGACGAGGCGCTGCCGTTCGCCGGCGGGGCGGTCGCCGCGGAGGCGATCCTCGTCCTCGACGCGGGCGACGGCGCGCCCCGCCGCCGCGCGCACGCGCCGCTGCTCGTCGCGCTCGCCGGATCGGCGGCGAGCGCCGCGCTCGGCGTCCCGCGCGGCGCGTTCGCCGCCGTCGGCTCGGCCATGCTCCTCGGCCCGCGCGTCGCGGCCGCGATCGGCCTCGGGTCGACGATCGCCGCGGCGCTCCGCCTCGGCGCGGCGCGCGGGCTCGGCGGCTCCGCGGCGATCGCCGGCGCGCTCGACGCCGTTCGCGCGGGCGGGGGCGCGGCGGTCGCGCGCGCCGCGCCGGCCGCGGGGCTCGCCGGGGCCATGGGCGGAGCGAGCGCGATCGTCCGCGCCATCCCGTGGTGCGCGATGGCGATGCTCGTCGCCGCGGCGTGCGCGTCGATCGCGGCGAGCCTGTGGGGCGCGCGCGCGACGTGGCGGCGCCTGATCGCGGGCGACTCCGGCGCGCGGCCGATCGCTCCGTCAGCGCGCGACGGAGCCCGCGGGCTCGGCGGCGTGGTCTTCGCCGCGCGCCGGGGCGCGTCGCCGGGGCGCGTCGCCGTGGCGGTCGCCCTCGCCGCCGTGTGCGCGATCGGGACGCGCGTCATCGGCGTGCCGATGGAGCTGACGCTCGCGAGCGTCGCGCTGTCGCTCCCGCTCCTGCTCGTCGGGACCCGCGTCCTCGGCGAGACGAACTGGGCGCCGAGCGGCGCGCTCACCGCCGTCGCGCAGGCGGCGCTCGCGGCGCTCGTCCCCGGCTGCCTCGTCGGGAACATGCTGGGGAGCGCCGTGGCCGGCGCGATCCCCGCCGGCGGCGCGCACATGATGCAGAGCCTCCGCGCCGCGAAGATCGTCGGCGCGACGCCGCGCGACACGCTCGTCTTCCAGCTCCTCGGCGCGCTGGTCGGCGCGCTCGGCGTGGGCGCCGTGTACCCGCGCCTCGTCGCGCGCTACGGGCTCGGGCCGGGCGGGCTCGTCTCGCCGCTGAGCGTGAGCGCCGCGAGCATCGGCGAGCTCTTCGCGCGCGGCGCGGGGGCTCTGCCCGAGGAGGCGGTCGTCGCCGTCGCCGCGGGCGCGCTCGCCGGGATCGCGCTCGCGGCCGTCGGGCGAGGGCGCGCGCTCGTGCCCGCGCCGGTGCCGCTCGCGATCGGCCTCCTCTTGCCGCTGACCACCGGCGCGGCGATGGCGGCCGGCGGCGCGATCGGGTGGGCGTGGCGCCGCTCCTCGCCCGAGACCGAGGCCGCGCAAAAGGGCTCCGTCGCAGCCGGCGCGATCGCCGGCGACGCGCTCGCCGCGGTGAGCGACGCGTTCCTCGGGTGACGCTCGGGAAAGGGCGCCGCGCCGTGGCCGATGAGGGGCGGCGCGCCCTGCTCGCGCCGGCGGCGCGCGACCGGGGGATCCCGCGGCGCTCGATCGACCGCGGGCGGCGGCGATTCGGCCGGCGGCCGCGGCGCCGCCCGCGTTACGATCCGCCGCCATGGTCCACATCGACCCCGAGCGCGTCGCGCGCGCCCGCGCGGCCGCGGCGATCGTCGCCCCGCTCGCGCCCGTCATCGAGGCGTCGCGCCGCCTCCCCGAGGAGGCGATCGCCGCGCTCACCTCCGCGGGCGTCTGGAAGCTCCTCGTGCCGAAGGCGTACGGCGGCGCGGAGGCGAGCGCGTCGACGCTCCTCGCGGTCATCGACGAGGTCGCGCGGGCCGACGGGTCCGCCGGGTGGTGCGTGATGATCGCCGCGACCTCGGGCCTCATGAGCGCGTACCTCGACGACGAGGTGGCGCGCGCCGCATACGGCGACGACGGCGCGATCACGTCCGGCGTCTTCGCGCCGATGGGGCGCGCGATCCGCGAAGGCGACGGCTACCGCGTGAGCGGGCGCTGGCCGTTCGCGAGCGGCTGCGAGCACGCGGCGTGGCGGATGGGCGGCGTCCTCCTCGATCGCGGCGACGACGGGGGGCCCGATCTCCTGCCGAGCGGCGCGCCGCACGTCCGGAGCGTCCTGTTCCGCGCCGCCGAGACGCGCGTCATCGACACGTGGCAGACGAGCGGCCTCCGCGGCACCGGGAGCCACGACGTGGAGGTGAACGACGTCCACGTCCCCGCGTCGCGGTGCTTCTCGCTGTTCACGCCGCCGTCGCGGCACGACGCGGCGATCTACCGCGTCCCCTTCTTCGGCGTGCTCGCGGCGGGCGTCGCCGCGGTGAGCCTCGGGATCGCGCGCGCGTCGATCGACGCGCTGGTCGAGCTCGCGCGCGGCAAGCGGGGCCTCGGATCGAAGCGGAGCATCGCGCACCGCGAGCTCGTGCAGCTCCGCGTCGCGCAGGCCGAGGCGAAGGTCCGCGGCGCGCGCGCGCTCCTCTTCGACGCCATCGGCGAGCTCGAGGCGCGCGTCGCCGCCGGCGCCGAGGCGAAGCTCCGCGATCGGGCGGTGGCGCGGCTCGCCGCGTCGCACGCCGCGTCCGAGTCGGCGGCGGCGGTCGACCTCATGTACGAGGCGGGCGGCGCCACGTCGATCTACGCGTCGCACCCGCTCCAGCGGCACTTCCGCGACGTGCACGTGGCGACGCAGCACGTGATGGTGAGCCCGACCGCGACCACGCTGGCGGGGCGCGTCCTCCTCGGCGTCGAGTCCGACACGTCGACGCTGTGAGCGCCCGCCGTCGCGCGGAAAAGCTTCGGGGCGACGCGTCCCGGAGCCCGCTAAGATGACGGCCGCGCGTCTCGTCTCGAGGAGCGCGCCGCGCCGTCCCGCCGGAGCTCGCTCCGCCGCGCCGGCGAAGTGAACCCGATCGAGCGAGGCCACTTACGATGATCGATCTCCGCAGCGACACGGTGACGCTCCCCACCCCTTCGATGCTCCAGGCGATGTCGCGCGCGGAGCTCGGCGACGACGTCTACGGGGAGGACCCGACGGTGCGGCGCCTCGAGGAGCGCGCCGCGGCGACGCTCGGGATGGAGGCGGGCCTCTTCCTCCCGAGCGGCACGATGGGGAACCTGTGCGCCGTCCTCACGCACGTGCCGCGCGGCGCGCGCGTCGTCACCGGCGAGGAGAGCCATATTTACCACTCCGAGGCGGGCGGCGCGTCGGCGCTCGGGGGCCTCGTCCTCCACCCGATCAAGAACACCGACGACGGCGCGCTCGACCAGGCGCAGCTCGAGGTCGCGCTGGAGAGCCCCGACGACCCGCACGTCGCGCCGGCCGGCCTCGTCGCGCTCGAGAACACGCAGAACCGCTGCGGCGGCGTCCCGCTCGACGCCGCCCGGGTGGCGCGCGTCGTCGCGGCGGCGCACGCGAAGGGCGTCCCGGTCCACGTCGACGGCGCGCGCCTCTTCAACGCCGCCGTCGCGCTCGGCGTGAAGGCCGAGGCGCTCGTCGCCGGCGCCGACAGCGTGCAGATCTGCTTCTCGAAGGGGCTCTCGGCGCCGGTGGGCTCCATGCTCGTCGGCGCGACGGCGTTCATCCGCCGCGCGCGCCGCACGCGCAAGATGCTCGGCGGCGGGATGCGCCAGGCCGGCGTCATCGCCGCGGCGTGCCAGGTCGCGCTGGACACGATGGTCGATCGCCTCGCCGACGATCACGCGCGCGCGCGCCGCCTCGCCGAGGGCGTCCGCGCCGCCGCCGGCGCGCGCTTCCACGTGTGGAAGGTGCACACGAACATGGTGATCCTCGCCTCGCCCGGCCCCGACGGATCGTGCGCGCGCCTCGTCGCCGACCTCCGCCGTGAAGGCGTCCTCGTCAGCAGCGTCGACGCGTCCCGCATCCGCGCCGTCCTCCACGCCGGCATCGACGACGCCGCGGTGGACCAGGCGACCGCGATCTTCCAGCGCCTCCTCCGCGCCTAGGCGCGGCGTCGCGCGCCACGCCGCGACGCTCAGTACCACCAGCTCGTCACGTCGGCGCCCTTGGGGGCGGTCTTCTTCCAGTGGTCGGCGAGCTTGCGGACGAAGCGGGGGACGTAGGTCAGGCGGGACACGCCGTTGAACGTGGAGTGATCGCCGCTCCAGCAGTGCTCGTCGCGCGGGCCGTAGTCGACGACCGCGTCGGCGGGCGGCTTCGCGGTCTTGAAGAAGTCCTCCACGAGGTAGACGGCGTCGTTCAGGAAGAAGTTGTCGGCCAGGCCGACGTTGAGCGTGATCTTGCCGCGCAAGAGGGGCGCGAGGCGCGCCCAGTCGCGGCGCAGGATGTGCCCGAGGTCGTAGTGCTCGCGCCAATACGCCGCGACCTCCGGATCGATCGCGCCGGTGCGCTTGTCCCAGATCCGGCGCGGGTATCCGTCCGCCCCGACGGGCGAATAGACCGCCTCCCAGATGTCCCACTGGCCGCCGGACCGCGAGCGCGTCCCGAGGGCGAGCTCCCGCGCGTTCTGCTGCTCCATCGTGCTGCGCACCTGGCCGAGGTAGTCGCGCTCGCCCGGGCGGCTCGTCCGGCGCAGCGGCCCCTCGTGGTAATAGGCGTTCTTCTCGGTATAGAGATCGAGCGTCATCGTCGCCCGGAAGTCGATCGGATCGGGGCAGTTGGCGATGATCCCGTTGTACTGATCGGGATACAGGACCTGCGCGGCCATCGCCTCCCACCCGCCGGTCGATCCGCCGAACGCGCCGCGCGCCCACGGGCCGAGGCCGCGGAACTTCTCCTCGATGTACGGGAGGAGCTCGTAGGTGATCGCGTCGCCGTAGGGGCCGACGTTCTCCGAGTTCACCGCGTACGAGTCGTCGTAATACGGATTGGCGTGCTGGACGGCGACGGTGATGACGCGCGGGAAGCGCGGGCCGGTCCACTCCTTGTAGAACGCGTAGCCCTGCTCGGCCTTGAGGCGCTCGTAGCCGTGGTCCGTGCACCGCGCGCCCTCGTGCCCGTTCGGGCAGAGGCGGCGGAGCGCCTCGAGATCGACCGGCGGGAGCTTCGCGTCGGGCGGCGCCTCGCGGAACGACGAGGTGCGCTGGAAGTGCCCGTGCTCGATCGCGATCGGGTAACGCGCCTTCGGGTGCGCGTCGAACCCGGCGGGCAAGAGGACGACCGCGCCCAGGTAGGTGGGGCGGCCCCAGAACGTGGTGAGCCGCTCGCTCTTCATCTTGACGTGCTTCACGTACGCCGTGTCGGCCACGGGCGGGAGCTCGGGCAGCGCGCTCGCGAGCTCGATCGCGACGTCGCCCCCCGCGCGATCGATCCGCACCTTCTTCGGCGCGCTCACCAGGTTCCCCGGCGCGATCGTCCAGTCTTGCCCCTCGCCGCGATCGGGCGGGAGCTTCACGGTGTGCCCGTCGCCGCGCACGAACGTCTCGTACCGGTGGAGGACCGCCTGCACGAAGTAGTCGCCCGGCGGGACCTCGGCGAGGCTCGCCTTCGGATAGCCGAAGGTGCGCGCGTCGATGGTCGCGCTCTGTCCCGGGCGCAGGCCGTCGACGTCGACGCCGAAGATCTGCGCCGTGTCGTCGTGATCCGAGACCTGCGTCTTCGGCTCGCGCGCCCCGTCGATCGCGAGGATCACGAGGAGCCGCCCGTCGAGCGGCGTCTTCGACAGCGCCTCGGGCAGCGTCACGGTGATCGTCGGGCCGGCCGCGCTCGCCTGGGCCGCGCGCGGCGCCGCGATCGGCGCGCTCGGGGTGGGCGCGCCGTCGATCGGCGCGCGCGGCGCGTCGGCCCGCGGCGCGTCGGCGCAGGCGCCCAGGGCGACCAGGGCCGCGACGGCGAGCCCGAGCCGCACGATCGGCGCGGCGCGCCCGCGGCGAGCTACGAGGGGAGAGACGAAACCAAAGGACGACGGTCCCCGCGCTCGCGCCATGATCGGCTCCGTTCCCCGCGCGCCTCGCGCGCTCGCGCGCGACGACGGCCGCGCGCGTCTCCGGAGCTATCGCAAGCGCGCCGCGCTGTCATCGACGAATACGCGCCGCGTGCGGCGGCGCTCGTCGAGCGACGCGGTCGCGCGTAGGGTTCGAGCGCGGCAAGGACGGACGCGCGTCGCGAGGCGCGCTCAGGTGCCGCGCGCGGCGGGGAGCGGGCACGACTGCCGGCCCGTCTTCTCGTCGTATTGCTGGTGGTAGTCCTCGGCCTTCCAGAACGCCGGGATGGGCGAGATCTCGGTGGTGATCGGCTTCGCGAAGAGCCTCTGCGCGCTGGTCATCGACGCGCGCGCCGCGTCGGCCTGCGCCGGCGAGAACGTGAAGATCGCGCTCCGGTACTGATCGCCGATGTCGGGGCCCTGCCGGTTCTTGGTCGTCGGGTCGTGCGACTTCCAGAAGACGTCGAGCAGCGCGGCGTACGTCACCTGGCTCGGGTCGTACTCCACGAGCACCGCCTCGGCGTGGCCGGTCGTGTGCGAGCAGACGTCCTCGTACGACGGCGCTTGCGTGTGCCCGCCGGTGTACCCGACCGCCGTCGCGAAGACGCCCGGCACGTGGCGGAACGTGTCCTCCGATCCCCAGAAGCACCCCTCGGCGAACGCGGCCAGCTCGTGCCCCGGCGCGGGGGCGAGCGGCGTCCCCTTGCCGACGTGGCCGGGCTCGGTCCCGAGGTGCGTCGGCGCGCGCGCGGCGCCGAGCGTCGCGGCGGATGTGCTGTCCTGCGCGGCGGGGGCGGGGGAGACGTCGCCCGTCGAGTGGCACGCGGCGACGCAGGCGACCGCCGCGAAGCACGCGGCGGCTCGGAGCGAGAGGTGACGGAGGTGCATGCACCCTCTACGCGCCACGAGCGGCGCGGTTTCGCCGGCGCGCCGCGTCATCGCCGCTCCGCGAGCGCGAGCTTCAGCCCGAGCGCGACGAAGACGGCGCCGGTGACGCGGTCGAGCGCCCGCTTCCATCGAGCGTCGCCGGCGAGCTTCGCGCCGAGCGTCCCGGCCATCGCGCCGACCGCCGCGTTCACGAGCGTCCCGGTGGTGCAGAAGACGAGGCCGAGGATCGCGAGCTGGAGCGGCACGTGCCCGCGCGACGCGTCGACGAACTGCGGCATGAACGCGAGGAAGAAGAGCGCGACCTTGGGGTTCAGCACGTTGGTCACGAGCCCGCGCAGAAAGAGCCGCCGAGGAGGCGCGGCGGCGCTCGGGCGATCCGCCGCCGCGCGCGCGTCGATCGGCCCGTTCGCGCCGCGATCGCGATCGCCGCCGTGCGACGCCGCCCCCGACCTCGCCGGCGCGCCGCGCGCGACGAGCCCCTGGATCCCGAGGAAGAGGAGGTACGCGGCGCCGGCGTACTTCACCGCCGCGAACAGCGTCGCCGACGAGGCGAGGATCGCCGACACGCCGGCGGCCGCGAACGCCGTGTGCACCGCCGACCCGGCGCCGATCCCGAGCGCCGCGCGGACCCCGCCGCCGCGCCCGTGCGTCGTCCCCGACGCGAGGACGAAGAGCATGTCCGGACCGGGCGTGAAATTGAGGAGGAGGCCGGCGGCGAGGAACATCGCGAGGAGCTTCGGATCGAGCGGCGCCATGCGGCGAGGATAATCGCGGCGGGGCGAACGGTCGCGAGCCGCGGGCGAGCGGCTCGGGGGCGCGGCCGAGCGGGGGATGGTTCGCGGCGCCCGGGACGTCCAACCGCGCATGGACATCCCCCGTGACATGCGCGAAGCGCCGCTCCTCGACCCGGCCGCGATCGCGAAGCCGATCACGCCCAGGCACGCGCTCCTCTTGAACCCGTTCTACGCGAAGGATCAGCACGCGAGCTTCGGCAAGCACGTCCTCACGCCGTCGCTCGCGCTCACGTCGATCGCCGCGACCACGCCCGCCTCGTGGACCGTCGCGTACTGGGACGAGAACCTCCTGCAAGGTCCGCCGCCGCTCGACCCGTTCCCCGAGGTCGTCGGGATCTCGGTGCACCTCACGTTCGCGCGGCGCGCGTTCGAGCTCGCGGCCTTCTACCGCGCCCGCGGCGCGAAGGTGATCCTCGGCGGGCTGCACGTCCTGTCGTGCCCGGACGCGTGCGCGCCGCACGCCGACGCGCTCGCGAAGGGCGAGGGGGTGCAGCTGTGGGCGCAGATCCTGGCCGACGTGGAGGGCGGGCGCCTCGCGCCGGTGTACGAAGGCAGCTACCGGCGCGCGTACCGCGAGGAGCCCGCGCCGCGCCGCGCGATCCTCCCGCGCGAGTCGTTCCTCACGACGGCCAGCCTGATCGCGACGCGCGGGTGCCACAACCGCTGCGGCTTTTGCTACCTCGCGACCGACGGCCTCGGGATGCCGTACCAGGTGGCCGACGTCGATCACGTCGTGCGCCAGCTCGCGGAGAGCGACGAGCCGTACGCCGTCTTCGTCGACAACAACCTCGGCTCGCGCCCCGCGTACCTGCGCGCCCTCTGCCGCGCGCTCCGCCCGGTGAAGAAGATCTGGAGCGCGGCGGTCACGATCGACGTCACCGACGATCCGTCGCTCGTGCGCGAGATGGCGCTCGGCGGGTGCACCGGCGTCTTCGTCGGGTTCGAGAGCCTCACCGGCGAGAACCTCGACGACGCGAAGAAGAAGACGCCGCGCCCCGAGGACTACGCGCGCCGCGTGAAGCTCCTCCACGACTACGGCATCCAGGTGAACGGGAGCTTCGTCCTCGGCTTCGATCACGACGACAAGAGCTGCTTCGCGAAGACCGCCGACTGGGTGGAGGAGGCGCGCCTCGAGTGCGCGACGTTCCACATCCTGACGCCGTACCCGGGGACGCCGCTCTTTCGCCAGATGGATCGCGAAGGGCGCATCTTGCACCGCGACTTCGATCTCTACGACACGGCCCACGCCGTCTTTCGCCCGAAGCACATGACGAAGGACGAGCTCGAGGAGGGGTACGCGTGGATCTACCGGCGCCTCTTCTCGCACGCGTCCATCTGGCGGCGGCGCCCCGCGTCGCTGGCCGCGCAGCTCCCGTACCTCGGTATGAGCTACCTCTACAAGCGAGGGAACTGGCTCTGGCCGACGCTCATCCGGCGGCGCCTCGTGCACGCGGCGTGGCGCCCGCTCGTCGAAGCGACGCGTCGCCGCCACGTCGCGTACCGGGCGAGCCTCCTCGCGCGCGAGCCCGACGTGTCGCGCGAGGCACCCGCCGCCGCGCGCGCCCGGCGCACGCCGCGCTTGCCGCTCTACGCGGGCGTCTGACGCCGCGCGCGCTCGGCCCCTGCGGCGTACGCGGCGTACGCGACACGCCGCCGCCCCGAGCCAAACGAGCCAAAGATGCGGCGCGGCGGAAGGGGGCTTGCCGGCGCCGCGCCGCGGCCCCACGGTGGGCGATCGCCATGGCATTCACCCCTGGGATCGCGCTCACCGACTCGCCCGCTCGCCGCGTGTGGCTCCTCGTGCACGCGCGCGGCATCGTGCTGCGGAGCGGCGAGACGAGCGCGTCGCTGCTCGGCGACGCCGACGTGGGCGCCCTCGGGATCGAGCTGCCGGGCGGCGCGCCGGACCTCGCGCGCGGGCACCACTACCTCGGCCGGCTCGACGGCGCGGACGTCTATGCGGCGCGCGTCGAGGGCGGCGGCGACGTGCCTTCGCCGTGGACGGTCGCCGGGCTCCGCGATCTCTTCGGCCTCCTCGGCGAGGAGCGCTTCGCCGTCGCGGGGCGCGCCACGCAGATCATCGACTGGGCGTCCACGCACCGCTTCTGCGGGCGCTGCGCGACGCCCACCGTGCCGTCGAAGACCGAGCGCTGCGTGGTCTGCCCGTCGTGCCGGCTCACCTCGTACCCGCGGATCTCGCCCGCGATCATCGTCCTCGTCCGGCGCGGCGAAGAGGCGCTCCTCGCGCGGAACGCGCGCTTCCCGATGGCGTTCTACAGCACGCTCGCGGGCTTCTCCGAGGTGGGTGAGTCGCTCGAGGAGACGCTCGCGCGCGAGGTGCGCGAGGAGGCCGGCGTCGAGGTGACGAACATCCGCTACTTCGGCAGCCAGCCGTGGCCGTTCCCCAACTCGCTCATGGTCGGCTTCTTCGCCGACTGGGCGGGCGGCGACATCCGCGCCGACGAGACGGAGATCCTCGACGCGGGCTGGTTCCGCGCCGCCGCGCTCCCGCTCATCCCACCGCGGATCAGCATCGCGCGCAGGCTGATCGACGCGTGGGTCGCCGACGTGACGAGCGCCGGGTAGCGCGCGGCGGCGACGTTCGCGTCTCTTCGGCGTTCGCTGTTTCTCGTCCTTCCGTTTTCCGTCCAGGAGGCGTGTCGATGCGGTCTCGCGATCTCGGGCTCATGGCGTGGACGCTCTTCGCCGCGCTCCTCGTGTGTCTGTCGCTCGTCGCGCGGGACGCGGAGGCGGCGGCGACGATCCTCGTGGGCGGGCGCATCCACACGCTCGATCCGTCGCACCCCGACGCGACGGCGATGGCGTGGGGCGACGACGGGAGGATCGTCGCGGTCGGCGAGCGCGCGGCGATCGAGGCGCGCTTCCCCGGCGCGTCGCGCGTCGACGCGGGCGGCGCGACCGTCCTCCCCGGGCTCATCGACGCGCACGGCCACGTGCTCGGCCTCGGCTTCTCGCTCCTCCAGGCGGACGTCGTCGGCGCGCGGTCGAAGGGCGAGGTGCTCGCGCGTCTGAGGCAGTTCGCCGCCGACCAGCCGAAGGACCTGCCGAAGGGAGAGTGGCTCCTCGGGCGCGGGTGGGACCAGAACCTGTGGCCCGAGCGCGCGTTCCCGACCGCCGCCGATCTCGACGAGGCGTTCCCCGATCGTCCGGTGTGGCTCCTCCGCGTCGACGGGCACGCCGCGTGGGCGAACACCGCGGCGCTCCGCCTGGTGAAGCGCGATCTGTCGGGCACGTGGCAGCCGCCCGGCGGGCGCATCGAGCGCAAGAACGGCAAGCCCACCGGCGTCTTCGTAGACGGCGCGACCGACCTCGTGGAGGCGGTCGTCCCGCGCCCGTCCCCGGACCTGACGCGGCGCGCGTACCGCGCCGCGTTCGCCGAGGCGGTGCGCCACGGGCTCACCGGCGTGCACGACGCCGGCGTCAGCCTCGACGATCTCGAGATCCTGAAGAAGCTCGCGGACGCGGGCGAGCTCCCGCTCCGGATCGCCGCGATGGCGGACGGCGATCGCGCGGCGCTCGCGTGGCTCTGCAAGAACGGCAAATACGCGCACCCGTCGGGGCGCCTCCAGATGCGCGCCGTGAAGCTCTACGCCGACGGCGCGCTCGGGAGCCGCGGCGCCGCGCTGCTCGCCGACTACGCCGACGATCCGGGGAACCGCGGGCTCTTCCTCACGCCGCCCGACGCGCTCCTGATCGCGGCGCGGAAGGCCGCGCGGTGCGGGCTCCAGGTCGCGACGCACGCGATCGGCGACCGCGGCAACCGCCTGGTCCTCGACACGTACGCGTCGGTCCTGGGCGCGAGCGGGGGCGCCGACCTGCGGTGGCGCGTGGAGCACGCGCAGATCGTCGCGCTCGACGACATCGCGCGGTTCGCGGAGCTCCACCTGATCGCGTCGATGCAGCCGACGCACGCGACGTCGGACATGCCCTGGGCCGAGGCGCGCGTCGGGCGCGATCGGATCCGCGGCGCGTACGCGTGGCAGCGCTTCCTCGCGGCGGGCGTCCCGCTCGCCCTCGGCTCGGATTTTCCGGTCGAGCAGGTGAGCCCGATGCTCGGCGTCTACGCCGCCGTCACGCGCAAAGACCTCGACGGCAACCCTCCGCAGGGGTGGCTCGCCGACCAGCGCCTGACGCGCGCGCAAGCGATCGCCGGCTTCACGCGCGACGCGGCGCGCGCCGCGTTCCTGGAGGGCGACGTCGGCGAGCTGCGCCCCGGGCTCCGCGCCGACTTCGTCCTCCTCGACGCCGATCCGTTCACCGTGACCCCGGCGAGGCGCATCGCGTCCATCGCCGTGAAGAGCACGTGGGTAGACGGGAAGGCGGTCTATCGCGCGCCGTAGCGCGGATCGGCGCGGCGCCGCCGCGGTGACCGGGGGAGGCTAGAGCTGCGGAACGGCCCGCGGCACGCGCTTGCGTGCGCGGGCCGCGCCGTCCTGTCGCGCCGTCGCGTCTCGAAGGCTCGGTTACGCCGAGCGGCGCTTCCCGGCGATCGCGACGACCTCGCTGTCCGGCAGGTGGTGCATCGACTTCTCCACCTCCTCGCGCGGGTAGTCGAAATCTTCGAGCTTGCCCGCGAGGTACTGGTCGTACGCGCCGAGGTCGAAGTGGCCGTGGCCCGAGAGGTTGAACAGGATGACCCGCTCTTTGCCCTCGGCGTCCGCGCGCTTCGCCTCCTCGATCGCTGCCTTGATGGCGTGCGAGCTCTCGGGCGCGGGGATGATCCCCTCCGTGCGCGCGAACGTCACCGCGGCCTCGAAGCAGGTCCGCTGCGGGAACGCGACCGCCTCGATCAAATCGTCGGCGAGGAGCTGCGAGACGACCGCCGCCGACCCGTGGTACCGGAGGCCGCCGGCGTGGATCCCGGCCGGCATGAAGTCGTGGCCGAGGGTGTACATCTTCGTGATGGGCGTCATGCCGACCGCGTCGCCGTAGTCGAACGCGTAGACGCCCTTCGTGAGCGTCGGGCAGCTCGACGGCTCGGCGGCGACGAGGCGCACGTCCCGGCCGTGCATCTTGTCGCGCACGAACGGCGTCGCGATCCCCGCGAAATTGCTCCCGCCGCCGTGGCACGCGATGACGACGTCGGGGTACTCGCCGGCCATCTTCATCTGCTCCTGCGCCTCGAGCCCGATGACCGTCTGGTGCAGGCAGACGTGGTTGAGCACGCTGCCGAGCGCGTACTTCGTGTCGTCGTGCGAGGCCGCGTCCTCGACCGCCTCGCTGATCGCGATGCCGAGCGAGCCGTTGCTGTTCGGATCCTGCCGGAGGATCTCCTGGCCCGAGCGCGTCAGCTTCGTCGGTGACGCCCAGACCTCCGCGCCGAAGGTGCGCATCATCGAGCGACGATACGGCTTCTGCTCGTAGCTGATCTTCACCATGTAGACGCGCACCGCCAGGCCGAAGAGGCTCCCGGCGAACGCCATCGAGCTGCCCCACTGTCCGGCGCCGGTCTCGGTCGCGATGTGGCGAACGCCCTCCTTGGCGTTGTAGTACGCCTGCGCGACGGCGGTGTTCGCCTTGTGGCTGCCCGGGGGAGAGACGCCCTCGTACTTGTAATAGATGTGCGACCGCGTGTTGAGCGCGGCCTCGAGCCGTTCGGCGCGCACGAGCGGCGACGGGCGCCACAGGGCGAGCGCGTTACGGACCTCCTCGGGGATCGCCACCTCCCGCTCCATCGTCATCTCCTGATCGATGAGCGCGCGCGGGAAGAGCGGGGCGAGGTCGTCCGGCTGAATGTGCTTTCGGGTGCGCGGATGCAGCACCGGCGCGGGCGCTGACTTCAAATCCGCGAGGACATTGTACCAAAAGCGAGGAATCTGCTCCTTGTTGAGAAGGTACCTCGTCGTCATGGCCATTCCTCCTTGTGCTGACACGAGGCGATCGATGCTGGCGCGCCGTAGTGCGCGGGAGCCGTCGATCCCCTCATCTCGTGATCAGCGGATACAACTGAAATGAGTGTCGATGTCGGTGTGGAAAATCGAAGAAGAAACGGCCATTCGCGGGGGGCAGAACCTCGAAGCTCGTCATTCGCTGGTCGCGTGGCCCCGTGCTCGTCGACGGCACGGCGTCGTCGTCTCGTATCCGCGGCGCGATCCTGGTCGCGCCTCCGTCCAGCTTATGCGCCTCGATGCTCGGTCACGATTCTCACCAGGCGCCCAGACCAGACCAGAGGCCCAGCCAGATACCTAGACCGGAGCATCCTGCGCGACATTCAAATCGGATACCGGCCTGACGGGCACGGCGTCGGTGGGGCGCGCCAGTGAGGCGCGCCGGTGGGACAAAGACGGCAGCGTAACGCTGCGGATGTGTGTCGGTGCTAGTGCGTCGGTGCTGGATTTCAGTGTGCTCGTATCGAAAAGGATGTCGGGCGAGACCGGTATCTGTGAGGCCTGTGTCTGCGGGGGGCCGGTATCGCGTCCGGTATCCGCGAGCGAGGCGAGTGCCGAGATCTTTTACGAAAGCTTCCTGGAGAACATTCCCTTCGCGAGTGATCGGCACGCCCCGTCGTCCGGCGCGTGCAGTGCTGGCGTGCTCTACGGATAGAACCGAGCTCGGCCTGTTTGTGAGAGGCGCGCCGCGAGATAGCCCACGCGCCGGACCGAATCGCGCGCCGAGACGCCCGTCAAAACCCGCGCCGAGGTTCGTGCGAGCCGGCCGGGTGCGCGCCCGGCGAGACGCGCCCCGGCGGGCCCCCCCGCCGGCTCGAAAGCCCACGCGGACGGGCGCGGCGCGAGGGCGCTCGCGGCGTACGCATCGATAGGCTTTCTCATGCGTACATCCTGAATCAGGTGAATCGCCATAGCAACCTTCGTTTTCATATTTTGATCGCTTTATTCTTTTACGGACGACGAATCGGGATGTCTCGGTGTTTCGTCGACGTACGGGCGCGATTTCGAGAGATTTTCCGCCGCGCTCCGTGTCCTTCATCCGCGTCCATCATCGGCGGATCGCCCGCGTATGGTCGTGCGTCGCCCCGCCGCTCATCGGTTGCTCACCCGATGCTCACGACAGTCGCGACTGGTCGCGATCGTTCGTCATCGTTCGCGAACCATCACGATTTGTCGCGATTTTTGAGTAATGGTGCGCCGCGTCGCGAGGCGCGCAGGTCGCGTGAGTCGTATCGCTCGCGCCGTCGCATGGGCGCGCCCGCCTTCTTGAGCTCTCGCTCCGGTGCGCCGTGATCCGCTCTTCTTCACATGAATTCACAGCGCCTTCGGACTCGCTCCGCTTCAGTATTCGTTCGAGTCTCGTGTACTCTTCGTCGAGGTGTAACTAGGCCGCGCCATCGTGCTGCGCAGGAACGAACGAGCGTATGATCACAACCGTAGGCCGGCCGCGGGGCGTCGCGTTCAGCTTTGGGCCGGTTTTCCGTCCGGGACGCGGCGCGGCGCGCCGCGCGCCGCAAATCCCGCGAGCCGGTTGACGGCGCCCTTCGTCGGTGAGCCCGCGAGGCTTCGTGCGCATGCCCCCTGCGTACGCGCGGCGCGGGAAATCGGCCGCGAGCCTCTTCCGTCGTCCGCGCGCCGGCCCGCGACGTATCTCGTTGTCGCGCGCGCCGGCGGTATTCGGTAGTCGCGATTCGCGATTCGGCGCGCGACGGCCGCGATGTCAGCCGATCGCGTGCACGACGAGCTCGCGGCGCGCCTCGAAGTAGCGCACCGCCGACGCGAGCGTCACGTGCTGCGCGACCAGCATCGCGGCGAAGACCGCGGCCATCGCCGGGACGAGCAGCGCGGGCGTCGCGACGGCGCAGGCGACGTACGCCGCGCCGAGCACGCTCGCGGCCCCGACGGTGAGCCCCATCGCGACGAGCACGAGCGCGCCGGGGCCGCTGGTGCTGCGCATGTCGCGGCGCGGGAGGCGGCGCGGCATCCACGACGACGTCCAGCGACCGACCATATTCTGAAATAACGCGAGCGACATCCCGAGGAGCGCGCCGGCCACCGTCTCGTCGAGCGGCGCCTTCTGCACCAGCGCGCTGAGGAGGGCGAGCGAGCCCACCTGCGCCGCGGCGAAGACGCCGAGGCCGAGGCTCTTTCCGCGGAAGATGTCGGCGGACGACACGGGCAGGAGGAGCAGCGTCTTGATCCCGTGGCCGTCGAGGCCGAACTGATTGAGCTGGATGGCGGACGTCGACAGCGCGACGTACGCGTACGCCGCGGGGGTGCTCGACGCGCCCCACCCGAGCACCTGCCCGAGCGGCCACTTCACGAGGACGAGCGTGAGGATCGGCACGATGAGGCCGAAGCGGCCGATCGCGCTGTCGACGAGCGTGTGCCACGTGAGGCGCGCGATGCCGATCGCAGGCGTGCGGAAGCTCCAGGTGCGCGCCGTCCCGCCCTCCGGCGCGATCCCGCCGGTCGACACCTCGCGGGCGACGAGCTTCGACGCGAGGACGAGCGCGAGGAGCAAGAAGCCGACGGGGTACGCCTGGCGCGCGACGCCGTCGAGCGGGTGGCCCGCGATGGCCAGCGCGACGCCGCGCACGGCCTGGGTCGACGGGAGCCACGTCGCGGCCTCCTCGAGCTTCTTCCGCGCGACGATCGCGCGGGCCGCGTCGCGCGTCAGCTCCTGGACGTCGGCGCCGCGCGGGCCGTTCGTGACGCCCGCGGCGGGGACGGTGCCGAGGAGCGGCGCCGAGGAGACGACGAGCATGACCAGCGTCACGGCGACGCGGAGCCGCCGCACGATCGCGGCGGCGAAGCTCGCGACGATCATCCGGATGGCGAGCATCGTGAGGACCGCCTCGACGGCGACGACCAGGAGGAGCGGCGCCGCGCGCGGCAGCGCGATGAGCACGCCGAGCACGGTGGCGCCGATCACCAGCGTGAAGAAGAGCGGCACCAGATCGACGACGCTCGCGACGAGCTCGGCGGCGAGCAGCGTGGCGTGACGGAGCGGGTACGCCCGGTACGTCTCCCACGCGAGCTGGCGCGTCCCGCCGAGGCCGCCGCTCATGAGCCCGCCGCCCACCGACAGGAGGAAGAGGAGGGCGCCGACCCACGCCTGCGACGCCGGGAGGCCGATCTTTCCGCCCGCGAAGAAGCCGAGGAGGAACGTGGCCCCGGCGATCGGCAGGAGCGAGGTCCCGAGGACGAACGCGACGACGAGGACCGTCACGATGAAGTGGAACCGGCCGAGCTCGCGCGCGAGGCGGTTCCTCGTGATCTGCGCGTGGCTGGCGAGGAGCGCGCGGAACGCGCCGGTGCGCTTCACAGCCACGAGAGCTCGCCCGTCTGCGCGCCGCCCACGAGCTCGACGAACGCCTTCTCGAGCGTGTCCTCGCCGCGCCGCAGCTCGTCGACCGGCCCGAACGCGCGGAGCTTCCCCTCGTCGAGGATCGCGATGAGCGGGCACAGGCGCTCGACCACCTCGAGGATGTGCGACGTGAGGACGAGCGTCACGCCCCGGCTCCGCAGCGTCAGGAGGATGTCCTTGATCGTCCGGCTCGTCACCGGATCGATCCCCTCGAACGGCTCGTCGAGGAAGACCACGCGCGGCCCGTGGAGGAGCGCGGCGCAGAGCGCGATCTTCTTCTTCATCCCGAAGCTGAAGTCGGCGATCAGCGCGCCGCGCCCCGGCGCCAGATCGAGCTTCGCCTGGAGCTCCTCGGAGCGCCCGTCGATGGTCTCCTCGTCGAGGCCGTAGAGGCGCCCGACGAAGCGGAGGTATTGCGGCGCGGTGAGCATGTCGAGGAGCGCCATGTCCTCGGGCATGACGCCGATTTGTCGCTTGACCTCGAGGGCGCGGGTCGCCAGATCCATCCCGAGCACCCGGATCGATCCGGACGTCGGGCCGAAGAGGCCGGTGACCATCTTCAGCGTCGTCGACTTGCCGGCGCCGTTGCGCCCGAGCAGGCCCAAAAACTCCCCGGGCTCGAGGGAGAAGGAGACATCGTCGACCGCGACCTTGGTACCGAAGTGCTTCGATACTCCGTGCAGCTCGAGGGCCTTCATGGACGACGGCAGTCTAGGGTGCTGGCCGCCAGCGCGAGGAGTGATAAAGCGGAAGGCGGCGCCCGCCGCGCGCGACCTTCGGCCTGGACGGAGCGGCGAGATTTGCCCAGTATCCTGGCCGGCCGAGTCGCCCGTCAGGAGGACGAGCCTTTCAGCAATGCAAAAATCAGCCGATTCGGCCGCGCCTGCGGCCCCGCCGCGCCCTCGCTCGACGACGTCGACCCTTTCGGCGCTCCCTGCTCCGTTCGCTCGGTTCGCCTCGCTCGCTCGGTTCGCCTCGCTCGCCTCGCTCGGTTCGCTCGCACGATTCGCTCCGTCGCGAACGCTCGGGCGCACGGCTCTCGCCCTGGCGGCGGTGTCGCTTTCGGCGTGCGGCCAGAAGACGGAGGCGCCGGGCGGCGGCGCCGGCGCGGCGGCGATGAAGATCCCCGTATCGGTGGTGACCCTCCGTGAGGAGCCGGTGAAGGACGCTAGCGACTATCTTGCGCAGCTCGTCTCGCGGCACCAGGTGGCGCTCTATCCGCAGGTGCTCGGCGCGGTCGGCGCCATTTACGTGAAGCCGGGCGACCGCGTGAAGCGCGGCGCCGCGCTCCTCTTGATCGATCCGCGGAAGGAGGCGGCGAACCTGTCCAACCAGGTGGCGGCGCGCGGGCAGAAGGAGGCGGCGCTCGATCTCGCGAAGAACAACGAGAAGCGGACGATCGCCCTCCTCAAGGAGGGGCTCGTGACGCGCCAGCAGTTCGACGAGGACAAGAGCCTCCGCGAGGTCGCCGAGCAGGAGCTCAAGGCGCAGGAGGCGGCGATCCAGGCGCAGCAGACCCAGCTCGCGTACTACCAGATCGTCGCGCCGTTCGACGGCGTGGTCGGCGACATCCCGGTGAAGCTCGGCGACTTCGTCACGCAGGCGACGAAGCTGACGAGCGTCGCCGAGAACCAGACCCTCGAGGCGTACGTGAACGTCCCGGCGGAGAAGCTCCGCCTCCTGAACGCCGACTCGCGCGTCCAGATCCTCGACGAGACGCGCGCGCTCGTCGTCGAGGCCCCCGTGAGCTTCGTCGCGGAGGAGGCGAACCCGCAGAGCCAGTCCGTCCTCGTGAAGGCGTCGTTCCCGAACGACAAGGCGTCGCTCCGCGCCGCGCAGGTGGTGCGCGCGCGCCTCGTCTGGAGCTCGCGGCCCGGGCTGCGCCTCACCACCGCCGCCGTCATGCGCCAGTCGGGGCAGTACTTCGTCTTCGTCGCCGAGCCGGGCGACGCGGGGCCGGGCACGGTCGCGCACCAGCGGCCGGTGACCCTGGGCGACGTCGACGAGGGCCGGTTCGCCGTCCTCTCCGGGCTCAAGGTGGGCGACCGGGTGATCACGACGCAGCTCCAGAAGCTCCGCGACGACGCGCCGGTCGACCCGACCGAGCAGGCGCCGGCGCTGCCGGACGGCGGCGCGGGCCAAGCCGCTCCTTCCACCGCCTCCACCGCGTCGCCGAAGCCTTAGGCGCCATGGGGTTCGTCGACTTCTTCATCCGGCGCGTCGTCTTCGCGAGCGTCTGCGCGATCCTCATCGTCCTCGTCGGCGCGGTCGCGATCCCGTCGCTCCCCATCGCCCAGTACCCGCAGATCGCGCTGCCGCAGGTCGTCGTCTCGAGCTTCTACGTCGGCGCGAGCGCGACCGAGGTGGAGTCGTCGGTCACGATCCCGCTGGAGCAGCAGATCAACGGCGTCCAGGGGATGAAGTACATCACCTCCTCGTCGTCGAACGACGGGTCGAGCTCGATCAGCGTCGTCTTCGACTCGACGCGCGACATCGATCTCGCCGCGGTCGACGTGCAGAACCGGGTGAACACCGCGCTCGCGCGCCTCCCGGTCGACGTCCGGAACATCGGCGTCACCATCACGAAGAACTCCGGCGCGTTCGTCGGCGCCGCGGCGCTCTACAGCGACGACGACCGGTACGAGGAGAAATTCCTCTCCAACTACGCCGACGTCTTCATGAAGGACCGGCTGAAACGGGTCGCCGGCGTCGCCGACGTCATCATCTTCGGCGAGCGCCGCTTCTCGATGCGCGTGTGGCTCGATCCGGCGAAGCTCGCCGCGCGCGGCCTCTCGCCGAACGACGTGGTGAGCGCGCTCCGCGAGCAGAACGTGCAGGTGGCGGCCGGCGCCATCGGCCTCCCGCCCGCGCCGGACCGGCTGCCGTACCAGTTCTCGGTGCGCACCCTCGGGCGCATCAGCGAGGCGAAGGAGTTCGAGGACGTCGTGGTCCAGTCGCAGCGCGACGGGACGATCGTCCACTTGAAGGACGTCGGCCGCGCCGAGCTCGGCGCCGAGTCGTACTCGACGCTGTCGCGGTGGAGCGGCCACCGCGCGGTCGGCATCGGCATCCTGCAGCTCCCCGGGGCCAACGCGCTGGACGTGAAGGGCCGCGCGGTGAAGGAGCTCGAGCGCCTCGCGGCCGGGTTCCCGCCCGGGATGAAGTACGAGATGGCGTTCGACACGACGCTCGCCGTCAGCGCCTCGGTGCGCGAGGTGCTCATCACCCTCGCCGAGGCGATCGGCCTCGTCATCCTCACGATCTTCCTCTTCCTCCAGAGCTGGCGGACGACGGTCATCCCCGCGATCACGATCCCGGTGTCGCTCGTCGGGACGTTCGCGTTCGTGAAGCTGTTCGGCTTCTCGATCAACACGCTGACGCTCTTCAGCCTCACGCTGGCGACGGGGCTCGTGGTCGACGACGCGATCGTCGTCATCGAGAACATCTCCCGCTTCATGGAGGAGAAGAGGATGCGGGCGCGCGCCGCCGCGTCCGCCGGCATGGCCGAGGTGACGAGCGCGGTCATCGCGACGTCGCTCGTCCTCGTCGCGGTGTTCGTCCCGGTCGCGTTCTTCCCCGGGACGACGGGGAAAATTTACCAACAGTTCTCGCTCACGATCGCGTTCAGCATCTCGCTCTCCGCGTTCAACGCGATCACGCTGACGCCGGCGCTCTCCGCGCGCCTCCTCCGCGTGACGCACGAGTCGGACAAGATGTGGCTGTTCCGCGGCTTCGATCGCGGGCTCTCCGCGGTGCGCGACGCGTTCTCGCGGCTCCTCGCGCTGTCGCTCCGCCACCGCGCGCCGGTGCTCGTCCTCTTCCTCGCCGTGCTCGGCGTGACGGGGTGGGTGTTCAAGAAGGTGCCGATGGGGTTCGTCCCGGACGAGGACCAGGGCTACTTCATCGTCATCACGCAGGGGCCCGAGGGGACGAGCCTCGGGTACACGTCCGACGTCATCGGGCAGATCGAGTCGATCCTCGAGAAGGTGCCGGAGATCCGCGGCTGCTTCGCGATCCCCGGCTTCTCGCTGATCGGGTCCGGGCCGAACAAGGGGGCGATGTTCTGCTCGCTCGTCCCGTGGGAGGAGCGGACGAGGCCGGGGAGCGACGTCGGCGGCGTCATCGCCCGGATCAACCCCGGGCTCATGGGCGTGGGCGGCGCGCTCGCGTTCGCCGTCGCGCCGCCGGCGCTCCAGGGGGTCGGCAACTTCGGCGGCTTCCAGTTCGAGCTCGAGGATCAGACCGCCGATCCGACCATCGATCGCCTCGCGGCCGCGACGAACGCGCTCACCCAGGAGGGGAACAAGAACCCGGCGCTCCGCCGCGTCTTCAGCGCGTTCACCGCCAACGACCCGCAGATCGTGGTCGAGGTCGACCGCGAGCGGGCGAAGACGCTCGACGTGTCGCTCGACGAGCTCTTCTCGACGATGCAGATCTACCTCGGGTCGCAGTACGTGAACGACTTCGTCTTCGGGACGAGGACCTACCGCGTCTACGTGCAGGCCGATCGGGAGTACCGCGCGAAGCCGAAGGACATCGAGTCGCTCTACGTCCGGTCGCGGAGCGGCGAGATGGTCGTCCTGTCGGAGCTCGTGAAGCTGACCGCCACCACCACCGCGCAGACGATCAACCACTACAACCTGTTCCGCTCCACCGAGGTCCAGGGGGCCGCGGCGCCGGGCTACAGCTCCGGCGACGCGCTCGTGGCGATGGAGGACGTGGCGAAGAAGGCGCTCCCGCCGGGGATGTCGTTCGAGTGGTCGGGGATCTCGCTGGAGCAGCTCGAGTCGGGCGGGCAGACGATCTACATCTTCCTCCTCGGCCTCGTCTTCGTGTTCCTGGTGCTCGCCGCGCAGTACGAGAGCTTCGTCCTGCCGTTCATCATCATCCTGTCGGTGCCGGTCGCGCTCCTCGGCGCGCTGCTCCTGCAGTGGTCGCGGGGCTACGCGAACGACGTCTTCTGCCAGATCGGGCTCGTGATGCTCATCGGCCTCGCGAGCAAGAACGCGATCTTGATCGTGGAGTTCGCGAAGGAGCTCCGCGAGCAAGGGCTCTCGATCGTCGCCGCCGCGCAGCGCGCCGCCGAGACGCGCCTCCGCCCGATCTTGATGACGTCGCTCGCGTTCCTCCTCGGCGTCGTCCCGCTCCTCGTGGCCAAGGGGGCGGGGGCGGGGAGCCGTCACTCGCTCGGGACCGCGGTCTTCGGCGGGATGGTCGCCGCGACGGTGCTCAACCTGTTCTTCATCCCCACGCTCTACGTCTTCATCGAGACCCTCCGCGAGCGCCGCGCCGCGCCCGAAGGCGAGCCCGCGGACGACGGCGAGGAGGTCGCGCGCGTGGTCGACGAGGGCGGCGCCCCCGCGGAGTGAGCCGGCGCGGCGCGCCGCGCGCGCCTCAGCGCGGCGCGATGCTCGCGACGAGCGCGTCGAACGCGGGGCGCGCGGCGGCGACGGTGGCCGCGGGGCCGGTCATCTTGAAGAAGTAAGGGGTCCCCGGCGCCTCGACGACGGCGCCGAGGAGCGCCCACCCGGCGCGCGGGCCCGCGTTCGCGCCGCCCATCATCCCGCCGCCGGCGAACGTGCCCGCGATCTCGACGACGGTCACCTTGATCCCGTGCACCTTCTTCTCGGTGCGCTTCTCGGGGCTCGCCTCCGAGAACTGCCCGACCCACCGCTGGACGTTCGCGTCGGTCGATCCGCCGGCGCGCGTCACGCTCACGTCGACCGGCTCGTCGCTCCCCTTCGCGCTCGGGACGCGGTACGTCGCGAGGCGCATCGAGCTCGGGTTCGGCACGGTCTTCCACGCGTCCGGCACCTTCCACGCGATCGACGCGTCGTCGTCCGCCGCCGGTGCGCCGCCGCCGCTCGCGGAGGCCGGCGGATGATCGGGCGGCAGATCGCCGTTCGGACCGCCGGCCGCGCCGATCGGCGGGTGGTCGGGCGGCAGATCGCCGTTCGGACCGCCGGCCGCGCCGATCGGCGGATGATCCGGCGGCAGATCGCCGCGCGGGTCGTCCGCGCCGAACGGCGCGGTATCGGGCTGGCGCGCGACGGGCGCGGCGCGGGGCGGCGCGTCGGGGGTGCGCGTGGCGGCGACGACGGCGGCCCCGGCGACGACGACCACCAGGGCGATGGGGAGCGGACGGATGGACACGCGCGGTGCATACCACCGCTCGCGCGCCGTGTCCGTCGCTCGCGCGGTCCTGGCGCGCTCACAAAACGAAACGGAGCTCGCCGGCGGGGGGGGCCGACGAGCTCCGTCGCGCGGATCGCGGGCCCGCTCAGCGATGGATGCGGAGCTTGCCCTGGCTCTGGTGGCCGCCGATGAGGCGCTGCGTGAACCACCAGCGGTGACCCTCGCAGTCCTCCGCCTCGTAGCTCCGGTTCGTCCCCCAGTCGTCGCCGTAGTCCTTCGTCTCGGGCTCCATGATGATCGACGCGCCGGCGTTGCGCGCGCGCGAACAGTGCTCGTCGACGTCGTCGACGTAGACCATCAGGTACTGCGTGTTCGCGCCCTGGAGCGCGCGCGGGCTCCTCTTGTACGAGCCGCGCGACGCGGAGCCCACCATGATGACCCCCTCGCCGAACACGAGCTCGGAGTGGAGGATGCCGCCGCCGTCTGCCTCGACGCGGAGGCGCGTTTCGAAGCCGAACGCGCGACAAAGCCAATCGACGGCCTTGTCCGCGTCATCATAGAAAATACCGGCGGAAATGCGCGGCCAACCCGCAGGGGGACTCTTGTGCATGGTTCACCTCGTGCTGGGGGAATGTAAGCTTTGGTGTGGAAGCGCGGAAGCAACGGGTTCGATAGAGCTGAAACGAAAATAGTCCGCGGGAAGGTCAGGCGTTGTCAAGGCGCGGCCGAGGGGAACGCGAACGCAGATCGTTCGACGCGCCGATCGCGCTGCACCACGCGGCGAACGCCGCGGCGGGGACGCCGCGAAAGCGCAGATCGTCGAGCGTCTCGGGGAGCGGCACGTCCTCGGCGAGCGTCGCGAGGCGGCGGTAGAGGCGCACGGCGTCGATCTCGGCGGCGAGCACCGACGCGAGCGCGGGCGCGCCGCGCACGTCGGCCTTCCACTCCGCGGCGCGCTTCGGGATGGCGTCGAGGCTCCCGTGCGCGCGGAGGAGCGCCGCCGCCGTCTTCTCGCCGAAGCCGCGGAGCCCCGGGATGCCGTCGGCGGTGTCGCCGACGAGGGCGAGGTAGTCGGGGATCTGCGCCGGCGTCACGCCGCGCGCGGCGAGGAGCGCCGCCTCGTCGATGACCTTGCGCCGCATGCGATCGACCTGGACGACGCGGTCGCCGCGGAGGCACTGCCCGAGGTCCTTGTCCGGCGTGAGGATCCGCACCTGCTCGACCTCGTCGCGGAAGCGCGCCGCGGCGGTCGCGAGGGCGTCGTCGGCCTCCCACTGCTTCATCGACCACGTCACGATCCCGAGCGCGCGCGTCGCCTCCTCGACGGCGTCGAACTGCGCGAGGATCTCGGGCGGGACGCCGTCGTCGGTCTTGTACCCGTCGAAGAGGTCGTTGCGGAACGACCGGATCGGGTTGTCGAACGCGACGGCGAGGTGGGTGACGCGCTCGTCCGGGTCCTCGAGGAGCGTGAGCATCGACCACACGACGCCGATCGTCGCCTTGCGATCGCGGCCCGCCGGATCGACGTGCCCGGGGCGCTTCGAGAAATGGGCGCGAAAGAGCTCGTACGTGCCGTCGACGAGGTGGAGGCGCACGGTCACGCCCCGCGCCCCGGGCGCGCGCTCGACGTCGTGTTCATGCGCGGCAACGTCGTCGAAAATCGGACGCGACGCAACGCGCGCCGGCCGCGCCGCCCCTTTCGCCGTCGTCGCGTCATCGCGCGAGGTACGCCGCGAGCGACGCGGGGTCGTTCGCGGCGGCGCGCGCGTCCTCGAGCCGCACCTCGCCCGCCTGCACGCGGTCGGCGAGGCAGCGCTCGAGCGAGAGCTGCCCTTCGCGCCGGCCCGACTGGAGCGCGGTCACGATCTGCGAGGTCTTCCCCTCGCGGACGAGGCTGGCTACGGCGTGCGTCGCGCGGAGCACCTCCATCGCCGGGACGCGCCCGGCGCCCCGCGCGCGCGGCAGGAGGCGCTGGGCGACGACGGCGCGGAGCGCGTCGGCGAGCTGGACGCGGATCTGCCCCTGCCGCTCCGGCGGGTACGCGTCGACGATCCGCTCGATCGCCGACGCGGCGGACCGGCTGTGGATCGACGCGAGGACGAGGTGCCCCGTCTCGGCGGCGGTGAGCGCGAGCGCGATGCTCTCCGGGTCGCGCATCTCGCCCACCACGAGGACGTCGGGGTCCTGCCGGAGCGCGTCGCGGAGGCCGGACGCGTAGTCGGGCGTGTCGCGCCCGATCTGCCGGCGGCGGACGAGCGACCGCTCGCCGGCCGCCAGCGCGTACTCGATCGGGTCCTCGAGCGTCACGAGGACGATGGTGCGCCGCCGCAGCGCCTCCTGGGCGAGCGCCGCCAGGGTCGTCGACTTGCCCGACCCGGTCGCGCCGGCGACGAGGACCAGGCCGTCGCTCAGCATCGCGAGGTCGTCGAGCGGCGCCGGCGCGCCCAGGGACGACAGCGCCGGGGCGGCGCGCGGGAGGAGGCGCACGGCGGCGACGAGGCCGTCGGCCGCGGCGTACGCGTGCACCCGGAGGCGC
>Ga0105247_10000496_pt1 | contig 32545 bp, 17 predicted proteins | sample KBSS24metaG_FD_81519 | JGI IMG/M metagenome (GOLD analysis project Ga0105247, IMG submission 81519) | Switchgrass rhizosphere microbial communities from Kellogg Biological Station, Michigan, USA - KBS S2-4 metaG | ecosystem: Host-associated > Plants > Roots > Rhizosphere > Soil | place...
CTGGGCCGGAGGCGAGGCGGTGCGAGTGGAGCTGGAGGGGCACGGGCGCGATGGGTTATGGGGGGCGGGGCGTGGCCGCGATGACGAGGGCTACGGAAACGAGGAGTGCGGAGTGGAGCGCACGGCGGGCTGGTTCACGGCGGCCTATCCGCTTGTCATCGAGGTTGGTCCAAGCGCGGGGGTGAGTGCTGAGGGAGCGGCGGCGCTGGAGTGGGTGAAGCGGGTGCGGGAGGCCAAGGCCGGTGTGCCAGGTGGGGGAGAAGGGTACGGGTTGGTGCGGTACGTGAGCGAAGGAGAGGCGGCGCGGGCGCAGCGGGCGGCTGAGGGAGCCGAGGCGGAGGTGAGTTTCAACTACCTGGGCCAGTTCGACCAGTCTTTCACTGCAGACGCCTTGTTTGAACTCGCGCCCGAGTCGAGTGGCGCGGCGCAAGCTGCGGATGAACAGCGCAGCCACCTGCTGCAGGTCACGGCGCTGGTAGCCGATAAGCAGTTTCGCGTTGACTGGTCTTACAGTGAAAATGTGCATCTCGCTTCCACCATCGAGCGCCTCGCAGATGAGTGCATGAGAGTGTTGCGTGCGCTCGTCGCACACAGTCAAACGGACAAAGTGGATGAGTACAACCCCTCGGATTTCGCTGACTTCGCCTGGGGTCAAGACGACATCGCCTCCATCGTGGCAGTAATAGACAACCTCGAATAGAGCTGTGCGGCTGACATGAAAAACGTGGAGACTTTCTATCCTCTCTCTCCTATGCAACAGGGGTTGTTGTTCCACAGCCTGTTCGCGCCGGAGTCGGGAGTGTACGTCGAGCAAATTAGTTGCACCCTCGATGTCGATTTGAATGTGCCGGCGTTCCAGCGGGCGTGGCAGGAGGTCGTTCAGCGCCATCCCGTCCTCCGGACTTCGTTTATCGCACAGGGATTGAAAGAGCCGGTTCAAGCCGTACACAAGAATGTGAGCATAGAGTGGGAGGAAGAGGACTGGAGCAGTGTGAGCGCAGAGGACGTCTCCGAGCGGCTGGAGGCCTTCCTCCTCGCGCAACGCCAGCGTGGCTTCCGCCTTTCTCACCCACCGTTACTGCGCTTCGCGCTGCTGCGCCTCGGCTCGCGCGAGTACCGCTTCATCTGGTGCTGGCACCACCTGCTGCTCGATGGCTGGTCGCTGCCGCTGTTGTTCTCCGAGGTGTTTGCACTCTATGCGGGAGGCAGCGCCGCCGCACTGGTGGAGCGGCGACCTTACCGCGACTTCGTGGCCTGGGTGCGAGCGCGGGAGCGGGGCGGGGCTGGTGCGGCGGCCGAAGTCTACTGGCGGGAGGCGTTGCGGGGCTTCAGTACGCCGACTTCGCTGCGGGGGTTGGAGCGGCGCGGCGGGAGCCGGGCTGGGGAGCGGCAGGCGGAGGTAGTGGCGCGGCTGGGTGAGGGGACGAGTGCGGCGCTGTTGGGTGCGGCGCGCGCGCGTGGGTTGACGCTGAATGCGACGGTGCAGGGGGCCTGGGCACTGACGCTGATGCGTGTGAGCGGGGCAGAGGATGTGGTGTTTGGGGCGGTGGTGTCAGGACGGGGCGGCGGGTTAGAGGGAATCGAGCGGATGGTGGGACTGTTCATCAACACGCTGGCGGTGCGGGCGCGGGTGAAGCGGTGGAGCGAGGGTGCGTGGGAGTGGTTGAGGCGGTTGCAGGACGAGCAGGTGGAGGCCAGAGAGCACGAGCAGGTGGGGCTGGTGGAGGTGGCTGGGTGGAGCGAGGTAGGGCGAGGAGTGGGTTTGTTCGAGACCCTGCTGGCATTCGAAAACTATCCCGTCGATGAGTCGGTCCAGGAGACGCGGTTGGCTTTCGAAATCGAGGAGATCAAGACAAGCATCCCGATCAACTACCCGTTGACCATGACGGTCGTTCCAGGTCCGGACATGATCCTGCGGCTCGCATACGATGCCGGCCGTTTCGATGAGCTTGCCGTCAACGAACTCCTTCACGAGTTTCGCACTGCCCTACGCTTTCTAGCCACGCATGAGGATGCGGAACTGGGTGAGTTGAACAACCTGCTGAACGATGAAAAGAGAGAGAGGCGCTCGGCGGCAGAAGAAGATCTCAAGCAAATGCGGGGTCTGAAGTTTAGAACGGTCAGGCGCGCTGGAGTGACTACGGAGTCCGTCCAGGTAGCCAGGTCTATCGCGGAAGACTGAGCGCGAAGTCCGAGGGTGGCCTGCAGTAGGTGAGCAATGCAGGAGATTTGTTATGTGCACGTGCCTAAGACCGGCGGGCACAGTTTATTAGCCGACAGTGCCGCTGCGCTCGGCGGCATTGAGGTCGCGATCGAAGGGCAAAACTTCGTCACTTACCGCGCCATACAGAGGCCCCATCTCACCTTGACGTATATCGGTCATAACACCGGGCCCGCCGACTACATGACCATTGCTCGATACAAGAGGCAACATCCTCACTGCTTCGCATTCGCCTTTGTGCGGAACCCCTACGACCGTCTGGTTTCCGCATTTCACTATCTCAGCAAAGGCGGATTAAACGAATCGGATCGGCGCGACAGGTTTCTGTATGTGCGCGCATACCAGAGCAACTTTCGCATGTTCGTGCTTCACGCGTTCGCCGGACCAGAGCCGCCGATAATCTTTCGCCAGATCCATCTGCGCCCCCAGGTGGATTGGCTGTGCGACGAGTCTGGCCGTGTCGTGGTCGATTACCTCGCGCATTTCGAATCGATCGAATCCGCGTATGAGGATCTCGGGCGCCGGTTCGGAGTTGTGCTGCCCTCGCCCTCGCATGAAAACAAGTCCCAGCACCGGCGCTACGAAACCTATTACGACGAGAACCTGCGGGCGGTGGTGGCGCACGCCTATCGGGCTGACTTCGAGCGGCTGGGATACCAGACCTGAATCAATCAAACACCCTCACTTACAGACACACACATTCTTAATTAACGTTTCGACGACAACATTTTCCAATTCGCAGTGACACGTGAAAACGGAGGTACGGAGATGGAGAAGGTCATTCAAGGCTATCGTTTGTCACCGCAGCAAGATCGCCTTTGGCAGCTGCAAGAAGTGGGAGCGGATGCGCCTTACTCTGTTCAATACTCGGTGCTTGTTGAAGGCCGGCTAGACGCGAGCGCGCTCGAAGAAGCATTGAAACAGACTGTCGCCCGTTATGAAATCCTTCATACCAGTTTCCAGAAGTTCCTGGAAATGAAGGCCCCACTTCAGGTGATCGTCGACGCCGAACCGCCCTCGTTCGCTCAACACGATTTGAGCGGGTACGAGCAGGCTGAGCACCAGGCTCGTGTCGAGTCGATTCTCGATGACGAGAGACGTGCGGCTGTATGCCCGCAGTCAGGCGCTGCGCTGCGGGTCTCGCTGCTGACTCTAAACGCGGACCGGCACTTACTGGCCATCACCTTACCTGCGCTCTGCGGCGATCTCACATCGTGTCAAATCCTTCTGTCGGAGGTGATGCGTTCTTACGCGAGGCAGACGGGGAGCAGGAATGAGCCGCTACAGTACGCGGACATTGCACAGGTGTTCAACGACCTTCTCGAGTCGGACGATACGCGCGCTGGAAGAGAATACTGGCACGAACAGAATGGCGTCGCCGCTCTCGACGGTACTCTGCCCTTCGAGAAGAGCCGGGCGACGGGACAGCGGTTCAGCCCGCGCGCGGTTGAGTTGGCGCTCCCAGCGGGCGCTTTGCTGAGAGTCGCGGAGTTGGCCCAGGGCGCGGACGGATCCGCCCCGATGTTCTTTCTGACCTGTTGGCAGGTCCTGCTACAACGTTTGCTCGGCGGGACGGATGTGACCGTGGGCGTTCACTACGAAGGACGCGACGCAGACCTTCAAGAGGCCGTTGGCTTGTTCGCTAAGTACTTGCCTGTTCGCTCTGATTTCGGCGGCGACACATCCTTCGAGGAGGCCTGGCGTCGCACAAGAGAGGCGACTGCGGAGGTGGAGCAGTGGCAGGACTATTTCGTGTGGGAGGCGTTCGAAGACGCTGACGCGCACGCGCCGGAGCAGTCCTTTTTCCCGTTCGCGTTCGAGTGGGTGGACCAGCCCGCACCGTCTTTCGCCGGAGATCTAAAGCTCTCGGGCGTGGGCCACTACACGCTCACGGAGAGATTCAAGCTCAAGCTGACGTGCATTCGTGACGCCGACTCGCTGCGTGCGGAAATGGTTTACGACGCAGGACTCTACGAAGCAGACGACGTCCGGCGGCTGGCCGAGGAATTCGAGACCTTAGCAGAGAGCGCGTTGAAGACGCCGCGTAGGGAAGTACGCGCGCTGGAAATCGTGGGCGAGCGCGAGCGCCGCAAACTGCTGGTCGAATGTAACCGCACAGACAGCGACTACACGGCAAAGCGCTGCGTCCACGAACTGTTTGAGGAGCAGGCGGCGCGCACGCCGGACGGCGTTGCGCTCGTTTTCGGCGAGCAGCAGCTCACCTACCGCGACTTGAACACGCGGGCTAACCAGTTGGCACGGCGCCTGCGCCGCCTCGGCGCCGGGCCGGAAGTGAAAGTCGGCATTTACTTCAGGCGATCACCCGAGGCCCTGGTCGCGCTATTGGGAGTGTGGAAGGCGGGCGGCGCTTACGTCCCGCTCGACCCGACCTTCCCGCCAGCGCGCGTGAGTCTCATGCTGGAGGACTGCGACCCCGCAGTGATGTTGACGGAAACGCGCCTCGCCGAGACTCTGCCAGCGCAGCCGGCACCTGTGCTCTGCCTGGATACGGACTGCGATTTCGTCACCTCCGAAAGCGGCGAAAACCCGGGATGGCGTGCTGACGTGGGGAATGCCGCGTACGTGATTTACACCTCCGGTTCGACGGGCCGGCCGAAGGGCGTCGTCGTTGAGCACAGGCAGCTCATCAACTACCTGTACGCGGTCTTTGAGAAGCTGCAACTCAGGGACAACGCGAGCTATGCCACTGTCTCTACACTCGGGGCCGACCTCGGACACACCACTCTGTTCGCGTCACTTTGCACGGGCGCGACCCTCCATCTCATCTCGGAGGAAATGGCTGCCGACACCCACGCGCTGGCCGAGTATTTCCAACGTCACAAGATAGACTGCCTCAAGATCGTCCCGTCACACCTTGCGGCGCTGGTGGCTTCAGTCGAGCCGGAGCAGATCATGCCCCGCCGGCAACTCATCCTGGGTGGCGAGCTCGTCCCGCCCGGGTTGCTGAAGAAGTTGCAACAGGCGAAGACTGACTGTGAAGTGGTGAACCATTACGGACCGACAGAGACCACTGTCGGTGTCCTCACTTACCACGCCGGAGTTAGCGGCACGGAAGCTCCGCTCGGAACTCTGCCGCTGGGCCGCCCGCTCAGCAACACCCGCGTTTACGTGCTCGATGCGCAACTGAACCCCGTGCCCACCGGCGTCGCGGGCCAACTCTACGTCGCCGGGGCGGGTCTCGCGCGCGGCTACCTCAACGACCCCGTGGCGACCGCGGCGAGTTTCGTCCCCGAACCCTTTGGCGACGAGGCGGGCGCACGCCTTTACGGGACCGGCGATCTTGTACGCTATCTGCCCGACGGCAACATCGAGTTTCTCGGTCGCGTCGACGATCAAATAAAGGTAAGAGGCTTTCGTATCGAACCGGGTGAGATCGAAGAGGTGTTGAGGCAGCACCGCGCCGTTGAGCAGGTCAAAGTGCTGGCGCGCGACACTCCCACGGGAGAAAAGCGTTTGGTTGCTTATCTGGTTCCCAAAGATCTCCACGCCTCAACAGTCCGGCAGTGGCTTCGCTTGGAAAGAGAGGGCCGTCTCAATAGCCGCCAGCGCTACGAACTGCCGAATCGAATGCTCGTCGCCAGCCAGAACAAGAACGATACGGATCTTATGTACCGTGAGATCTTTAAGGAAAAGATCTACTTGCAGAACGGGATCGTGTTGAAAGATGGAGATTGCGTGTTCGATGTCGGCGCGAATATCGGGATGTTCAGTCTCTTTGTGGGCCGGATGTGCAGGAACGCCGAAATCTATGCCTTTGAACCTATCCCGCCTTTGTTTGAGCTGTTGCGCGCAAATGCGGCGCTCTATGGGCTCGAGGCAAAACTCTTCAAGTGCGGTGTTTCCGCCGACACAACGCAGCAAGAGTTTACCTACTATCCCCACCTCACTCTAATGTCCGGGCGTTTTGCGGATCTAAAGCAGGATCAAGAGGTCGTCAAGTTGTTCGAGTCGAACCGGCGGTCCGAAGAAGCGATCGCCTGGGACGATGGACTGTTGAATGAAATGCTGAACGAGAGAATGACGAGTGAGAGTTTCGTCTGCCAGATGAAGCGCATTTCCGATGTTATTCGCGAGAATCGAATCGAGCGAATTGACTTGCTGAAGATCGACGTTCAGAAAAGCGAGATGGAAGTGCTTCGAGGCATAGAGGAGAGTGATTGGTCCAGGATTCAGCAGGTCGTTCTGGAAGTGCACGACATTGATGGCCGGCTGCGGCAAGTTGTGTCGCTGCTAGAGGCGCGCGGTTTTGAGGTGACGGTCCAACAAGAGGCAATGCTCAAAGAAACGGGGATGTACAACGTCTACTGCATCCGGCCTCGACATGCTCAGAATCTTTCGAGCGGCAACGGCCGACATGAGGCAACCGAAGATTTACCCGAGTGGACCAGTCCCGACTCGTTGATTGAAGACGTCCGCGCCTACCTCAAGACTAACCTGCCCGACCACATGATTCCATACGGTTTTGTCCTGCTCGAGGAGTTGCCGCTGACCTCGAATGGCAAAATCGACCGCCACGCCCTGGCCGCGCTCGAACAGTCACAACTCAACTTCGACCGGGAATACGTCGCGCCGCGCACGCCGGTGGAAGAGGTTATCGCCAACATCTGGACCAGCATTCTCCAGGTAAAGCGCGTAGGCGCGCACGACAACTTCTTCGATCTCGGAGGCCACTCCCTGCTTGCAATGCAACTCGCATCGCGGCTCCGCAGCAGTTTCAAAGTGGAAACGCCGCTCCCCGTTCTGTTCGAGGCCCCCACAGTATCGAGCCTTGCCGCCAACATCGAGGCGGCGATGCGTAACGCGCACGGCGTAGAAGCACCTGCGCTCGTCCCCGTGACGCGCGACCCTGAGCCGCCGCTTTCGTTCGCCCAGCAGCGCCTCTGGTTCCTGGACCAACTCAACCCCGGACTCTCGAACTACAACATGGCGACCGCACTCCGGCTTATCGGGACGCTTGACGTGCAGGCGCTGCGCCTCAGCCTCGACGAGATCGCCAGGCGGCACGAGGTGTTGCGCACGACGTTGCCGTCATACGAAGGCGTGCCAGTGCAGCGCATTGCGCCGGAGGCGAAGTTCCAACTGCCGCTTACAGACCTTAGCTCGCTGCCAAAGGCAGAGCGGGAGGCCGAGGCGCGGAGAATGGTCCGCGAGGAGGCGTCGGCCCCCTTCGATCTTGCGCACGGACCACTGTTTCGTGTGAAGCTGCTACGGCTCGGCGACGCGGAGCACCTCGTGCTCTTTACGATGCACCACATCATCAGCGACGGCTGGTCGATGGCAATCCTCGTCCGCGAGGTGGCGACGCTTTACGAATCTTTCATGGGCGAGCAGCCGTCACCGCTCGCAGAGTTGCCAATCCAGTATGCTGACTACTCGGTTTGGCAGCGCGACTGGCTGCGCGGTGAGGAGCTCGAACGCCACCTCGACTACTGGCGCGCACAACTCGCGGGCGCGCCAGCCGTTACAGAGTTGCCGACCGATCGACCGCGACCGCCCGTCATGAGGTTCCGCGGCGCGTGGGAGGACGTAGCCCTGTCAGCGGAGTTGAGCGGAGCCATCAACGCGCTTAGCAGGCGGGAGGGGGCGACCCTCTTCATGACGCTGCTCACGGCTTTTCAGGTGTTGCTCCACCGTTACTCGGGGCAGGCCGACATCGTGATCGGCTCGCCCATCGCGGGCCGCAACCGAACCGAGATCGAAGGCTTAATCGGGTTCTTCGTCAACACGCTGCTACTGCGCACGAAGCTGTCCGGCAATCCAACCTTCCGCGAGCTGCTCAGCCGTGTGCGCGAGTCAGCGCTCGAAGCTTACGCCCACCAGGACGTGCCTTTCGAGAAGATCGTAGAGGAGTTGCAGCCGGAGAGGGATCTCAGCCGCCAGCCGCTCTTCCAGGTCGTTTTCGCGCTTGGCAACATGCCGAGGCCGGACATCAAACTGCCGGGTTTAACCATCAGCCCTTTCCTGGACGACGACGCGCCGCGGGATGCAGACGACGAGGACAAGAAGCGCACCGCCAAGTTTGACATTACGCTCTCCCTGCGTGAGACCCCTGGTGGAATGAGGGGCTCCGTCGAGTACAACACAGACCTGTTCGACGCCTCCACCATCAGGCGCCTGCTCGACTCGTGGCAATCTTTACTAGAGGGCGTCGTTGCGAACCCACACGCGAGGATTTCGGAACTCCCGGTACTGAGCACCGAGGAGCGGCGCAGACTGACGCTCGACTTCAACCGAACAGCCACGGACTACCCGAAGAGCGAGACCATTCAAAGCCTGTTCGAGTCGCAAACTGCGTTGGCGCCCGACGCCCTGGCCCTGGTCTTCGGCGATGAACACCTCACCTACCGCAGGCTCAACGAGGAGGCCAACCGGCTGGCCCATTATTTACGGCAGGAAGGCGTCGGCCCGGACGTGCCTGTTGCCGTGCTGACGGAGCGATCGGTCGAGATGGTCGTTGGATTGCTCGGGGTTCTAAAGGCGGGCGGCGCTTACGTCCCGCTCGACCCAACTTCTCCGCAGGAGCGGCTCGCATTCATGCTGGAGGACGCGGGCATCCGCCACGTGCTGGCGCAAAAGCACCTGGGGATTGTGCTGCCGCCGGCGACGGGCCTGAAGGTGTTTTACCTGGACGCGCATTGGTCTTCTCTCAAAGACCTGAGCACGGAAAATCCGCCCTCCGTGACCGGGCCAGACGACCTCGCCTACATCATCTTTACGTCGGGTTCGACGGGCATGCCGAAGGGAGTGAGCGTCGCGCATCGCGCGGTCGTCCGCCTGATCAGAAACACCGACTACGCCGATTTCGGACGGGGCGAAGTCCACCTGCAACTCGCTCCCCTCTCCTTCGACGCCTCGACGTTCGAAATCTGGGGCAGCCTGCTCCATGGTGCGCGTCTCGTCGTGATGCCGCCACAGCAGCCCTCCCTGGAGGAACTCGGCAGTGCCGTGCGTGAGCATGGTGTGACGACACTCTGGCTGACAGCAGGGCTGTTCCACGTCATGGTGGATCACCGGGTGGATGACTTAAAAGGAGTGCGACAACTGCTCGCTGGCGGCGATGTGCTGTCCGTCTCGCACGTTCAGAAGTTCCTGCAAGAATCGGAGGCGGGCTGCCTGATTAACGGCTATGGCCCGACAGAGAGCACGACCTTCGCCTGCTGCTACCGGATGCGTGGCGAGCAGGCAGAGAACTTCGGCCACAACTCGGTTCCGATCGGGCGGCCCATCGCCAACACGCAGGTTTACATACTCGACGCGTACGGCGAGCCCGTCGCGGTCGGTGTCGCCGGCGAACTCTACATCGGCGGCGATGGCCTCGCACGCAACTATCTGAACCGTCCTGGCCTAACCGCTGAACGCTTCGTCCCCGCACCGTTCTCGGGCGAGGCTGGCGCGCGCCTCTACCGCACCGGCGACCTCGTGCGCTATCTGCCCGACGGAAACATCGAGTTCACAGGCCGCCTTGACGACCAGGTGAAAATACGCGGCTTCCGCGTCGAGACTGGAGAAGTCGAGGCGTTGCTCGGCCAGCACCCGGCGGTGCGCGAGACGGTGGTCGTCGCGCGCGAAGACACAGAGGGCGACAGGCGCCTCGTCGCTTACGTGGTGGTTGTGGAGCAGGAGGGGGCGACGGCGAACGATCTGCGCATGTATCTGAGGCAGCGCCTGCCCGGTTACATGATCCCGGCCTCCTTCGTTCTCCTTGAGAGACTGCCACTCACGGAGAACGGCAAAGTTGACCGTCGAGCCCTGCCCGAGCCACACGACGACAGAGTCGAGTTGGACACCAACTTCGTATCTCCGCGCGACACGGTCGAACTCCTGCTCGCGCAGATCTGGGAGGACGTGCTCGACATGCAGCGCGTCGGCGTCTGCTCAAACTTTTTCGAGCTGGGCGGCGACTCGATTCTCGCCGTCATCCTCATGGCGCGCATCGACCGCGTCTTCGGCATTCAGCTCCCGCTGGCCGTCCTCTTCGAAGGAGCGACCATCGAGCACCTCGGCGTCATGCTCCGCCAGGAGAAAAGCCCTCTGCCTTATTCGTCCCTCGTGGCGATCCAGCCTCACGGCACGCTACCGCCCTTCTTCTGCGTCCACCCCGCAGGCGGAACTGTTCACTGCTACTTCGATCTTGCGCACAGCCTCAGTCCCGACCAACCCTGCTACGGACTTCAGTCAAGGGGGCTTGACGAGGACGACGACATGGATGTGGGAATCGAGGAGATGGCAGCGCACTACGTCGAGCAAATACGTTCCGTCCAACCTGAAGGGCCGTACCGTCTCGGCGGGTGGTCGCTCGGCGGGAGCGTCGCCTACGAGATGGCACTTCAACTCAAAGAGCAGGGGCAGGAGGTGAGCTTGCTCGCGCTGCTTGACGCGGGGCTGCGCGACACCGATAACTCAGTACAAGAGGCCATCACTGCCGACAATGCGGAGTTGTTGCGCCTCAGCCTCAACGAGATGCTCGGCGACACCATCTCGGCATCGCTCGACCACCTGCGCACACTCGACCTCGATGAGCAACTCCAGTTCGTGATGGAACTGGCGCGCAGGTCTAATAAGATGGTCCCCGATTTTCAGCTCTCGCAGGCGCGCCGCCTGTTCAACCTCTTCAAGAACAACCTCCACGCATTGCGAGACTACCGGCCACGACGCTATCCGGGCCGCATAGTCCTCTTCAGGCCGAGCGACGAACTGCCCGAAGGCACGGACAACCTCGCGCGGAACTGGGACAAACTAGCGGACGGAGGTGTCGAAACCCAACTCGTTCCCGGTACGCACCACAGCATGATCATGAAGCCGAACGTCTCCGCCCTCGCCGAAAAACTCGGCAAGTACCTCAACGAGACGGAGGCCGGCGGCGCAGCACAAGTCGTCATTCGCTTGATGGATGCTTAAACACGGCGACGCTGAGGACAGGATCCCAATATGAACTTTCTGACTTTCGTATTCCGCACCTCTCGCTGGAGCGTCATCACTTCGATCCTTGCCGGGGTGCTGAGCGGAGCCGCAAATATCGGTCTGCTCGCCCTCATAAACTCAGCGCTGAATCGCCAGGGGGGCACAGCCGCGCCGTCCGTCTGGATGTTCATGGTCCTCAGCTTGTTCGCCCTTGCCTGCCGGGTCACCTCCGAGCTGGTGCTGCTCCGGCTCGGTCAGAAGACGACTTACAACCTGCGCGTGAAGTTATGGCGGCAGATTTTGGCGGTGCCCCTGCGCCGCCACGAGGAACTAGGTCGCCATCGCCTGCTGACGGCACTCACGGACGATGTGTTCACCATCGCCAACTTCGTAACGTTCCTGCCGTCGCTCTTCATTAGCGTCGCTCTCGTGCTCGGCTGTCTGATCTACCTGGGCTGGCTCTCATGGACGGTGCTGGCGCTGGTGCTCGGGTTCATGGTCGTCGGCGTCACTACTTACCACCTCCCCGCGCAGCGTGGGCGGCGCTATTTCCGGCTCGTGCGCGAGGGGCAGGACGCGCTGTTCAAACAGTTCCGCGGGCTGACGGAGGGTATAAAGGAGTTGAAGCTACACCACGCGCGCCGCCATTTGTACTCCCTCACGTTCGAGGAGACGGCCGTCTCGCAGCGCCACTACAACACCCTCGCGGGTAGCATCTTCGTCGCCGCCGCAAGTTGGGGACAGATTCTTTTTCTCGTTCTCATCGGCCTCATCGTGATGACTCTTCCCGGCTTCGGCAGTTTCGACCGCCGAATCCTCACCGGTGCGGCGCTCGCGTTGCTTTTCATGCGAGCGCCCCTCGAAGCCATCCTCGCCGCGCTGCCACATCTGGGGGGCGCGAGCGTGGCCGTCAACAACGTCGAGAAACTCGGCCTTTCGCTTATCGAAGAGAGCGAGAAGGAGCCGGCCAGCCTCGCAGGACCAATTGACGGCTGGCGGAGCATTGAACTGGACGGCGTCACGCACGTCTACCGCGGCGAAAAGGACGGCGACCAGTTCACGCTCGGTCCTGTAGATTTGAGGTTGCAGCCAGGAGAGTTGGTGTTCCTGGCAGGCGGAAACGGCAGCGGCAAAACCACGCTCGCGAAAATTCTCACCGGCCTCTATCGTCCGGAGCGCGGGCAGATTCGCCTCGACGGCGAGGTCGTTGACGACGACAACCTTGAGCGATACAGGCAGCTCTTTTCCGCAGTATTCTCTGACTTCTACCTCTTCGAGAGCCTACGCGGCCTAAGCGGCGGAGACCTCGACGCAGAGGCGCATACCTACCTCACGCTGCTGCAACTCGACGACAAGGTGCGGGTCACGGACGGCACGCTCTCGACAACAGAACTTTCACAGGGACAGCGCAAGCGACTGGCCTTGCTTGCCGCTTACCTCGAAGACCGCCACATCTACGTCTTCGATGAATGGGCCGCCGACCAGGACCCGTTTTACAAAGACACCTTTTACTACCAACTTCTGCCGGAACTAAGGGCGCGAGGCAAGACGCTCTTCGTCATCACGCACGACGACAGGTACTACCATCTGGCTGACTACGTCGTCCGTTTGGACGAGGGAAGAATGCACGCCCTTGAAGCGGCGCCATCGGTCGCGGCGCCATCGTTGAATATCTAGGAGAACCGAAGGGCTGTCTCCCCTGTTTTGCGAAGATCTTGTGTCGCATTTTGAGTTACACTTCGCCGCATTAACTGAGGGCGCAGCATTCTTTGAGGAGGACCAATGACTACTCTGCTTAAGGATGTCTATTACAGTTTGAGGGGCCTGACGCGGAGACCCTCATATACGGCTATCGCAGTGATCACTCTGGCGCTGGGGATCGGGGCGAATACGGCCATCTTCAGCGGCCTTAACGCGATTCTGCTGAAGTCGCTGCCTTTCAGACAACCCGAAAATTTAATGATGGTCTATCTGGTGAACCCCGACAGCACGGAGAAAGGGGAAGAGAGCCAGCCTTGGTCCTACCCGAAGTACAAGGTGTTGAGAGATCAGAATCGCAGTTTCGAGGCGGTTGCCGCATTCAGCAAACAGGACTTCTCACTGACGGACACGGAGACGCCCGAGCGGCTTACTGGCGAGATTGTCTCGGCGGGCTACTTCGCGCTGCTCGGGGTGAACGCGCAAGTCGGGCGGGTGTTCGCGCCGGATGACGATGCGAAGCCAAATGAACGCCCGGTTGTGCTCATCGGGCGCGGGCTCTGGCAGCGCAGGTTCGGCGGAGACCAGAACGTCATCGGCAGACGTATCACACTCAATAAAACTCCGGTGGAGGTGGTTGGGGTCATGCCCGATACTTTCCGCGGGTTATCGGGTGTCGCCGAGGTGTGGGTCCCGACAATGATGGCCCCCGCGCTGCTGGGCCCGGATCAACTGAAAGAACCTTTCGTCCACTGGCATGACGTTATTGCGCGCCTCAACCCAGGCGTGACGCGCGAGCAGGCCCAGACTGAAATGAAGAACATCGCACGCGCCGTGAACGAGGCCTTCCCCGCACCGCCCGGCCTCGAGAGCGGCGACATCAATATCGTCCCGGCGAGGGAGGCCAAGGTTGACCCGGCCATCAAAAAGTCGTTCCTCATCCTCTTCGCCGCGGTCGTCTTAGTGCTGCTGATCGCTTGCGTCAACTCTGCAAATCTTCTGCTCGTGCGCGCGCGGCTGCGCGAGAAGGAGATCGCGATTCGCCTCGCGCTCGGAGCGAGCCGCAGCCACGTTATCCGCCTACTGCTCATCGAGAGCACGATCCTCGGTGTGCTTGGAGGGGTGCTTGGTCTGGTGGTAGCTGTCTTTGGCATCTACCTCCTGAACATTATCCGGCCGGCTAACAACCCTGCCGAGTGGGCGCGGAACTTCCAAATTCTCGACTTCAATATCGCTCAGTTCGACGCGCGCTTGCTGGCCTTCAACTTCGTCGTCGCGTTCGTCGCTGGTCTGTTCTTCGGCCTCCTGCCGGCGGTGCGGGCTACGAGGCCGGATGTGAACGGCATTCTCAAAGGCGCCGGCGGCGGCAGCAGCCCGTCCGAGGCTTTCGGCAAGTTGCGCCGCGCTGGGCCTCTCAGCGTGCTCGTTGTTGCGGAGATCGCGCTCGCGTTCGTACTGCTCGTCGGCGCAGGTCTGATGCTGCGCAGCTTCGAGCGTACGCAGCAGACCAGCATCGGCTTCGACTCGAAGAATGTGCTGACGATGAAGTTCGACCTCTCGAAACTCGAACCGGGCGCCGCCACCACCTTCTGCGAGCGACTGATGAGCAATGTCGCGACACTGCCTGACGTGCGCTCCAGCAGCGTCTCCAGATCGATGCCTTTGTCGGCCAATTCCGGTAAGACCGAACTAATCCCGGTGGACGGCCCCCCGCCAATGGAGCCCGGCTCTGGTCCCGCGGTCAACTATCAGATCATCGGCGGGGAATACTTCAAGACGCTCGGCATCCCGCTCACGAAGGGCCGTATGTTCAGCGACCATGATCGAGCCGGCACCCCGCGGGTCGCCATCGTCAACGAGAAGGCTGCGCGCGAGCTCTGGCCCGGCGAAGATCCACTCGGCAAACGCGTGAGCCTCGCGCTGGGTTGGGGGCCGCATCAGTCGGCGGAGGTCGTCGGTGTGGTGGGCGACGTGAAGTACAATACCGTCGAAGAGCCGGTAACGCGGGACTTCTACCTTCCGTTCCAACAGAACTGGCAGATACCTAACTACATCCTCGTGCGCACGGGTGGGGATCCATCATCGCTTGTTGAGGCCGTGCGCCGCGAGGTTCTGTCGCTCAACAAAGACCTGCCGGTCTACGATGTGAAGACGATGGAACAACGCATGGCCGACGCGACTTCAAAGACCCGCCTGAGCACGCTGCTGCTCGGGCTCTTCGCGGGCGTCGCACTCGTGCTGTCAGTGATTGGCGTCTACGGCGTAACCAGCTATGCAGTCTCCCAACAAGCGAAGGAGTTCAGCATCAGGATGGCGCTTGGAGCATCGCCGGAGAGTATCGTCAAACTCGTTCTGAGCCGCGCTGCGCTGCTCACACTATTCGGGATAGGGTTCGGGCTGTTCGCCGCCTTAACCTTGACGCGCATCCTCACTAGCCAGCTTTACGGCGTGAGCAGTACCGACCCAACAACTTTCCTGGTCGCCTCGCTCCTGCTCGCCGCAGCCTCGCTGCTCGCCTCCTACCTGCCCGCCCGGCGGGTGACGAATCTTCAGCCCATGGTGGCGTTCAGGAACGAATGAGTGCAGCGCAGGCGAGGGCGCCCACCCGGACGCCTGCGCCTGCGCCACCTTGCCCATAAATCTCATGGCCACAATCGTCTTCGTGATGATGCCCGAACCGGGGCATCTCAACGCAACCTATAAGATTGCCAAGACTCTGCAAGGACGCGGGCACCGGGTCATCTACTCGGAACCGCCGTACGCCGCGGCGGCGATCTGCGCGCAAGGCTTCGAGTTCGTGCCCCTGCTGGCGGACTACTTCCCGGCGGAGTTCACCGCGGCGCAGGCGTCGAAGACTTCCTGGTTTGAAGTCTTGAGGAAAGCCCTAAAGCTCGAAACGAAAGCAGACACCATGAGGATGCTCGGCATCCTGCGGCGAGAGCTTCAAGCGCTGACTGCGCGCACTCGCACCGACCTGCTGCTCATTGACGGTCTGCTGCCGGAATTGGCGGCGACCGCTTACGATTTGCGGTTTCCTTGCGCGCTCATCAACACAGCCCTTTACGATCCGTTCGACGATCACGGGCAGATTGAGAATGCGCCTGTCTTCGCGCCCATCCTGTCGAAACTTCCGGCACTATTTCTCTGCCCGCAGGAGTTCGACTTTCCTCGGCAGCGCGGGTCCTCAAACCACTTCTACGTCGAAGCCTCGGTAGATCTTGAGCGCCAGGAGCCGGCCTTTCCCTGGGAGAGCGTCGATTCGCGGAAACGTCTCATCTACTGCTCGCTCGGCAGCCAAAGCTTTCTTCACGGCAACAGCGAGCAGGTCCTCCGAACGCTTATCGAGGCCGTCGCGCGGAGGGAAGACTGCCAAATGATCCTGGCCATCAACAGCCATCTGCGCCCCGCGGACCTCTCGCCGATCCCGCCCAACGTCCTGGCAGTCAACAGCGCGCCGCAACTGGCTCTGCTGAAAATCGCGTCGCTCGCGATTACGCATGGTGGGCTGAACACCATCAAGGAATGCATCCTGATGGGTGTCCCAATGATTGTCCTGCCGCTGACGAGAGACCAGCCGCGGAACGCCGCGAGGGTCGCCTATCACAGCCTTGGCCTGGTCGGAAATTCCCAGTTCATCACGGTCGAGCAGGCATCCTCCCTGATTGAGCAGTTGGAAAAGGGCGTATTCAAAGAAAAGGTAGAAGCGATGAGAAGAGTTTTCAGGGAAAAGGAAGAGGCCGGCCGAGGGGTACAGGTCGTCGAATCCCTGCTCTCGCAAACTTCCGTTAATTAATCGGCGCCCAGAACTCCCCAATCTCACACTCCACGAAACCCGTAACCCGCCGCTACGAGCTGGTGCCGAACCATCGTGACGGACATTCATGAGAAAGGAAGTGCAAGATGACATCAGAGCACGAGATACCGCTCACCACACACGAGGGGAGCTTTCCGAACTTCGGGGGCTACGATTACATTGAGTTCTACGTCGGGAACGCACACCAGGCGGCGCACTTTTACCACACGGCCTTCGGCTTTACACCAATCGCTTACGCTGGGCTCGAGACGGGGGAGCGGAGTCGCGTCTCGTATGTCCTTCAGCAAGGTCACATCCGCATAATGCTGACCTCAGCGCTGTGCGCCAGCGACGCGGCAGCCGAACATGTCCGTTTGCACGGCGACGGAGTCAAGGACATCGCCCTCACGGTGAGCGACGCTACTGCGGCCTTCCACGAATCGTTTAAGCGCGGGGCACGCCCGGTCAGCGAACCGAAACTCTTCGAGGACGACCATGGCCAAGTGGTCAAGGCGACCATCGCAAGCTACGGCGACACCGTGCACACCTTCGTCGAGCGCAGGCAGTACGAAGGCGTCTTTCTGCCGAACTATCGCCCGCTCAAGACCGCCCCCGCGCCAGCCCTTGAGACCAATTTCATGGCCGTTGACCATGTCGCCGTTAGCATTGCGCCCGGTGAGTTGGACGAGTGGGTCAGCTTCTACAACGACACGATGGACTTCTGCCAGTCGCATAAGGAGGACGTGTCGACCGAGTACAGCGCGATGAACTCCAAGGTGGTGCAAAGTGCCAACGGGCTTATTAAGTTCCCGTTGGTCGAGCCGGCGAGCGGCAAGCGTAGATCGCAGATTGAGGAGTTCCTCGAATTCTATGGCGGCCCGGGCGTACAACACGTCGCGCTGCTGTCCGATGACATCACCAAATCTGTCAGGGCGCTGCGCGCGGCGGGCAACGAGTTCCTGACCATCCCCGACACCTACTACGAGTCGCTGCGCGACCGCGTCGGCGTTCTCGAAGACGAGGACGTGGAGGCGTTGCGGACGCAGAAGATTCTTGTTGATCGCGACCAGTGGGGCTACCTCATGCAGACCTTCACGCGCCCAATGCAGGGGCGCCCGACTGTCTTCATCGAGGCCATCCAGCGGAAAGGCGCGCGCGGCTTCGGCAGTGGCAACATCAAGGCGCTGTTTGAGGCGGTGGAGTGCGATCAGGCTAAACGCGGAAACCTGTGAAGGAGGGTCATGATGAACACCGTAACACTCCAGGAAGAGACTCCGGCGCTGGCGGACTGGACGTTCTCCGTCAAGCGCTCGGCGCTCCAGGACATGCTCGCGGAGGCTTCGCGCCCCGGCGTGCTTTCTCTCGCGCTCGGCCTGCCTGCCCCAGAGCTGTTTCCCTCCGCAGACTACATGCGCGCAACAGCGCACGTAATTTCCAACGACCCGCGCGCGCTCCAATACTCTCCGCCCTTCCAGCCGCTAAAAAGTCAGATCGTCGAGTTGATGGCCCAGCGCGGAGTTGAGTGCACGGAGCGGGAAATCTTTCTCACCGCCGGGGCACAGCAGGGCTTGAGCCTGTTGACACGGCTGCTGTTGAATCAGGGCGGAACGATTCTGACTGAGGAGTTGACCTACACAGGTTTTCAGCAAGCCGTTCAGCCACTCCAGCCAAAGATTTTGACGGTTCCCACGGACATCGAAACCGGCATGGACGTCAACGCTGTCGAGGACTTGCTGGCAGCGGGCGAACGTCCTGCCTTAATCTACGCCGTTACGAACGGGCACAACCCCGTCGGCGTCAGCATGAGCGCGAACAAGCGCGCACACCTGGCCGAGTTGGCGCGGTACTACCGCGTGCCCGTTATCGAGGATGACCCTTACGGCTTCCTGTTCTACGAAGGCGCCCCGCCTCCACCTCTGCGCTCGCACAGCGGGCGGTGGATCCTCCACGTCGGCTCGTTTTCGAAAATACTCGCTCCCGCACTCCGCGTCGGTTGGCTCGTTGTTCCAGAGAGGTTAATTCCGCACCTCTCCATTATTAAGGAGTCGAGCGACATCGATACTTCGACCCTCACCCAACGTGCTATCTCGCGCTATCTCGAGGAGGACCACCTGCCCGCGCACGTCACAAAGTTGCGGTGCGAGTACGGCGCCCGTCGTGATGCGATGCTGCGGGCTCTGGACGAGCATTTCCCGCGCGGTGCTCGCTGGCACAAGCCGTCCGGCGGCGTGTTTGTGTGGGTCAAGCTGCCGCCTGGCATCAACGCCGAGCGGCTGCTCAAAATCGCACTCGAAACCGAACGCGTGGCCTTTCTCCCCGGTTCCGCCTTCAGCGTCGACGGTCGCGGCGATGCGGCCAACTGCCTGCGCCTGAACTTCTCGAACTCTGCCCCCGAACGCATCACGGAAGGTATCACCCGACTCGGACGGGTCCTGAGCAGGATGTAACAAACGTCGCTCATATCTTCGCCGCCGAGGCGATATCTGATTAAAACAACATAAGAGGATAAGGAGGATGACAAATGTCTTTCCAACATTCTGATGACGAGGACAAGACAATCTACAAAGTTGTGATCAATCATGAGGAGCAGTATTCGATCTGGCCCGAGTACAAGGAGAATCCGCTCGGGTGGAAAGATGCGGGGAGAGCCGGCACCAAAGCAGAATGCCTTGCTTACATTGAAGAAAGATGGACTGACATGAGGCCGCTCAGCTTGAGAAAAAAGATGGAAGAGTTGGCCCGGAATCCGCCTGCGCCGTCGCCGTCGATATCCAAGGCGCCCAACCGTGAGAGTCTTGTCGACAGCCTTTGCGCCGGGGATCATCCAATTGTGCTGAGCCTGGGTCTCGAGCCCTCAGTCAAGCTCTTCAACGAGGCGGTAGGTAACGGTTATCTACACGTCAAATTTACGAACACCAGGGGCGGCACCGAGTTAGGACTTCGACTTGACCAGAGTGCCTGTGACTTCAGGGAGGCTGACTTCGAGCAGGGAACCGGCAGTGCTCGCGTGGTGGGTGATTTGTCTCTCGATTACACGAAGGTGCGATGCGTGGCCGATATAGATCTAAAGACGCTTGCCGGCCAGGGCCATCTGGAAAAGGCAGAGGCGAGAATCGGCTAACGGCGCGATCATCAGTCAAACATCACATCAGATATCAAGAGCGCGGCGGCTTAATCCGTCGCGCTCTTTTGCTGTTATTGGGTAGTTGACCACCACAGAGATGCGGGTTCGGTCATAAAGTGAAATTGGCCTATTACTGGAATCAATAGCTTGCGCGGACGAGTCCGTCATGAAATGAAATTCTTGTCCGGCATAACGTGAAATTCCGACAGTTTCCGTGGCCCATCACCCGCGACCTCCCTGGGAGAAGGAAGTCTTGCTGGTTAGGCTGTCCGTTGTTACGGATGGTAAATAGCTGTCGTGCTGGTTCGCCGCGAGTAACCTTTCATACTCAGCAGCGATGACGATGCCTCGTCAATAACTTGGATGTCGCTTTTTACATACATTCACTGCGTTGCTTATTACAACAACCGTGATCTAAGCCAGTTAGATACACACAGGGAAAGCCGCTGCACTTAGATCATTAATCACCCTATTCTCAGTATTTTTTGATCCCAGCACGCACTAACAGAGCGTGACACATAGATTGACATTAAGCCGAACATTTATGAGTTGAGCTAAGCAGTCTAACGTTCTATAGGGAAACACGCCGACCAATTTTGCGGCGATGAAGCAGGAATCGACTACGTGTCGCAATCCTCACACTGGCCGGCCGTACACGAACGTTGGTAAGGCGTGCGGGGCGGCATGCAGAGAAGCTGGAATTCAGGATCTGACCTTCCACGATTTGCGTCACACATTCGCTTCACGACTAAGAGAAGCTGGCGTCGACGCAATTACGAGAAGGGATCTCCTGGGACACAGCACTGTAGAAATGAGCGACAACTACACGCACTCATCAGCGGAGTCAAGACTACGTGCAGTGCAGTCGATTGCTGATTACCGCAAGCAGGATTACAGCAACTTTATAACAAATTAGGATTCGGAGACTTCTGTTCGGATCGCGAGTTAGTTGTGAGTCTTTGAAAATAAAGCCGGAAGGTTGGTAGCGGGGGGCGGGATCGAACCGCCGACCTTGGGGTTATGAATCCGCCCCTGAGATAGTGCGCCAAATACGTTTTGGCCACATTTACTAACATTTATCGCGGATCGCAGCCTGTTGGGAGTGCGCCTGTTAACGTATAAAAACCACCTATTTCCATCCAAGACCGACACAGTTTTCCCCACACTGCATTGCAGATAGACAGCTTTTTAGAAGCACTAAAAGTAGTGGGTCGAGGCGCCACATATTGTTACTTGTCAGGACCTCACATCCAACTTAACTCACGTTGTTTGGACGTTATTCATCGCCAGTTACATTGAACACCAGGAACTCACACCAACTGCGTTGCGGACGTAATTTTGGTTGGCTCGCCTGACTACATGCACTCCCGTTATGTGCCTCAATTAAATAAAGCAGCCGTTCAAGTGAAGCGGGCATCGCCGTGAGTTCTTGGAGATTCTCGAAGGTTGTGGTTCGTTACGGGAATCCCTTGCCTGAGCTAAAGCCACCTCCCATGCAGGGCGCTTCATCGGTACCCTTTTTCACATATGGAATGTTATGACAGAGATCCCTTGTCTCCTCCTCATAGCCCCGCGTGACTCTAACGAGCTTAAACCTTTCGTTAGGTTTGATGTCGTCAAAGGCGTCAAATACCATGTCGAAATCACCGTAGGTACTCGTATCGGGTTCGTTGAAAAAATATATTTCGTACTGAGCCCGGTTGGTCAACGGATAGGGTAGGACGTCGTTGTCATTGACGCGCAGGTACACCGATTCGCCATCATTAAGGCGTCCGATATTGGCGGCCATCACCTTAGCGATATAGCCAAAAGGTCTTTCGGGGAACAGCCCACCCTGAGCCTTAAACGTCGCGTGAGTTCGTTGGTATGTATAAAAAGTTCCGTGTTTGACTTTCATTTTGGCGCTGAATTTCACGTCAGTTTTAGACAGCTCCCTGTTGTAGCCGTCCGGTCCTTCCAAATCGATGAGCCAACGAAAATCAAGTTCGTCTCCCGTCTTAGCTGCACGGTCAAAATTGGGTGCGAGAAAAAAATTAACATTGCTGGATTTGTCTTCGATACCAACTTCGAGCTTGTAAATGTTGGCAGGTAGGCTGCCGTCACCTATTGTATAAATGTCAGAACACGACCGTGCCTTTTCGGACACGATAATCCTCATTTTATGCGTGTCGGTATGGCCACGATGAAACACTACGCGAGCTTCGTTGCCTCTATAGCCGAAAATACACATACCTGCAAAAATCAGTTTCACGCCAAAATCTGTTGGGCTTGGCTTACTCTGGGTAGGTGGCCAGTGCCCTACGTTTGCTTGGGGAGCAGCGGTATTGTTTGAATGCGACATATAATTCCTATTTACGCAATAAGCGTCATCCTCGCTGCTGCTGCCGGCGATTGCGCGTAAGCTAGCTAGCTGGTTGTTTCCCACAACAACTGCGGTGCTCAATCCCATTCGTTTCAGGTAATCGCGTCGGTTCATTTCGGTCTTCCTTTCTAAAAGTTTGCATATCCACCCACGGTTATGAATGCAGCCCATTGGTAATTCATGTTCTGACTTGCGCGCCCTTCGTGAAGAGCTTCCAACTGGGCTCGGCGAAGTGCTTCAACCGTGGAAACGTGATCTTGCCTACGATGTTTGTGAAAGCTGATCATTAAATTCGCAGTTGCGTCAGACTCCACGGGCCACAGGGTCGCTACCACTAGCGGCACACCCGCGGCGATGAAAGGTCGTGCTAAACCTATCGCTCCTTCGCCACGATAAGTTTTCTCGACCCCGGTCTGACAAGCGGAGAGCACCACGAGGCGTGTCCGCGTCAGCTTCATTCGATAAATATCTGCGGCCGTTATGTATGCACCTGAGGCGTGATGCATTTCATTTCGTCCGGGTGAGAGCAGAAGTTTTGACAGCAGCGGTGATTTATCGTCGGCCACGGCATGTGTCGCTAAGTGAACAACGTCGGCTATGGTGAGAGCAGATGTCACTCGCGATACTACGGCTGCGTCACCAACCAACGGAGTTGCGTCATAGAGCGTCGCAATCTCTTCTGCCTCCCGTTTTGCGGAGGGAAGATCAGGTAGATCAGCGAAGTGTTTTCGATCGAAGCGCGGGTTGCCAACAATTAACAAACGCTCTTTAAGGACCGACTGTCTGAGTCTTGTGTTTTCAGAGCTGGCGATGAAAGTGGTTGCACTGGGTGCTACTTGCAACGTGTAGTCTTCGATCAAATGTCGGCCGTTATCTGGTGAAACTAGTGAGGCGAATGGAAGGAAGTTAAGTTTATCATCAGGAATAACGCAGAGTTTAAGATTCTCATTTAGGTAGCGTTCAGCAGGTCTGATCAACGCTGCGTAGAGCTTCTTTGCCTGACCGGTCACATCATCTCGATTGGGCGAGGCACGTGTGAGAAGCTGTAAGTATCGTTGTGTTTCCTGGTTCAGCTCATCTTTGGAGATTGGTGTCGTCAAGGTCGTGATCGAATTCTTGGTGATCACCCAAATTATTGTCTTGTCACGGAGCACTGAATATTCCAATAACTGCACATTCTCCGGCAATTTGTTTAAGATTTCTCTTGCGGTCAAAGGCGGTGTAACAGAAGTAAGTCTCAACTCCGCATTTTCCGTGTCACGCGAAAACTGCCCGCCGCTAGTCATTAGATCATGTAGCGAACGGGCTCTCGATAACTCGGCAAAGTTAAGTGCCTGAACTCCGTCCTTTTTCCTCGAATAAACAAAATCAACAGCTAAGTCGTACGTGTCCTGCTCCGTGTCGAAAAACTTATTTCGAAAACGTTCTTCCACGATCTTTTCGCGGTTTTGTTCGAACCAGTAAAGCATCGAGTCAAGTTCAGTTTGAGCCGCGTCGTTATTGTTCAACTCCATAAACGCGAGCATCTTCCCTTTGTGAACCTGATATCGATAGACGTTCATGTCCAGCTGTTTATACAGAGAAAGGGCAGTGTCAAGCGAAGCGAGTCCGCTCTGCGGATCGCCGCTCTCGCGATACAGTCGGCCGAGAGTCATCGCGGCATGGGCCAATATGTTTGTACGAGTTTTTTCATCCGTTATCTTCTGACCTTCCGCACGGGCCAACTCGCTGCTCTTCATCGCTTCTCTGTAACTACCAAGATTTTCCTGAATAACGGCTAAACGGTCGTAAGAGCGTGAAGCTTGCAGTGGTAAGCCGGCGGTGGTTGCTAGTCGCAAGGCCTCAGTTTCAAATGCGAGTGCTGAGGTGGGTAATCCAAGAAAGTAATAGTCGATGGAAGCTTCGTGATAAAACGGCCAGGTAATTTTGGCGTCGACTGGTAGTTCTTCTGCTACTCGGAGGGCGCGAAACGTGGCGCGTAATGACTCGTTATAGTCGCCCATCATCAGTTGCACCGACGTGCTCGCTTGCAAGCATCGAACGGCGTTTGCGTTGTCCTGGATCTGTTGGGATAACATCAAGGATTCGCTTGAGAGCTCCAAAACTTTTGAAAACTCTCTCTTACTAGTGAGCGCATCGGCTTGAGCGAACAACGACTGGGCAAGCATCGACTTGTAATTCTTTGAAGCGAACTGCTGCGAAAGCCGTTGAAAAGTTTGCAGCGCTTTGCTTGATTCCTGATGTCGGAGATAACAATAACCAATCCATGCCTCGACGAATATGTGATGGCACTGATCGCCGGACTCGACAAATTTCCGATCCGCTGCTGAGAGTAGTTCGATTGCTTCTTTGAATTCGGACTTGTTGTAACGGACAATGGCGTCCTTGACTAGCTGGCGGCCATCACCGATTCCTTCTCGCTGAGGAGTATTTGCTATTGTCAGTGTGTAAGCGATGTCACGCGTGAACGCATCACCGACCTTTACAGTCTCGATTTCACCAGCATAGGCAAGCTTACGTAGTACCGTGCGCGCCTCGTCATTACTGTTTTGAGCCGACAAGCGAAAAAACTCATCAAGCAACGACTCGACGATTAAATTGCCAGTGCGTCCGCGACTGAGGCTGAGTGCGGACCACGCCGCATCATCATTACGAGCTTCATACGCCTGCAAAAAATTTTTGAAGAGATCTTCTTTTGTTTGTGACGCTCTTTTGTTCTTCTCTTCGAGAAGTTCGAGTCTCCGGTGTGCTTCCTCGCCCCATGGTGATCTGGAATCCCGTTTCAGATACTCGCGCCAGTCGCTTTCTGCTTGCGCGTAGAGCCTCATATGTTCTTCGCAGAGCGCGCGATTAAAGAGAGGTTCGAGTGAGTTCGAATTGAGTCCAAGCGCCTTGTTGAGGTTTTCTAACGCGCGACCCAACTCCTCGATGCCTTTTCCCGGCTCGGCGCCATCTATATCCAGCTTTCCTTTTTCCAGCCATGCTGCACCGAGGTCGGCGTAAACTTGTGAGTTGTTTGGATCGCTTTTAATTGCGGCGTCAAGGTGCTCGATGGCTTTATCAAACTCTCTTTTCGCAAGGTAGACTTTTCCCAGACCGTGATGAACTGCGGGAGAGGGGTTGTTTTTGAGCGCCTCAAGCAGTGTTAGCTCGGCGCGGCTCAACTCATTTTGATCTGTTTTTACTGTAGCCTGGCCGGCTCGTTTAGTGAGGAATGGAGCATAGTCAAGGTTCGAAATGCGTGCCTCGATGGGACGTTCCTCGCGATAGGCGGCATTCAATGCGATTAGACCTTTATCAACAGCGGACTGATGAAAAAATATTTGCCAGGAGCCGAGTCCAATAACCAGTAAAAGCGCCGCGAAAACTACAGCTCTGATTGGTGACGAATACAGGCTGTAAAACCAGCCCTGCGACGAAGGTACTGGCTTCGACTTGAGTAAAGACGCGGTTGTTTGCGAAGATACATAACGATCGAAGACGCGAGCGAACTGAAGTTGCTCAAGGCGTTCAGGTGTGGCTAAAAAGTAGTTTTCGAAACGGGAGCTTACTTCTGGATTGAGCTTTTGGTTCACGTACGCGTCAATCACCTCATCTTCCACCACCAGCAACTCTTCAAAGAGTTCATCGCTGGTGAGAATCATCGTTTCGATCGCTTCACGCTCAGCCTCATCAGCTTCTCCCAGTACGTAGCTCCTGATCCTGTTTTGCGTTTCGAGATCCGGTTTCATTGTTAATCAGAATGGGTTAGATCGCCCTTAATTCATATGTGAATTTAGGGCAAACGTTTCAGATGGCGGGTACTTGCTCTATACAGTTTTTTACGCATTCTCGAAGGAGCAGTCGAATCCGATGTGCTCTTATTCTCAACGCGTTGACACCAATACCTAACTCATCAGCAAGCGTCTTACGATCGTCGATCTTTGCCTGTTTTTCATTCTCATAGTAGCGTACTAGCAGGTGACGGCTTTTCTCGGGGACCGTCTCCATGCAACGGTCGAGACACTCATATGCACGCTCATCCGTTACATCGGTCGGCAGAGGTGGTAGGACCCTGTTTTGCCGTCGTAGCCATTCATGATGCACCTTTCTTGCGACTCCGTAGAAGTAAAGGATCGGATCGCCTTGATAATTCGGCACAACTTCAGGAATTTTTTCTGTCACTCGATTTATAGTCTCATCCGTGAGATCTTCAGCCTCCCAACAGCCGCGGCACGTGAACATCTTCATCAGGCGACGTCGAATAATTTCGTATTTCTTGGCAGCCTGATCGCGATTGTCATCCAACCAGCCAAGCAGTCCGTCGAAGCCTTCCTGAGTGGTATCCCACTGGTTTGTCATGGAAACGAGGTTTTTGGGTCGCAGTGTTGTGAAATTGAAACTGCTATACGCGATATTGGAGAACAGTCAACTAGAGGCCAGCGGCGAGAACACGCTGGCAATATACAGAGACTAACCTTGGGGAACGGTCTAACAGTTTGCGAGTGTTCTACTGACTCGAAGCGTTTGGTATGTGGACGCATCAAAGACCAGTATGTGAAACGCCTTAGAGAGTAAACGTGGGTCTGAAAGTTGTCAACGGGCCTTAAGCTTTCCCTATAACTAGCTCGCGCTGGATGCCGAACAGTGATGACGCTCACCGCCTTATAAAAACTCAAAGCGCTGACGAGGATCGCGCGTTAGGTTAATCGGCAAGATCCTCAAACCTCCAGTCATCGATATTTGCTGTCGTAATATACCAGATGTGAAAACTGATCTCCTTTCTCCGGATGAACTATCGAATTCAACTCAGCGGCACGACAGCTGACGCCCATTACGAGAGCGTTGCAACGTTCATTTCGGTCGCACCACATAGTCTACATCCAAACAGCCTGCCCATTCATCGCTTCACTTCTGACTCACCCGAAGCCCGCGAAATGTTTTGAAGCTTTTTGCATAAAGGGTTGAAAGGCGAAGCGGGCACGACCAAACTTCATGTGACGGCCATTCGCTCGTACTTGATCGCTCTCCATTTTGCAGGAGGCTTAATGAATGGCTAATCCAACCATTCTCCACCGCGGTGAAGGCGTTTCCTCAATGAACGCGACTTTCGGTTTTGGGCAATCGGCAATTAAGGATCGTTCATCCAGTCGCAATTCCGGTCGCTTTCGCTTGAAACGAAAAACCGTTGAAGAAGACACTTCTGAGTTTCACCGGACCTCTACTACCGTTATGTCTAACGCTCATCGTTCCGGGATCGAAAACCGAGAAGTATGTAGGCTTTGTGACTCACAGGCGACGTCTGCGGTTATCGTACGTTTGCAGACTTCTCGAACTTCGTCGCGCTTTCGGATCGGAAGGATAAAAAAATGACTTTGCATCGCAATGAAATCGATCGACGTCTCCCAACGAGGATGCGAAATATCTTCAATTCAAATTATCTCTATTGCTGGCGCGTCCAATCGTCAAGGTTCTTATGGGCTGGTTTTCTTTTGCTGATACCGATGTCACTAGTGTCAGTGGCTCGACAACAAGAACCTGCGGCGAGTGATGATCCTAAAGTCGTTGAAGCTCAAAAGCGGCAGGCGCTGGCTGAGGCTGAAAAAGCTCGTGCTGAAGCGGAAAGGGATGCATACAAAGCGAAGATAGGAGAAATAAGTACAGACAAGCTCCCGAAAGGAACCATTACCGCCGAAAAACTGGAGATTGAAGGTCGGATTCTTGCCTACCGATCCGCTGACAATTCCACAACAGCGATAGTTACGTCCGTGGGTTCGGTAGTACCGAAACCTGGCAAGGTGGTTCTATTTAGCAGCAAGGAGTTGAACGGTCTGATGACGTACCAGGCGTTCTCGGCACAGACCAACTTGCTGATCGCGCGCGTACCTCTATTGACCACCATGCCGCCTCTCCTAACGGATCATCTCACAAAGCCCTGCTCAACTACTCCACGTAAGTTTGTTCCACCCCTGCTGGCAGTTGATACAGCTCTGCAGGTACTAGCGTTATTTAAGGTGGACACGTCTATCGCCGGAGCGGAGGTTACGCTGGATGATTTCGCGATTTACGCAATGATCGCCTCTAAGCTCAGAGCGTCTAGTATCGATGTTGTGTACCTGCCATCGTACTATCCGAATGTTTTTGGCCCGCCTCCGCCTGCGCTAAAAATCTATAAACTTTTCGGAGATCTTAATCAGAAGCAATTCGATCTAGGCGACTTCTCGGCCACAATTGATCAGAGAAAGGCGGATCTCGCTAAACGGCAGACCGCAGAAACTGATAATGCCTGCAAGGCGCTCTACCAAGTCGACCTCGACGCTCTAGCTGCGCGCCAGACTGAAGTCAAGGAAACGCAAACACTCTTGGGCCAGATTATTGCGGGCTTGACCAAACCAGATGACCAAACTGGACTTAATCTTATTCATACCTTTGCGACTGCCGAGCAACTCGCTACTGCTTTTCCTTCTGCGTATTTACTTCAAGTCAAACCAATTGCTGCCGGCGGAAGCACCAAAACCACCACAAACATTCTTGGTTCAAAATTGTCATTCAGCGGCGGAAGCATTATCTCGTTCATGCTGTTTGACACTTCAGGCGCGGTAGTCGCTGCGGGGACGTCGCCACTTTATGGTGGATATGTACGAGACAAGAAAATGAAATGAAGGAGTGAACTCGATGAATCTCTCGCTTAGGCTAGGTTCCTCAATCGTTACAGGGCTTGTATTCCTCGCACTATTCTGGGGCGATTGTAACGCGGTCGTCAGAGGCACAGCCCAAACATCATCTGCTGAGTGGACTATCCTCATCTTTATGAACGGTGACAATAACCTTGAACCAGACGCTTTAATCAACTTCCGCCAACTAGCCCGAGTGGGGAGCACTGACAAGGTAAATGTTGTCGTCCAGTTTGATCGGATAAAAAAGTACGCACACACTCAACCAGACTGGTCTCAAACGCTTCGATTTCGCGTAACACAAGGGATGGAGCCAATTCCTGCGAATGCCGTAGAGGATATTGGCGAGGCCAATATGGGCGATGGCAAGGTCCTCTCGGACTTTTTGAAATGGGGGATGACGAGATATCCGGCGAATCGCTACATGCTGGTTATCTGGGATCATGGTCAAGGATGGCGCCTGTTTCTATCCGATCTCCTAAAGAGAGGCAGGGCTCTAACAAAATCTCGCACTATTGGTCTGAATGAGGATTTAGCCTCACTGCGTAGTTCATCTGTACTTCTGAGAAACGCGTCTGGCGTCGCAGGATTGAACGGGGAAACCGCTCCGTTCCGCAGTGCCCCTGGTTCGCCCTATCGTTCAGCTTCAAATGACGAAACTAACAATGACGTTCTTTACAACCGAGAAATGGAGGATTCGCTAAAAACCTCCCTTGCCGGAAAGAAACTGGATGTGATTGGCTTCGACGCTTGTCTTATGTCTATGGTAGAAACCGCGTATGCCTTTCACGACGTCGCTCGCTATCTGGTAGGTAGTGAAGAACTCGAACCTGGCTTGGGCTGGAAGTACGATGATTGGCTCTCGATGATCGTAGCGAATCCGACTCAGGATGCCTCGTCCCTCGCGAAAGCGACGGTCCAGTCTTATCAAAGATTTTACACTGACCCGAACACCGGCGATCCTGCGACGACCATGGCTGCGTTTGATCTAGCCCAGGCGCAGCCGCTCGCTGCCTCGCTGTCCACGCTTGCAGATTTGTTGGCCGCGAAGCTTGACAGTCAGGTGCAGTCGGTAATCGAAGCACGAGCAGCGAGTTCTGTTTATGCACCTGGATACAACTTTTACCACGTTGATTTAGCTCAATTCTTAAAACAGCTAAAGAGTCGCACCTCAGATAACGCAATTCGAAGCCAAATCGATATGACGCTCAATCAGATCTCTACCGGCGTAATTGCAAATTATGCGGGAGCGGACAGGCTTGGGTCTTACGGCTCGAACGGTATCGCCATATATTTCCCAGACTCACAACATGAATATGTTGGTGACCCCTTTAATGAAGGTGGCTACGAGAAGAACAACACACTCTTCCCGGTAGAGTTCGTCCAAAAGGAGCGTTGGGGTGACTTCTTGCACGCGTATTGGAGTCGAGTGCCATGACGCGGCTCTCTCTGCTTTGGTTTTTCCTCACGCTCATAGCGGCCAATGCTGCACAGGGCTCGCATGCGGAGGCTTCGCCTTGCAGCGGGACAAACGGCAAACCCACTCGTGGCATTGGCTTGGTGATTGGGAATCGTTCCTATGGTGCCAAGCCCTTAAAGACACCGAAAGATGATGCGCAGGAGATCGCCAAAACACTTTGCAAACTGAATTTTGAGGTCGATTTAGAAATCGACCTCAACCACGCACAAATGATCACCGCAGTCCAAAGTCTTGCCAATACGGGCAAGGGTAAGAATCTGCCGATTATCTTTTATTATGCAGGACACGGCCTGCAGATTAACGGAGTCAATTATTTAATACCGACGGATGCTGCATTCACCCAACCGTCGGACATTCCGAAGCGGACAATTAGTTTGGATCTTGTTTTTGATGCGATCAGAAGTGTTGGGAATGCTTTTCCCAAAATCGTCATTCTGGATGCTTGTCGTGCAAATCCCTTAGCAGAAGTCTCGGTGAATGATTGGATTCCTGGTTTGGCCGCGCCCGTGAACGCTCCTCAAAACACGCTCATCGCGTTTGCGACCGATCCCGGCAGCGTCGCTGCTGATGGCGTCGGCACCCACTCGCCCTACACTCGATCGCTATTGAAGACACTTCAAAAGCCTGGACTGCCTGTAGAGAGTGTTTTCCGAAGAGTGAGAGAGGACGTTCAATCTAATACCGATGGCTTGCAGACTCCATGGGAAAACACCTCGTTAACCGCTCAATTCTATTTTTGGGAACCAATCTTTGCTTCGGTACAGATAAATGACGCGGACGACGATGCAATCATACTAGTAAACGGTAATGAGATTGCCGGTTGGAACAACGACCGAACGGCGCTAAAGAGGTTCAGTCTTGAAGGTGGTGTGAATGACGTTCTTGTCAAGGTTTATAACCAGAGAAGCTACACCGGCGGAATTCCGTTGATCGGTGGACATTTGCCTGAAGGTTGGCATTACTCATTGCAGCTAAGGAGATCAGACGGAGTTGAGCTTGTGAAGCTAAGTGATAAAGAGGACCAACCCGCAGACAACGGCCCTCATCATGGCAAGCTTTTTACGGTCGCAAAATTTCAAATTCGAATCGATGAACAAACTGGTGAAGTAAGCATAATCAACTCAGATTTTCACAGTTGGGAACATTAACAAAGATGAGGATTCTCGGAGTGGACGATGAAGTATGGAGGAGATTGCACGTGTGTTCAAAAATCTTTCAAACGCAAGCTGAACATATAGGTCAAAAGATCCGACGAACCAGTATCGTTCTCATAGTTGCATTTTGTGTATCGGTCGTGTTCTGTCCCTCTGTTCGTGCAGAACTGAATTTTTGTAATTCAGCTCCTGAGCCTCCCCCAATTCCGCTACCGTCCTAAAAGAGGGAAAATTGGACCATGAGCCTCCCCCAATTCCGCTACCGTCCTAAAAGAGGGAAAATTGGACCATTAGAGTGCTGTTGGACCACGTCGTTCGGCGTCAGACCCGATAAGGAACTATGTGGTCTGAAGCCATTATACTCTTCCTTAAACAACTTGATTTTTTCTTTTGCATCCTCGAGCGAGAGGAACCAATTGACGTTCAAGCACTCGTCGCGAAAGCTCCCATTGAATGATTCGATGAACGGATTATCCGTTGGTTTTCCGGGCCGCGAGAAGTCCAGCGTCACCTGGTTGTCATAAGCCCACTTGTCTAACGCCTTGGAGATGAATTCGCTCCCGTTGTCGCATTGGATTCGTTGCGGTATCACGCCGCGCAACGCTTTGATCCGTTCCATTACCGCCACTACGTCGATGCCTTTCAGATTCTGGCCCACCTCGATCTCCAGACATTCGCGACTATAGTTATCGACTAAAGTTAAGGCCCGAAAACGGCGCCCATCAAAGAGCTGATCACTGACGAAATCCATGCTCCAGCACTGATGTGGTCCAGTCAGCAGCGGACGCTGCTGACGATGGGCCGCGGTCTTGTTGCGGCGCGGTCGCTTGCTCCTTAAATTCAGCCCTTCTTCCTTGTAAATCCGGTAAGTGCGCTTGTGATTGTCGCGCCAGCCTTCACGCCGCAGCAGGATGTGGATGCGGTTGAAGCCATAGCGCACGCGCGTCTCGGCGATCTCCTTCATCCGCTGCCGGACCGCCCGATCGTCACGCGGCTGGTCCACGTAACGATAGACCGAGCGCTGCAAAAATACGGTCGCGCAAGCACGCCGCTCCGAGACCCGATACTCCGCCAGCAGCATCCTTGCCAACTGCCGGCGTTGGCGGGTCTTCAAAGCTTTTTTTTAAGCACATCCTGC
>Ga0105247_10000510_pt1 | contig 31824 bp, 24 predicted proteins | sample KBSS24metaG_FD_81519 | JGI IMG/M metagenome (GOLD analysis project Ga0105247, IMG submission 81519) | Switchgrass rhizosphere microbial communities from Kellogg Biological Station, Michigan, USA - KBS S2-4 metaG | ecosystem: Host-associated > Plants > Roots > Rhizosphere > Soil | place...
CCCCTCCAGAAAATCCCATAGATTTCGATTACATATCACGATAAATACATTCACGAGGATAGGCATTTTCCCCTTGGCCTGGCATAGTTAACGCATTCGATAAATCGATGAGCTAACTGCTGGATAACTACGTATGGCCACCGCCTACTGGCAGTAAGCCCACGCATTGCTCAGAACCGGCTCTGCAATGGGAGGGGATGTTTTGACTATTAAGATAGAGACGTTATCTTCGAAAGAGGCTGTTTTAAAAGCTATTGAAGAATATAAAGCACTGGGTTGTGATGCTCTTCTGGAAAAATATAACGTCAAACGAATTAAAAAATGTGTGCTTCGTTATAATAATGAAAGTTACGACATTAGAGTCATCGTCGCGGCCGCTTATATTTATCAGTTTGGAAAACCACTAGAAAAAATAAAAACTAATAGTGGTTCTAAGATAGCTATTCACACGCTTAAAAACCTCGGTTTCGATATCGTAGAAACGCCACACCCTATTGAGCATTTAGTAAAAGGTAAACTGTACACGCGTAAAGAGCTCATCGACCTTTACGGTGGGCAACTCCAGGGCGGCATCTGGACGCCGACAGAGTTCCCCGTCATCTTCATTTTCACCGGTGAAAGTGGCGAGGCTTATGGGTACAAGGATGGATGGTCTGCTGATGGCAGTTTCTCCTACACAGGAGAAGGCCAAAAAGATGACATGAAGTTTATTAGAGGCAATAAAGCCATCCGTGACCACAAAGAGAATGGCGAAGACATATTCCTCTTTGAAGATAATAAGAAAGATAAAGGTGTAAGATTCGTTGGAATGTTTGAATGTGATACTTGGGATTACATTGACTGCCTGGATTACAAAAAAGATAAAATGAGGAAAGGGATAGTTTTTAATCTATTCCCGGTATCTTCTACTCGAGAAGTTGATCATGACATCGCTTCTTCGGAAGTAAGCCCAAAGAAAGAAACGCTCGGGCAGCTACGTGCCAAGGCGATAAAATCATCCATGACGACGGGCCAGCGCCAGCAAGGCGACAGTAAGAAATCTTGGTTCAAACGCAGCGAGGACGTGAAGAAATATGTTCTGCAACGTGCCAATGGTATCTGTGAGTCGTGCGATCAGCCAGCGCCGTTCAAGAAAAACAACGGTGAGCCGTACTTAGAACCTCACCATACAAAACGATTAGCTGATGAAGGCCCTGACCACCCGCAATGGGTTGGTGCTATCTGCCCTACCTGCCACCGCCGGATCCATAGTGGGGCTGATGGGAAAGCGCTGAACCAGACTTTGATGGTGAAGTTAGAGCTGAAAGAAGCGAGTTTTAAATAGCCATTATTTAAAAACTATTTGAGTAGAAGTGTTTCGAGGGTGATATTTAAAGAGATAAGCCTAGAGTTCTTGAACGTTGAACCGTTAGTTCTCGCGTGTATGACAAAATCCGCTGTGTGATCGATACCTTTGTTAATGGCATGAGTGGGCTCTGATAGGAGAGTAAAAATGGCATTAGATCTGAGTAATACATTGGTTATTGGTATAAGTGCTACCGCACTGTTTGATATGAGCGAGTCGGATCGTATTTTTCAAGAAACATCGCTGACAGACCCCGATAGCGCAATTGAGCAATATCGTGCCTATATGCTAGAACACGAAAATGAACCACTTGAGCCTGGGACTGGCTATCCATTGGTCAAAGCATTACTCGGGCTAAACCAGCATAAACAAGCCGAAGATAAATCACCGTTAGTAGAAGTCGTTGTCATGTCTCGTAATAGCCCAGAGACCGGTATTCGTGTATTAAACACCATTCGCCACGATAAGCTGAACATCTCACGTTCGGCGTTCACCGCCGGAGAAACGGTTGCCGATTACTTAGATGCATTTGATGTAGACCTTTTTCTGACTACAAATGTTGCTGATGCACAGAAGGTAATTGACTCTTGTTTCTGTGCTGCTGCCATTTTGAAAGATCCTCCTGCAGATGATCCAGAGATCCCTGAAGGCCAGGTCAGAATTGCCTTTGATGGAGATGCCGTACTTTTTTCAGATGAGAGTGAATTGGTCTATAAAACACAAGGGATGGCAGCATTCCACGCTCAAGAGAATGCACAGCAAGACATCCCTATGGGGGAAGGCCCGTATGCTACATTGCTCAAAAAGTTGGCAAAACTTCAGGAGCGTCTGCCAATAAGAATGGAATACTCCCCAATCCGTATTGCTTTAGTCACTGCAAGAAATTCCCCATCAGAGATGAGAGTGATTAAAACGCTACGCAACTGGGGCGTTTACGTTGACGAAGCATTTTTTCTCGGCGGGGTTGGAAAAGATAAAGTTTTAAAAGCATTCAGACCACATATCTTCTTTGATGATCAAGATGTTCATTTAGATGCAGCGGCAAAGCTTGTGCCTTCAGGTAAAGTGCCTTATGCGAAAACTTCTGGGCTCTATTTAGCGGCAGATACGAAGAATTGATATTGTAATTGGCTTCCAAGCGGGTAAATGCTGGTAAATTATACGTGATTAAGCCCCAATATTTGGGGTAACATGATCAGCGATTTATTCCTTACCAACACCGCTTATTATCGCCCTGCCAACCGCGCACACTGCTGCCTGATACCATCAAAAATGCATGCTGCTAATTCTGGTGGGAACTGCTCAGGCAGCAGTCCAGCGACACGTTCAATAACTCCCGGGGTTGCCGCCAGCAGCTCTTCAATAATGGATTCAACCTCATGCTGGCCTAACCCGGTTATTTCACCGTGTTTTATCCAGTGGCGGCGTCGGATCTGGCTAATGTGGTAATAGTTACTGCTCCCGCGAACGGCCATCGCCAGTTTGCACTTCTGCCAGGCTATCTGGCTATTCCCCGGGCCAATCAGCGGCCAGGCGGATAGCACATCGTATAGGGGCGTCAGGTGGTAACGATTTTGCGGTAAATGCGCAAGACTGAAATTCTTTGCGTGGCCATCGGTCGCGGCCAGCAACCAAAAAATAATCTGCGCTTTAAAGAAATGCCTGCGATCTGTTTCAGCCTGATCCGAGCGACTCAGAACTTCCATAATATCGGTAATACCGGGGCCCCCATCTAACTGGTACTTCCTCAGTGGCGAAACGCCCAGAGCCTGGCACATATCTTCTTGCGGCAGGCGGATCCACCACTGTTTATCATTCGATAGTTTCCTGTCAAAACGCTCAACGACCAGTACCTTTTGATCTTCAAATTGCGCAATAGCCGTTCTTGCGACAGGTACACCATACTGCTCAAATATGAGAGAGCAGAGCCACTCATTCTCAATGGATGTGCTCATATCAGCTCGTATATTTCCCACCAGCCCCAGCGCTAATTTGAAAATATGCGTAGTCGGCGTATTTCCCTCAGGCAAACACCACTGATTGTCATGCCACAACAGCGCTGTTTTTTCCTGAGCGCCGGCAATAGATAAACGCAGATCGTCATCCTGGCCGTGTTGCCCTGGTAACACCGTGGCAGTATTGCGAAGCATCTCGGCAATTTGCGCCTCTGAAAGCGGACGTTGCCTGATGGAAAAGATATGGGCGGGTTGCTCATCAATATCAAGAAGCTGTATAGCGCCAACGCAATCACGGCCAAGCTCAGCCAGTAAATCAAAGGGATCCAGACTTTCGGCATGATAACGCATTGCCAGCCGTCGACGGATCCCCTCGCTATCAGGCAGCAGGTTATCGAAATAATCGCGCACTACGTTGCCACGATAAGGCTGATTCCCCGGAGTGAAAGGCAACGAAAGCGACAAAGGCCGCCCCTGACTATCAGCAATCCAGTCAGGGTGATATTCCAGCCGATCTTCACCTTTGTGCTTTTCCCAGTATCCCACCGGAATACCGTTCATCCAGATAGCTAAGCGTTGTTGCGAACGGCGCATCTCATCACCACTGTTCCCGTCTGGCGGGTGAGTTTATATGTTCGGCAGAAGCTTCCTCGGTTTCACAACCCGGAGAGGTAAGCTCTGATGAAAACACCATTTCAATACCCAGCACATTAAACACCCGAAACAGGCGTTCCAGACTGGCTGAAGCAGGGTTTGACTCCAGGCGTGCATAGGTTTGCTGGGTGACGCCCAACCTTTCAGAGACGTCTTTTTGCGTCAGGCCTTTCGCTTTACGAAAACCCACCAGCAAAGGGCGTAGTTGGCTCAGTGTTTTTAACGGATAGACGGTATTCATAGATAGCGGCTCGCTGCTTCATCGCTGTGTACAGATTATAAGCTGTATTATTCACATTACACCCCACAGGCTGTAAATGCAAAATACAGCTTATAGGGTGTTTTAATATCAATACAACCTATAAGCTGTTAGTCTGGCTAAATTTACCCATAAAAAAATCCACGCCGGAACGTGGATTCAATTTCATAGCCAAGACCAGGCATCACGTTATTCGAAGCAAACGTCAGGGTTATCCGCCAGCGAAACGAAATTCTTTGTATTTTTATCCAGCGTGCGGATCTCACCACTTTCGATGTCGTACACCCAGCCGTGCAGACGCAGGCCGTTGTTACGCAGACCCACGGCAACGGACGGGTGAGTCTTAATATTATTTAGCTGGGCTATAACGTTCTCTTCGACCATAGCGTTAACTTTATCGGTTTCGCTATCCCACGTTTTCTTCTCTACCACCGCTTTTGCCGCGTCCGCATAGTGCAGCCAGTGGGCTACAGCAGGCATCGGGTCAAGACACTGGCAAGAAGCTATAGCCTTCATGGCACCGCAGTTCGAGTGGCCGCAAATCACGATATCCGTGACGCCTAGCGCCACAACCGCGTATTCGATGGTCGCCGACACCCCACCCGGCTCCGGACCAAAGGAAGGAACGATGTTGCCTGCGTTACGGATAACGAAAAGTTGCCCCGGCTCTTGCTGAGTCACAAGCTCGGGTACCAGGCGGCTGTCAGAACACGAAATAAACAGCGCTTTAGGGTTCTGGCTGGAGGCAAGGCTGCGGAAGAGCTCCTGACGCTGAGGGAAAATCTCTTTCTGGAAGCTGAGGAAACCTTCAATGATATGTTGCATAACACGCTCTCTGGGTCTGTAGTCTCGATAACATGATAAGCATCACTTCCCGTTAGTCCAGCACCTCGTAGGCAAAAAAGCGCGTTTCAAGGGCCGACGGGGCAAGCCCATCAAGTGACGAGGTGCTGTAATCCGTTGATGAAGATAAGTCTGGGTATGTAGTGGTTTACTGAATTTGGCCACCTGAACAGAGGTGATATGCTCACCTCAGAGCAACACAGGTATTCCAATGAAAAGAAGAAATTTTAGTCCTGAATTCAAACGCGAATCCGCTCAGCTGGTTGTCGACCAAAATTACACCATCTCCGACGCTGCTAAGGCTATGGATATGGGTCTTTCCACGATGACAAAATGGGTTAAGCAACTACGTGATGAGCATCAGGGCAAAACACCAAAAGCATCCCCTATAACCCCGGAGCAAATCGAAATACGCGAGCTGACGAAAAAGCTACAACGAATTGAAATGGAAAACGAAATATTAAAAAAGGCTACCGCGATCTTGATGTCAGACTCCCTGAACAGTTCTCGATAATCGTGAAACTCAGGGCGCGTTATCCTGCGGCCACACTCTGCCATGTGTTCGGGGTTCACCGCAGCAGTTACAAATACTGGAAAAACCGTCCTGAAAAGCCAGATGGCAGACGGGCCGTATTACGAAGTCAGGTACTTGAGCTGCATGGCATCAGCCACGGTTCGGCCGGAACAAGGAGCATCGCCACAATGGCAACCCAGAGAGGCTATGAGATGGGACGCTGGCTTGCTGGCAGGCTCATGAAAGAGCTGGGGCTGGTCAGTTGCCAGCAGCCGACTCACCGATATAAGCGTGGCAGTCATGAGCACGTTGCTATCCCGAATTACCTTGAGCGACAGTACGCCGTAACAGAGCCAAACCAGGTGTGGTGCGGTGATGTGACCTATATCTGGAGAGGTAAGCGCTGGGCGTACCTCGCCGTTGTTCTCGAGCTGTTCGCAAGGAAACCAGTGGGCTGGGCAATGTCGTTCTCGCCGGATGGCAGACTGACGACCAAAGCGCTGGAAATGGCATGGGAAACTCGCGGTAAGCCCGTAGGAGTCATGTTCCACAGCGATCAGGGCAGTCATTATACGAGCAGGCAGTCCCGGCAGTTACTGTGGCGATACCGGATCAGGCAGAGTATGAGCCGACGTGGAAACTGCTGGGATAATAGCCCAATGGAACGCTTCATCCGGAGCTTAAAGAATGAATGGGTGCCGGTGATGGGTTACGTAAACTTCAGCGACGCAGCACATGCAATAACGGACTATATAGTTGGATATTACACTGCACTCAGACCGCACGAATATAACGGTGGGTTGCCACCAAACGAATCGGAAGATCGATACTGGAAAAACTCTAAAGTGGTGGCAAGTTTTAGTTGACCACTACAACCGCAATCGCATCCAGGACAAATTGCGCGTGAAAACCAGCTTCAAAGCGAACACACCTATCATCTTTTTATTCAGAGGCATCCGCAGCTTCAGTGATGTGTTTTTCTTTTTCAAACTAATAGGTAAGCTGTTCTGATGTGCTACAAAGGCATAATCATTTTCAGCCTGCACATGAGTACGGTAAACTGTACTTTGACTCTACAATATACACTGCACAGGAATTGAGCTCGTGACCCTTGCGTACCGCAAAGAAAATGCATTGAACGCAATATGCCCTTATTTTACGATGTTTCCACTTGAGTACCCTTACCAAGTGCTAAAAAAACATCGAAAGGACACTCCGGTTATCCTTGATCCCTTCTGCGGCAGGGGGACTACGCTGTTTGCAGCCCGGACGTTAGGTCTCTCAGCATGGGGGATTGATACATCTCCAGTCGCCGTTGCAATCGCTAAATCAAAGTTGGCTAGCTGTAGCGTAGAGGAACCACTTACGCTCGCCCACAAGCTGATCTCAGAGGTTGTTCCTACGCAGATTCCTGAATCCTCTTTTTTCGAGGCTGCTTATAATAAAGAAACGCTAAGAAGTCTTTGTGCCTTAAGAGAGGGACTTCTAAATCTTAAATTTGAGACTGATGCGGCTGTTGTATTACGGGCTGCCGCTTTAGGTTGCTTACATGGTCCTCTTTCAAAGCATAGTGAAAATGCAGGTTATTTTTCTAATCAGATGCCTAGAACATATGCTTCTAAACCAAATTATGCTGTCCGTTTCTGGGAGACAAGAAATTTTGAGGCCCCTAAAATAAATATTCTTGAGGTGCTGCGCCGTAAAATATCGCGTTTGGCTGGTTTGGAGAAAAATTCACCATGCTCTATATCTCAAGTTTTACAAGGTGATGCACAATCACCAGAAACATTCCAATCAATTAATCTTGCACCATCAATTATTATTACATCTCCACCTTATTATGGGATGAAGACTTACGTTCAAGATCAGTGGTTAAGAAATTGGTTTCTTGGCGGCCCTGAGTCCATCGATTATTCACTGGGGCCACAACTTGATCATGGTGGACCGCAAGCTTTTGTCAGTTCACTAGGTAAAGTATGGAAAAATATTGCTGATAGTGCTGCTTCTTCGGAGACGCTACACATGTATATTCGCTTTGGGATTATACCTTCAGCATTAGTTAATGCTAAAAGCATATTCAATAATTCGTTGGAAGAATCCGGAATATCATGGAAGCTAGTATCAACCCGAACAGCAAAAACAGCTGATTCAGGTAAGCGACAAGCAGGGCAGATGAAAACCACATCTACCGCTGCTGTCGAATTCGATTTTCATGTCGAACGAATTTAGCTTTATTATATTTGGTGGAATCGAAGTTTAACGGGCTTTTGGGTTGCTCCAAAATCGATTAGCCCCGAAACTTCTTGGTTGCAAAATTCATCAACATAATCTTTGAGCGCATGAGCTGTTTCCAGCGCTTTCTTATCATGTGGGACATGACCGGCTAAAGACATAGGCATGATAACTAAGCATTTCGCCATTGCACGCGAAATAGCTACATTTGTTCTTTCTAATTGCATCAAAAAAGCCTCTTCACCCATAATTACATCCGCGTCACCCACTCCAAAAGTAACTAGAATAGTATGTCTTTGTCCCCCTTGAAATTTCTCCACCGTATCTACTGCTGCATCGATCAAATCAACAGGGTCAGTTGGGTATATAGACTTCAACTCGCGAATAACCAATGCTCTCTGTGCTCTATGAGGAGTAACAATCCCAATACATGTTTTCCAGAATTGTTCTGGGGTAGGCTGTAAGTGATTTTTATGTCCTCGACCATCAAGTTCAGCACTAACTGTTTGTCTGAGACACCACGTTAGAGCTGCGACAATCTTGGCTTCAGAAGAATTGCTCTGAGATGACAATTCATCTTCATGAAGTAACGTTTGTACTTTCTTCTTAGGATCAAGAAAATCATTCCACAGTTGGGAAGATGGTAAGCCGTGAGGCAAACTGGAAATACCGAATGATGCATTCAATAAGAAATGGAGCGATGTTTCAGGGTTTGAAGCCTGCAATGTTGGTCTATACCCAATTGTTCGAGCAAAGGCAACTATATCTTCAGCTGAGCGATAGTTCTCCTCTAAAGGACATGAACTTATCGTGTTGTCGAAGTCCCTTTCCAGAAGATATTTCTGGATACTACCAACTAGATATTCAGCTCCTTTTGGTGGTTCAAGAGCCATTATCGGGGGCATTTGTAAGTGGTCGCCTGCAATAATCAACCTTGCATCTTCTTTAAGGGTTGCTAGAGGTGATATTGCCGTAGTCACTTGAACTTGAGAACTTTCATCAATAATTACAACGTCAAAAACTGGAACTATATTTGATTGACCTACCCATGTTGAAAATTTATACGCTTGCATTGCTGCGGTCGCAACGATTGTAACCGAATCGGTTCTTGTAAGGCTACTCAGGCAATTTTTCGTCTCTTGGTTATTAGGATTAAGATTGAATGATTCCACATGTAACTGTGTACTAGTAGACGTAAAACTTTTTGGTTGTTGGGCCGAAGAGTACCCAACGTAGATTTCGGCAGAACAATATGGATCGTTAGACAGAGACTCAATAACCCGACCAATTACTTCTTCAACAGCCTTATATGTTGGACCAGTAACCAAAATATTCAGCGGTTTACGTTCATGCATTGCATCATACACAAGACCGTGTATACACCCGGCAAGAGTTTGCGTTTTTCCTGTGCCTGGAGGTCCCCAAATGAGAGTTAACCCTTTTTCAACCGCGTGAGCAACAGCATTTGTCTGGCTAATGTTTAAATTATGTTTGGCCTTAGCATATGCTGCAATAGAAGCCGCCCGTGCTGCATCTAGGATTGATGTATTATGCAGAATATCTGGTTTCCAAAGCACCTGCGCCAACGGAGTTATAGGATCCGCTCCTCTTTTTGAAGGCTTAGCTCCCATCGCTATAGCGGCATTGGTATCAGGGGTAGCTATAGAAGGATTACCGACCGCCAATAGCAAGTCCCTAACCTTCTCGTACCATTTAAAAGAGTTTTGTCCTTTTGTTACGAAAATATTATTTAATAAGTCTATAGATGAATTCTTTAATATATATGGAACAAAATAAGCATCTCGCCAACAAGTCAATTTCAATATTGCTTTACGAGAATTTCGATCAAATTCTATAAGTTTTACTTGAAGAGAAGACCAAAGCGGCATTTGTAATGTCTCTGGATATCCACAATAAATTGGTGCATTATTAGGTATCAGATCTATCCCTCGCAGCAGAGGTACCCCTTGGTATCCTTCTTTACCTAATGCAAGGTAGCCATCATTATCATCAAGTTTAGATTCCGTCGACCCCACAAGCACATCAAATTCATATTCGTCAGATATTCCTGTAGGTTTCCCGTTTGTTAACCGGATAGCTTCATAACTAGCCTCAAGAGTTTCTGCATCAACGGCTAGCCGCTGATGGGATTCCAGCTTCTTCGTTTGATATTGTAATTCTTCCCACCAAACCCAAAGCCTACTGTCAAATGCAACAGCCCTAGCACCTTGTGGGATAGATAATGATAGCTTAGGAGCATTAGCCTTGAGTTGTCCTTTAAAATCTAAACGTAATCTCTCCACCACACTATTTAATGCGCGACATTGTTTTTCGAGTGCATTACCAAACTCTTGTATGACAGTATTACGAGGTAAAGTTATTGGGCCACGTTTAATTGTTGTAACGTTGCTCCAAATCTCATAAATACGTTCTCTTGGGATCCCATTAGTAAGGAATTCACGATAAAAAGCATCACCTAAACGAACTGGTGCCGGTCCAGAGTAATAAACTTCGGCTGTGTCAAATAAAGTAATGACATGAGGTGTTGGGGCGAAAACAACTCGCTGGATAATTTGGTCTACAAAAACAATACATGGGCTAACAGCACCATCAGGTTTCTCAATCAACTCATCGGCAGGGAAAAGCCATGCAAGCGCTCTTGTCTTACGATCAGTTAGATCAAGTACGCTGGGAAGATGTCTACCCATTGCAGCACACAGTTCTTCAAATTGCCGTTTTTCCCAGAACGATATTTGAGCAGTTAAGGGGGTTTTACCCGCTGCTTTAACGAATGTTTCCGCTTGTACAATAATATCTGATAATGTAGATAAGAACCCCTCCAGAGCATTCCATTCATCTTGAAGAGATTTTTGATCAACAATAAAACACCTTGGCCCAAGCTGGCGTGGGGACTGGCCTGCAACATAGGCAGTGGCTCTTCCTAATATAGATAAACCAGTTAATAAGCCTGCACTAGGATCGAAGTTGACTGTCACTGCTACATGAAGTTGTGGAAAAGGTGCTAAACTGGCAAGCACTGCGTTACTATCCACCGTAGTGGATGCTGATATTAAAGATTGTGCCCTTGCAGGAATACGATTCCTTTCCTTTTTTAAATGACTATGTTCTTGAAACGCAGGATGTGTTGCCGTTGCACTAGCGGCGCTTGAGGTATTACCAATTGCATTGAGTAAGAGAGTTTTTCTTGCTCCACGAGTCATCCCTGCAATCTGACTCAGATGACCTGTTATCTTTGCCGCCGAAAAACAATAGTGATTAGGCTGAGTCGCAATTCTGGCTTTATCTTGTGCGTTAGCCCATTTTTCTTGCCCAAGCCAATCACAAGCACTACACCTGCCATCCACATGCCATTCAAGCTTGCTCCATCCATCTGGTGACGCATCGCCTACAGTGATCACCCGTAACAAATCTTCGCGGAAAAAATGCAAAACAGTGGGAAGATAAAACCGAAGATTTGCATCTTCACTATCAGTAATTAATGCGTCAAGATACTGTTGTGGGGTTGTAGGATTTACTGATGTTACTAAGTTATCAAATTCAGATTGCCCCTGTTTAAACCGTGTCCATAAGTAGCTACGAATGCTTACGAAATACTTATCCTCTAGCCCCTGAGCTACAATCCAGTTCGCAAGAAATAGCCCATAAAGTGCGACTTCGGCTGAATAACTCGGATTGGCTTCGCTCGTATGTTTAACATCAATGATGCTAATTGCTAATCTAGTTTCAACTGATGAATCTATAGCTTTCCTGGTTCCATTAATACAAATTTCTTCATCATTATTATTAGCTTGACGTACAACAATTATATCGGGTATTAGACCAGTAATAGGCGGAACCAAGGATATTTGTTCTGCTTGGATTCCTATGTTTTCCATTACTGCATCTTGAAAAGATGATGAATCAAATTTCCCTTGCAAAATAATTGATGGTGTCGTGGTGACTTGTGAAAGCAAGGCTCCTAGTGGGGATTTCACTGGTTTATTTCCACTCTTATCCCGTTGACAAATGACCAAATCACCAAATGCTTTCATCAATTGATCATTACGTACATCTTCAAAATCTCTGCCAGCAGTTTGAAGCACTCCGATTCCAGGACGGGCCTGAAGGGGCACGGGCATTGAATTAGCCTCCAGTTCTGAACCCTCATGCAGTGACAAATATAGTTCACGATCACATTTTGAGCGCAGGAACATTGAAAGGGTACTTTTTGAAATTCTTTTTTTCGCCATTTGCCATACTACCTAACGTAATTTTATGTTTTGAGAACCATTTAACTGCATATCAGGTCTGAGCTAATACATATATGCAACCTCAAACAGCACTACATGCAAAGCTATCTCACTGACTTTCAAAAAACCGCAGCATAATTTCTCACCTTAAGAGTACACATTCAAATGCGTAACTTACTGGAATTAAGACACATATACTATTGATACCAAAAATATGCAAAAACATATGGTCATGCGTTTATGTAAAGGCATCCAAACATCCCCTGAACACCTCTTTCCGGTGCCATTCCACGAACCGTTCCACCCGGATAACTTTCTTTGGCTTGTGGCAGAGCAATAGCTTTCCCCGCAAAATCCCAGAACAACCGTTGCACCACCCCACCACCATTCACCGCGTAAGAAACTACCACACGCATATTTTCATCCAAGCCAATCGAACCACGGTCGAAGGCTTTGTGGTGAATGGCACACAACGCCAGACCATTAGGTACTTTACAGGGGCCACGGTGCTGCTTCCATCTGATATGAGCCGCTTCAAGGGCAATAGGCGAATTATCGTGGCGCATATTAAAACCGCAGACCGCGCATTGATAGTTGTAAGCACGTAGCACGGCCTGACGGAACTTCGGATCGCGTTGGCTGAGAGAGTGCTGGATATCAAATCCCAGCTCGTCGGCAATATCATCCTGAATACTGGTCGGGAAATGCGCCTCCAGAATCTGCTGTGCCAGGGTGTCAATCAATTTACGTTTTTTTGTCACCAGCGAGAAATTGTCGGCATCAAAACCACCAGCGACATGATGCTCGATAAGTTCACGCCGGGGCGGTTGACGGCTTCCACTACTTGAGCATAACTCCGCGTTCTGCAGTTCCCAGAAACCATCCCTCTTCAACCGCCAGAATGGCATATCCGGGCGTTGCTCGCGGCGCTGCGGCCCGTAGCGTTCCAGTAAATCCAGCAGTTGATCATGGATTTCGGAATCATAGTTAAACAGGCGCTCGTGGCCCAACCGATAGTGCGAGAGAACATACAGCAGCAATAATGGCTTATGAGGTGCACGCTGTTCACCTTTACGCCAGATAGCGATGTTCGCTATCGCCTGTTGGAGAGTTTTGTCGGAGACCATGATGTCGGATTGCCCATGTGTATATATTTGCGATCATGCTCGCAAAGTTTCGCGCAATCAAGACGTTATTACAGCTTATTTAGAATACTGGCAGGATCAACTTTCACCAGACGACAGAAGCGGACGTGCATGCATAGGGTGCATGATTTTGCATGAATCCCCAGCCCCTCAAAACAGCTGAAACCCCGCGCCACAAGGGCTTACAGGGCCTCTGAGTCATGCATGAATTGTGCATGATAAAGTCAGAGCGCGTAGGCGAGAGAGTATTGCGCGCCAGAAGTAAAATCATTTATTTTGTAGCACAGCCTCAAATCGGGATTTCAAGTCTTGGAATGGGACGATGATTTTATTTAGATACTCTTTATTATCATCATCCAGAATCGAATAAACAAAACAATTTAATGCTGAGTATCGTTCCAATACTTTGCCATCTAAAAACTCCTTATAAGTCATACACTCACCATTAGTATTAAGACTATCGCCAATATACTGTTGTTCAAGAGAACGAATGCAAGGTAAGCTTAATTCATTTTCCCGTAATACAATTGAAACATTTTTAATTAACTCAGTAATAAGAACCTCATCATTTGTTGGAGCAAAAACAGAAGAATCTCTATTCTTTCTAAACAATTGAGCCCAGCAAAGATACTGACATATATAGAACCTTGTACTATCAATATAATATTGGTCAGAAAAAAGATTCTTGTGCTCCTTGATGTAACACAACCGACCTAAAAAACCATTTGCGGCGCTAAGCAAAGTTAGTCCCCAACGACCGATTTCAAGATCCCTTACCTTCTGAATATCATAGTTACGTTCCTCTTCTCTTGCCTTAATATCACATTCATATTTCAACTTATTTTTAAATGATTCGAGTTCTCTTTTATCAATATGTTTTAAAAATGTTTTACACACAAAGCCAATGACAGCCAAGGAAATACTGGATGATAAAAGCCCCTCCCAAAAAACACTCATTTTCCACCTCGTGCTAAAAGTTCGTCATAATCAAATCCTGGAGGATTATCCTTAATAAAGTCAGAATCTATTCTAAATGAACGATATTGAGCTTCTCGTAACGCATAGATATTTAAAGTGGCTGTTAAAATACAATGATTCTCCCCACCTTTCACATATATTTTATTTGAAATTGTACTGCTTGTAGGCTGAAGAACACACGAGCCACCATAATGCGATGTGTTTGATTGCGCAACATAACAGTGTAGATCTCTGGCGGCTGATTCAGTGATATGTTGATAATAACTAATATCTTTATTCCATACGCTAGCAAATAATATATCAAGCTTTGAGCGAAAAAGTGCCCGATGTTCAATATTTGCCAATTCAAAGCAGTTATACGTTGAAAACGATATATTTTTCCATTTTATTAAATGATACTTTTGTTCATCGGGAACAGGAGACGCAATTTTCAACCTTAATGAGGTCAACATCTTAATTTCACTCGGCGCATAGTGATTTTTAACTCTGAATATCAACATGCTGGACTTGTGCTTTAAATGGGAAGTATAAGGTAACATCTCAACTAAAATATTATGTGCACAATCATTAACTACCCAGTGCTCCAGACCAAAAATTAAAGCAATTTGCTTTCTTCTTGAATGCGCAGCCATAAATGGCAACCAAGATACAGGTATTGATAACTCCGGAAGTAGTAATATCTGAACCATCTCATCGGTTGCGGAATTAAGAATACGATAAAGATTTTTCTGTCGCTCATAGCTTAAATTTGGCGACTGATCCTTTCTACATGCACTCTCTATATCTTTGTATTCCACCTTCATATTTGCAAGAGCAAATTTCACTGTGTCATTGTGTTTATTATCATCAACATCGACTGTTATTTTCAATGCTTTATTTTCTTTTATACTTTCTACAGAGCAACTTTTCTCATGATATTCGTTTTGTTCTGTAAAACTACTTAAAGTTTTATTATGCAAAGCATCAATTAAATTATATAGTTGCTCTTCATCAGCATGGATGTACCTTGGGGTTTTATTAACTTTTTTTTCCACTAGTGAGAACCCATGTAATTTACTGTATAAGTTTTCTACTGTAAGATCACCATTGTAATTAGTATAATTAGCTAAAGGCCAAGAGACAAGATTATGACGAATCATATTGCTTCTTCTGAATCTTTTTATCATTAAGGGCATTTCATCATGCTGATTTATTAAGTCCCACAATCCCTCCAGGCTTCTATTTTGTGGTTTCCCCCCCCCTAATAAGATATCTAAATCTAGTAATGCAAGATTTAAGCAAAGTGAAATATCTATATATTTTCTAATTCCATGCTTCAATTTTTCAGCTATGATCCCACTAATTTTATTATATCTATCGCTCACATAACTCGAATCTCCTTCATTTTTCCTATGCCATTCAACCTTGTTTATTAATTCAACAACCTGCCTATAAAATATTATTGAAAAACTATATCTCTTTGTAATTAGCGTATACGAAAGAACCTTTTCCCATAATCGACAAAACCTTAGGCAATTTTCACCTTTAAAGAACAGTGTAATTTGTTTTAAGGTATTCTCGTTGGATGATAAATTACATAATCTGTGAGCTAAAATATGGGATGATATGTATTTTGAAAGCTCCGTTTCATTCTCAGCCAGACCTACTATGCTCCTGAATTTATTGACAGAACCATCGAACAAAATATCATATGCAAACTTATCTAGATCACTGGAAATATGTTCTTCTGGTAAGAATCGAAAAGCACTGCTTCTGTTTTCTATTTCTTTTTTGAAAACCTGCAATCCAGCAAGACTATGATCCTTATTAAAATAATGAAAAATTAGCTTGTCTTTTTGAATGGGTAGTTCGTGGTAGATTGACGTTAATTTAAAACCTTTATGATCGTCAGTAGGTATTATAAAATCTTTTAACTTTCTGCTAATAAAATTAACTACCTCATCACCTCTATCTTCTTTTTCAATTTTAGGGGAAGAAAATACAAATAAAATGTCATCTACATACCGGCCATAGTAGGAAGGATTAATCTTAGATTTTATATCCTTATCAAAATCAGCAAGATACCAGTTAGCTAATATCGCCGATGATGTAAAACCAATTGGTATACCCTTTGAAGCAGATTCCGGATGGGTTTCTTTTATAAAATGTGATATTTTATCTCTATATTTCTCATGCATCAACTTTAACTTTTCATTTAAAAATAATGATAATTCCTTTATTTCTTCGTGTTGAAGATTTTCTATAATTCCGTCAATGACATCAAAATCAATGTCAATATTGTAATAAAACCCCTTAAGATCAAGTGACAAAATTGCAACATCATTACGATCTTTTTCTATAATTTCAATAGCTTTGTTTATCCCACCATCTCTCCACTTATTATAATTATCAATGTACCTTTCGAAAATATTTTTAGCCTTTATTTTCTTGCTATCATCGCTTTGCTTAGAGTATTTTTTTATCGATTTAGAGATTCTATTTCCGTAAACTGATTCCGAGAAATCATCATCAAGCATAGATCCAACAAAAATAGACCATAAGGTTTCGATAAGATATATTTCTACCGGAGCAGTAATTAAATAATTAACCCCACAAACTTTATATTCATCAGCTGTTTTATTATTACTTAAGAAAAGGGCTCCACTTCTTTGTTTAAAGTCTAAATGGCTATCAATCTTCTTTGGCAACAGCTCAACTTCGATTTTATCAAGCCATCTTATAAAATCATCATTATCAGTTTCGAAAAATTTGACAACTCGATTGACTTTTGATTGAAAATTGGGACTTTCAAAGCGAGCAACTTCGGCTTTTAAAAAGAAGTTAAGATTTTCATAGTAAGCATATGACTTAAGGCAATTATATGCACTGATAACTATATTGTTTGTAATCATTAATTCTCATTCCTTTACTTAGGAAATTTAGGTTAAATTAATAAAAATCATCAATATTACTGATGGGAACTAAGGTGGTTAACTTTTTTTTGCAAATTCATATGGGGTGATTAAAGCATGATAATTTTCTGAAAGAAAGTCGGCCCACCATTGCACCATCAACCGACGCTCATCCAAATGCTCAGAAGTATAGATGTAAGCAGCACGCACATTGTTACGCTCAGAATGCCTTAGCTGACGTTCTATCGCATCATCACTCCACAAACCAGACTCCCCCAATGCACCCTGAAACCATGCCCACACACCTCCGTTTTGGTGTCATACCCCATTGCACGCAGCGCGTTATTCACTGTGTTTTCACTCATAACTTTTTTGGGATCATGGTCGCCTAGAAAAAGTAGCTCATTATCACCGCTTAGCTCTTTCAACCTCTCCAGCAAGGACAACGCCTGATGACTGAGCGGAACAATGCGCTCTTCTTTCATCTTCACCTGCGATGGGTATAGCGCACACCTTTGATTTCTTCACGCTGCGCCAGCAAGCTTTATCACAATCGAACTCATCTCAGCGAGCACAGCACAGCTCACTAGAACGTACAAAGGTAAGTAATAAAAGTTCTACTGCAATGCGCGTCATCAGACGACCACGATAAGCGGCAAGCCGTGAAAGAAACTCAGGAAAACGATGAAGGGGGAATGCTGGAGAGTGTCGGGCTTTGATCGTTACCAATGCCCCGGCCATGTCGCTGGCAGGATTAGAATCAATATAATCGTTCTGAACAGCATAACGCATGATAGCCGTAACGCGTTGTTGCAGCCGCTGCACGGTGACCTGCTACCGCTAGCATCAAAAGGCTCTAATCGGGCTGGCTGGCTTTAAGCCACAAATACCCACTGCGCCAATATGCGGGAAAATATAATGCGTAACCTCTTCACTGCGCCAAATCGCAGGCACAAAAAAACCACCTTTCGGTGGCTTCTTGTTCGCGCTGTACTAATGGTGCCGAAGGCCGGACTCGAACCGGCACGTATCTCTACGGTTGATTTTGAATCAACTGCGTCTACCGATTTCGCCACTTCGGCACTGCAAGTAGTATGCGGAAAACGGGTGAATTATACCTTTCAGCGATCCGCATGCAACACTTATCCGTTGTTCAATGAGTTAAGTGCTGAAAAAATCGTCGCCGGGGTCACATTGTGCCCATTTTGCGGGCGCAGTATGCAGCGCACCAACGCCCAACCCGCCGTAATCACGCTCCGCCCCCCGCCAGGCCCCAGAAACAAAAAAGGCGCAACCCCAATGGCTGCGCCTTCTTAAACTGCCCGTAATGCCGTTACTTGCGTTTTAGCAGCATATACACGCTGATCAACAGGAACAGCATGCTCGGCAGCAGCGCGCCCAGCACCGGCGGCATGTTGTACACCAGGCTCAGCGGGCCGAAGATCTGGTCCAGCACGTAGAACAGGAACCCGAAGCTGATGCCGGTCACCACGCGCACGCCCATCGGCACGCTGCGCAGCGGCCCGAAGATGAACGACAGCGCCATCAGCATCATCACCGCCACAGAGAGCGGCGAGAACACCTTGCTCCACATGTTCAGCTGGTAGCGGTTGGCTTCCTGGCCGCTCTGCTTCAGGTACTTCACGTAGTTGTGCAGGCCGCTGATGGAGAGTGAGGTTGGGTCCAGCGCCACCACGCCCAGTTTGTCCGGGGTCAGGTTGGTTTTCCATTCGCCGGTCAAGGTTTGGGTGCCGGTGACCTGTTTTTCGTTGGTCAGGTCGGAAGTATCCACCTGCGAAAGCTTCCACACGCCGTCTTCAAAGCTGGCGGTGGCGGCGTAACGCACCGTCTCCAGCCTGCGCTGGTCGTTGAAATGGTAGATGTTCACGCCGGAAAGCTCTTTCTCGCCCGCCACGCGCTCGATGTAGATGAAGTCGTTGCCGTCCTTCGCCCACAGGCCGTTTTTGGTGGAAAGCAGCGAACCGCCGTACATCTGCTGCGCACGGTAGTTGCGCGCCATCTGGTCGCCCTGCGGTGCCACCCACTCGCCAATCGCCATGGTCAACAGCACCAGCGGGATAGCGGTTTTCATCACCGAGCCGGCGATCTGCATGCGGGTAAAACCGGAAGCCTGCATCACCACCAGTTCACTGCGCGTCGCCAGTTGCCCCAGGCCGAGCAGTGCGCCCAGCAGGGCCGCCATCGGGAAGAACGTCTCGATGTCCTTCGGCACGCTCAGCAGGGTAAACATCCCCGCGCTCAGCGCCGAGTAGTCGCCCTGGCCCACTTTGCGCAGCTGATCGACGAACTTGATGATGCCGGAAAGCGACACCAGCATGAACAGCGTCATGATGATGGTGTTGAAAATCGTCTTACCGATATAACGGTCTAAAACGCCAAACATCAGGCCGCTCCTCTCAGGCGTGCGCGCAGCTTGCGCATCGGCACGGTATCCCACAGGTTTAGCGCCAGCGCGATCGCGAAGTACGCCGCGTTGACCACCCACAGCCAGATCATCGGATCCAGCTTGCCTTTGCCGCCGTTGGAACGCAGCGAGGTCTGCAGCAGGAAGAAAATCAAATACAGCAGGATGGCCGGCAGCATGCTCAGCACGCGGCCCTGACGCGGGTTCACCACGCTGAGCGGCACCACCAGCAGCGCCATAATGGCCACGGAAAGCACCAGCGTCAGGCGCCAGTGGAACTCGGCGCGCGCGTCCGGATCGTCCGACTGCCACAGCGCCTGCATCGACATCTGCTCGGCCTGGTTGCCGTCAATAGCGACCGCACGGTGGCCCACCACGGCTTTATAATCGTTGAAATCGGTAATGCGGAAGTCGCGCAGCAACGCGGTGCCCTCAAAGCGGGTGCCCTTGTCGAGCGTCACCACCTGCGAGCCGTCTTTCATTTGGTTGATCTTGCCGCGCTCGGCCACCACCACGGAAGGGCGCTGGTTGCCGTTCGGCCGCAGTTGCGCCAGGAACACGTCGTTGAAGGTGCTGCCCTTGACGTTGCCGATAAACAGCACGGCGTTGCCGTCTTGCGAGGGTTTGAACTGCCCTTCCGCCAGGCCGGCGATGCTCGGGTTGGCTTTCGCCTCGCTGATCACCACGTCCTGATAACGAGAGGCCACCGGGCCGGCCCAGAACACGTTTACCGCCGCCACGGCGGAGGTGATTAGCGCCAGCACCATCGCGGCGATGATCAGGGTGCGTTTACCCAATCCGCAGGCGTGCATAACGGTGATTTCGCTGTCGGTGTACAACCGCCCAAGCGTCATCAACAAGCCGAGAAACAGGCTTAATGGCAGGATTAGCTGCGCCATCTTCGGCACACCCAATGCAAGCAGTGAAAGGACTAAATTTGTCGGGACATTGCCGTCCACCGCATCGCCTAACACCTTGACCAGGTTCTGACAAAAGAAGATCAGAAGCAGGATGAAAAGGATCGCGATTTGGCTCTTTAGCGTTTCCCGTACCAGATATCTTATGATGATCACGCTTATTACGCCTGTGAAAACTTGTCTTTTTGCAGGAAAATCGATAGTTTCATCGCTAATCCGCCATTTATTCTCATCATATGGCAACCGTCATAGCTAAAATAGTATTACAACATCTAGCATTTGGGTGTCCTATAGGAACTTGCCTATAGTCGCCAAAACAGAGCAATTTACGCCGTTCAGGTTAACATAGTTAGTTAACTCAATGGCGGGAGTTCATTACGGAGTTGGGTCATTCTAGCCGTAGCTTCCGCCTTTGTCTTTAAGATTCAGGAGAGTGCATGGAGTTCAGTGTAAAGAGCGGTAGCCCGGAAAAACAGCGCAGTGCCTGTATTGTAGTCGGCGTTTTCGAGCCGCGCCGCCTGTCCCCTATCGCAGAACAACTCGACAAAATCAGTGATGGTTATATCAGCGCATTGCTGCGCCGTGGCGAACTGGAAGGTAAAGTCGGGCAGACATTACTGCTGCACCATGTACCTAACATTCTCTCCGAACGCATCCTGTTAATCGGCTGTGGCAAAGAGCGCGAGCTCGATGAACGCCAGTACAAACAGGTGATTCAGAAAACCATCAATACCCTTAACGATACCGGCTCCATGGAAGCGGTCTGCTTCCTGACCGAGCTGCACGTGAAAGGCCGCAACACTTACTGGAAGGTGCGCCAGGCGGTAGAAACCGCCAAAGAAACGCTCTACACCTTCGATCAGTTGAAAAGCAATAAAGTGGAGCCGCGCCGTCCGCTGCGCAAAATGGTGTTCAACGTGCCGACCCGTCGCGAGCTGACCAGCGGCGAACGCGCTATCCAGCACGGTCTGGCGGTGGCTTCCGGCATTAAAGCGGCGAAAGATCTCGGCAACATGCCGCCGAACATCTGTAACGCCGGTTACCTGGCCTCCCAGGCTCGCCAACTGGCGGACGCCTTCAGCACCAACATCGTTACCCGCGTCATCGGCGAGCAGCAGATGAAAGAGCTGGGGATGAACGCCTATCTGGCGGTCGGCCATGGTTCGCAGAACGAATCATTGATGTCGGTGATGGAATATAAGGGCAACCCGAACCCGGACGCTAAGCCGATCGTGCTGGTGGGCAAAGGGCTGACCTTCGATTCCGGCGGCATCTCGATCAAACCTGCCGAAGGCATGGACGAGATGAAGTACGACATGTGCGGCGCCGCCACGGTGTACGGCGTGATGCGCGTAGTGGCGGAGCTGAACCTGCCGCTGAACGTGATCGGCGTGCTGGCAGGCTGTGAAAACATGCCGGGCGGCAGCGCTTATCGTCCGGGCGACGTGCTGACCACCATGTCCGGCCAGACCGTCGAGGTGCTCAACACCGACGCCGAAGGCCGCCTGGTGCTGTGCGACACCCTGACCTACGTCGAGCGTTTCGATCCGGAGCTGGTGATTGACGTCGCCACCCTGACCGGCGCCTGCGTGATCGCGCTGGGCCACCACATCACCGGCCTGATGTCGAACCACAACCCGCTGGCGCACGAACTGATCGGCGCGTCCGAACAAGCCGGCGACCGCGCGTGGCGTTTGCCGATGGCCGACGAGTACTACGAGCAGTTGGACTCCAATTTTGCCGATATGGCGAACATTGGCGGCCGTCCGGGGGGTGCCATCACCGCCGCCTGCTTCCTGTCGCGCTTCACCCGCAAGTACAGCTGGGCGCACCTGGACATCGCCGGCACCGCCTGGCGTTCCGGCAAGGCCAAAGGGGCAACCGGGCGTCCGGTAGCCTTGCTGTCTCAGTTCCTGTTGAACCGTGCTGGACTGAACGGCGACGATTAAATCTGAGCGGTAATTCAGGTATAATCCCTCAAGGGTACAGCATGCTGTACCCTTGTATTTTTAGTAATGGCGCACAATTTTATAAACCCGATAGCTTTCGAGTTGCAGCAAGGCGGCAACCGAGAGAATCCCCAGGAGCTTACACCGGTAAGTGACTGGGGTGAGGGAGGGCAGCCAACACAGCTGCAGCTTGAAAGATGAAGGGGTTATATGAAACAGGCAACGTTCTATCTTATTGAACAGGCAGAACCGGCAGGCGCGCTCAGCGCGCATGAGGCCGTGGCCTGCGCCGTTGCCGCCGAACGTTGGCGTTCCGGCAAGCGGGTGTTGATCGCCTGCGAGAGCCAGGAACAGGCCCAGCGGCTGGACGAAGCGCTGTGGCAGCGCGATCCGCACCAGTTCGTGCCGCACAACCTGGCCGGCGAAGGCCCACACTACGGCGCGCCGGTAGAATTGTGCTGGCCCGGCAAACGCGGCAACTCCCCACGGGATCTGCTGATCGCCCTGCTGCCGCAGTTTGCAGATTTTGCTACTGCTTTCCATGAAGTGGTAGACTTCGTCCCTTACGAAGACACCCTGAAACAGTTGGCGCGCGACCGATATAAAGCCTATCGCAGCGTCGGCTTCCATTTGACCACGGCAACGCCGCCAACTCACTGAACAACGATATAAAATGGAAAAGACAAACAGTCATCTCGATACCGCATACGACCCGAAAGAGATCGAACAGAAGCTGTACGATCACTGGGAAAACCAGGGTTACTTCAAGCCAAACGGCGATACCAGCCAGGAAAGCTTCTGCATCATGATCCCGCCGCCGAACGTCACCGGCAGCCTGCACATGGGCCACGCATTCCAGCAGACCATCATGGACACCATGATCCGCTACCAGCGCATGCAGGGGAAAAACACCCTGTGGCAGGCCGGTACCGACCATGCCGGTATCGCTACCCAGATGGTGGTTGAGCGCAAGATCGCCGCAGAAGAAAACAAAACCCGCCATGACTATGGCCGCGACGCGTTCATCGACAAAATCTGGCAGTGGAAAGCGGAATCCGGCGGCACCATCACCCGCCAGATGCGCCGTCTGGGCAACTCCGTCGACTGGGAGCGTGAGCGCTTCACCATGGACGAAGGCCTGTCCAACGCGGTACGCGAAGTGTTTGTCCGCCTGCACAAAGAAGATCTGATCTACCGCGGCAAGCGCCTGGTGAACTGGGATCCGAAACTGCGCACCGCCATCTCCGATCTGGAAGTGGAAAACCGCGAGTCCAAAGGCTCGATGTGGCACCTGCGCTACCCGCTGGCCGACGGCGCCAAAACCGCCGAAGGCAAAGACTATCTGGTGGTCGCCACCACCCGTCCGGAAACCGTGCTCGGTGATACCGGCGTGGCGGTGAACCCGGAAGATCCGCGCTACAAAGACCTTATCGGCAAAGAAATCATTCTGCCGCTGGTGGGCCGCCGCATCCGCATCGTCGGCGACGAACACGCCGATATGGAAAAAGGCACCGGCTGCGTGAAAATCACCCCGGCGCACGACTTTAACGACTACGAAGTCGGTAAACGTCACGGCCTGCCGATGATCAACATCCTGACTTTCGACGGCGATATCCGCCAGGAAGCGGAAGTGTTCAACACGCTCGGCGAAATCTGCACCGACTACTGCAACGAAATTCCGGCCCAATACCGTGGCCTGGAGCGTTTCGCGGCGCGTAAAGCGGTGGTTGCCGCCTTTGAAGAGCTTGGTTTACTGGAAGAGATCAAACCGCACGACCTGACGGTGCCTTACGGTGACCGCGGCGGCGTGGTGATCGAGCCGATGCTGACCGACCAATGGTACGTGCGTACTGCACCGCTGGCGAAAGTGGCGGTGGAAGCCGTTGAGCAAGGCGAAATTCAGTTCGTGCCGAAGCAGTACGAAAACATGTACTTCAGCTGGATGCGCGACATTCAGGACTGGTGCATCTCCCGTCAGCTGTGGTGGGGCCACCGCATTCCGGCCTGGTACGACGTGAACGGCAAAGTCTACGTTGGCCGCAGCGAAGAAGAAGTGCGCAGCGAAAACAACCTGGGCGCCGATGTGGTACTGACGCAAGACGAAGACGTGCTGGACACCTGGTTCTCTTCCGGCCTGTGGACCTTCTCTACCCTGGGCTGGCCAGAGCAGACCGACGCGCTGAAAACCTTCCACCCAACCAGCGTGATGGTCAGCGGCTTCGACATCATCTTCTTCTGGATTGCGCGCATGATCATGCTGACCATGCACTTCATGAAGGACGAAAACGGCAAGCCGCAAGTTCCGTTCAAAACGGTCTACATGACTGGCCTGATCCGCGACGACGAAGGGCAGAAAATGTCCAAGTCGAAAGGCAACGTGATCGATCCGCTGGACATGGTCGACGGCATCTCGCTGGAAGATCTGCTGGAAAAACGCACCGGCAACATGATGCAGCCGCAGCTGGCGGAAAAAATCCGCAAGCGCACCGAGAAGCAGTTCCCGAACGGTATCGAACCGCACGGTACCGACGCCCTGCGCTTCACCCTGGCGGCGCTGGCCTCTACCGGCCGCGACATCAACTGGGACATGAAGCGCCTGGAAGGCTACCGCAACTTCTGTAACAAGCTGTGGAACGCCAGCCGCTTTGTGCTGATGAACGCGGAAGATCAAGACTGCGGCTTCAACGGCGGCGAGAAAGTGCTGTCGCTGGCGGACCGCTGGATCCTGGCCGAATTCAACCGCACGGTGAAGGCTTACCGCGAAGCGCTGGACACCTATCGCTTCGATCTGGCCGCCAACATCCTGTACGAATTCACCTGGAACCAGTTCTGCGACTGGTATCTGGAGCTGACCAAGCCGGTGGTGAGCAACGGCAGCGAAGCGGAACAGCGCGGCACCCGCCACACGCTGATCACCGTGCTGGAAGCCCTGCTGCGCCTGGCGCACCCGGTGATCCCGTTCATTACCGAAACCATCTGGCAGCGCGTGAAAACCCTGACCGGCGAAACCGCAGACACCATCATGCTGCAGCCGTTCCCAGAGTACGACGCTGCGCTGGAAGACACGCAGGCACTGAACGACCTGGAGTGGATCAAACAGGCGATCACCGCGGTGCGCAACATCCGCGCCGAGATGAATATCGCCCCAAGCAAACAGCTGGACGTGCTGCTGCGCAACTGCAACGCCGACGCCCAGCGCCGCGTGCAGGAGAACCAGAGCTTTATCGAGCGTCTGGCACGCCTGGAGTCTATCGCCCTGCTGCCAGCGGGTGACAAAGGCCCGTTATCGGTCACCAAACTGGTGGACGGTGCCGAGCTGCTGATCCCTATGGCCGGCTTTATCGATAAAGACGCTGAAATCGCGCGTCTGTCGAAAGAGATGGGCAAGCTGGATGCGGAAATCGCCTCGATCGAAGGCAAGCTGTCTAACGAAGGCTTTGTGGCGCGCGCACCGGAAGCGGTGGTCGCCAAAGAGCGTGAGCGTCTGGTGGCCTGCAAAGAAGGCAAAGTGAAACTGCAAGAGCAGCAGGCGACCATCGCCGCGCTGTAATCTGTCGGTTCGCTGCAACAGCTGAAAACAGCGGGGAGATCCCCGCTGTTTTTTTATCGCCGTTGCATCCGGCCCGGTTAAGATGTTATTACAAGGTGAAAGGCAACGTCTCATATGGACGCCGTCAGGGTATAAACCCGGCGCGTTTTTGTCTGCACCAAAAATGATATTCCGGAACTATCCAGGTTCTTTTTATGGCGAGTGTAAACATGACAACAGCAACCCCAGTGCGTCTTCTGGTGCGCCCAATAACGGCTGACGACAATGCCGCTATTGCTAACGTCATTCGCGAAGTCTCCGCCGAGCACGGTTTGACGGCGGATAAAGGCTATACCGTTTCCGACCCCAATCTGGACGTCTTGTATCAACTCTACAGCCTGCCGCGCAGCGCTTATTGGGTGATAGAAGTCGACGGTCAGATTGCCGGCGGCGGCGGCATTGCCCCGCTGCAAGGCGGTGATGACGATATTTGCGAATTACAGAAAATGTATTTTCTGCCGGTTTTGCGCGGCAAGGGCCTGGCGAAGCGCCTGGCATTGCAGGCGCTGGAGTTTGCCCGTCAACAGGGCTTCCGCTGTTGTTATTTGGAAACCACCGCCAGCCTGACGCAGGCCATCGGGCTGTATGAACATCTGGGCTTCGAACACATCGACTGCGCCATGGGTACCACCGGCCACGTCGACTGCGAAGTGACCATGCTGAAAACGCTTTAATCTGGCTTCTGGGCGGGGGGCGAAGATGTTCGTCCCCTGTCATGGCAGGCACCGCATGCGCTGGCCCTACTCAGAGGCTCGCACTTTTCCCCTCATCCCCCCGCTTTTGATAGCTACCTCAATCCGGCTCAGCACCAGGCTGGTAAGGTACGACACCAGGATCAACAGCAGCAGCACCAGCGGCGTATAACGCGGCGCAAAAATCAGTTTCTGAGTGAAGTAATAGCAGTAGAAGCTGTGGGTCAGCCACATGTACATCGAATGTTTGCCCAGCTCAACCACCGCCTTGTTCACCCTGCTGCCCAGCCCGTCGGCGGTTTTCATCATCGCGATGATAAACAGCGGCGTCACCAGCAGCAGCCCCGGATTATGGGCGACGATAAACACCGCCACGGTCACCACCAGCAAGATCAACGGATGGGTGCGGCCCAACGTATCAATCAGCTTCGCCAACCACGAGTCCGCCGGGGCCCGCTGGGTACGGCCAAACACCATGCCAAAACCAAAAGGCAACAGCCAGGTGCAATATTCGATCAGCGCCTGCGGCGCCCAAGGGAAATACTGCAATCCCCTGCCGCACAGCGCCGCCGCAAACAGCACGCCCAGCAAGGTCGTCGTATTCAGTTTCGACAGCAGCGGCAGCGAGAGCACGTACAGAACATAAAGTTTGAAGAACCACCACTCGCTGTTGTAGGTGGATTTGAGGCCAATCAGGTTTTCGATAAACAGCGACGGCGAAAGGGAATATCTTTCACCCGGAAAGAAAATAATGCCGATCGGCACAAAGATAAACAACACTATCCAGTAGCTGATATATAAATTCTTCAGCTTGCCCCAGATATATTTAAAAGAAATGTCTTTTTTAAGTGAAAAACCGTAACCGGACAAGAACAGGAACATCGACACGCAAATCTTGCCGAACAGGCCAAGATACATCTCAATATTTATCCCGCTAACGATATAATATACCGAAATATCAGGGCTAATTCGGTCTGGATAGGCGAACAGGTGGTGGACCAACATCAGAATGATGGCAATCCCTTTTAAATAATTAGACTTATTAATTGAAATTTCCATATTTCTTAATATATTATCCGCTAACAAGTGTCGTCATCATATAGCAGCCCCACTTCCCTGACACTTTCTTTCTAATCAGATTAATCCCATATTTAATTTCCCGGTAAAAAACAAAGGCACAGCGATTTTATTAACGCGTTTCTCCCACTCTCGCTACCGTTTTTTGCTGTCCCACAGCCCCAAAACCCTGCCCGAAGCGACGCATGCACAATCATTAACATGGTCATATTTTAATTTATTTATATAAAAACAATAAAATCAAATCATTAACAACAAATCAAAAATCAATTGTCATCTTTTTTGTGATATTCATTAACAAATTAACGATTACAAATTGACCTCTTGCCGCCTTGCGATACTCTGCCCTGACAGGCTTATGCCGCACTCGCACGGGGAACAGTCATGTCGGAAAACGCTTTTGATTACATCATTGTCGGCGCAGGCTCCGCCGGTTGCGTACTGGCCGCGCAGTTAATCCGCCGCACCCAGGCGCGGGTGCTGCTGCTGGAAGCCGGCGGCGACGACAATAACCTGTTCATCAAGATGCCGGCCGGCGTGGCGAAGATCATCGCCAAAAAAAGCTGGCCGTATGAAACCGAACCGGAACCGCACGCCAACAACCGCCGCATGCAAATTGCCCAAGGCAAGGTGCTGGGCGGCAGCAGTTCGGTCAATGGCATGATCTACATTCGCGGCCAGCGGCAGGATTACGACGAATGGGCCGAACGTTATGGCTGCGTCGGCTGGAGCTATCAGGACGTGCTGCCCTATTTCAAACGCGCCGAGGCCAACGAGAGCCTGTCCGACGCTTATCACGGCGGCGAAGGGCTGCTGCCGGTCAGCGAGAACCGCTACCGCCACCCGCTCAGCATGGCGTTTATCCGCGCCGGCCAGGAGCTGGACCTGCCTTACCGCAACGATTTCAACGGCGACAGCCAGCACGGCGTGGGCTTTTATCAGACCACCACCCACAACGGCGAACGCGCCAGTACCGCCCGCACCTATCTGAAAGCGGTGCGTAACGAGCAACGGCTGGTGGTGAAACTGAACGCGCTGGTGCATCGGGTGGTGTTCGACGGCAACATGGCCACCGGCGTAGTGTATAGCCAGAACGGCGGCGGCGAAGTCACCGCGCATGCCGCAAAAGAAGTGATCCTCAGCGCCGGTGCGGTAGGCTCGCCGAAGATCCTGATGTTGTCCGGCATTGGGCCGCGCGAACACCTGCAACAGCTGGGGATCGAGCCGCGCGCGGACTTGCCGGTGGGCAAAAACTTTCACGATCACCTGCATATGTCGATCAACGTCAGCACCCGCGAGCCGGTCAGCCTGTTCGGCGCCGATCGCGGCCTGCAGGCGCTGCGCCACGGCACCGAATGGCTGGCGTTCCGCAGCGGCGTGCTCACCTCCAACGTGCTGGAAGGCGCCGCCTTCTCCGACAGCCTGGGCGACGGCCGGCCGGACGTGCAGATCCACTTTCTGCCGCTGCTGGACAGCTGGGACGACGTGCCCGGCGAGCCGCTGCCGAATATTCACGGTTTCACGCTGAAGGTCGGCTACCTGCAACCGAAGGCGCGCGGCGAAGTGCTGCTGCGCAGCCGCGATCCGCGCGATCCGGTCAAATTGCACGCCAATTATCTCGGCCACCCGGAAGATCTGGCTGGCAGCGTGCGCGCGGTGAAATTCGGCCTGCGCTTCCTGCAAACCGCCGCCCTCAAGCCGATCGTCAAAGATCTGCTGATGCCGCAGCCGGCATGGTTGAACGATGAGGCGCAACTGGAAGAGTTCGTGCGTAACTTCTGCAAAACGGTGTATCACCCGGTAGGCAGCTGCCGCATGGGCCAATCGCCGCAGGACTCGGTGACCGACCTGCAACTGCGGGTACACGGCTTTGAACGGCTGCGGGTGATCGATTGCTCGGTGATGCCGCAGGTGACCAGCGGCAACACCAATGCACCGACCATCATGCTGGCGGAAAAAGCGGTGGATTTGCTGCTGGGCGCGCCGACGTGAAAACCGGGCGCCCGGCAGTCAGGCGGCGGCGGGCACGCCGCTGTGGAAACGCAGCTCGCTGTCCGGCGACAGGATCAGCTCAGCTTCAATGCGGCCGAAGTGAGCCACCCGCTCGCTGATGTCGCCGCCGGCAATCTGCTCGGCCAGCGTCAGGTAATCCTGATAATGCCGTGCCTCGGAGCGCAGCAGCGAGACGTAGAAACGGTTTAACTCGTCGTCCAGATGCGGTGCCAGCCGGGCGAAACGTTCGCAGGAGCGCGCCTCGATATAGGCGCCGCAGATCAGCTTATCGATCAGCGTGGCCGGATCGTGGGTGCGAACCTCGCGAATCATGCCTTTGGCATAGCGGCTGGCGGTGATTTTCTTGTAGGGAATGCGCCGCGCCTGCATGATCTCCAGCACCTGCGAGAAATGGTGCAGCTCTTCTTTGATCAGCAGCACCATCTTGTCCGCCAGATCCTGCCCGTAGGCCGAACCGTTTTTCGGCAAGATTTTCCTGGTGAACTGGCCCTGGCGGAACAGCGCTTCCGGCTCGCCCTGCGCTTCATGCAGAAAAGCCTCGTAGGGCCTGAGCAGCGCCAGCAAGGCATCGCCGCTCTCTTTGTCCGCCACGTAGCGGCGAATCAGCCACATGCCGGTCTGCGCCGCCTTCAGCTCGCACACCATATGGTCGGTCAGCAACAGCGGCAGGTTTTCCGGACGCCGCGCAGCGTCGATCCAGCCATCGGGCGTTTCGCAGTGCAGGAAGTTTAGAATCGGGGATAACAGGGATTGGTATTTCATCAGCTTAATAGCCCTATGGCTTTCAAGTTGCAGCCAGGCAACCAGCACGCTCATCCCCAGGCGCTTACTAAAGTCAAGTAACTGGGATGAGTGAGTGCAGACAACAACGCTGCGGCTTGAAAGACGACGGGAGAGGCCGGCTTGCGCCGGCCCATAGCATTAATCAGTGGCGTTTGCCGTCGTCATCTTCGTCGATCAATTCACCGTCTTCTTCATCATCCTCACCGTCTTCACCGTTCGGATCTTCATAGTAGGTGCCCCAACCGTCGTAGTTGACGCCGCAACGTTCCGCCAGCGCCAACAACTGCTCTACCTGGGTGTCGATCAGTTCGGCGTTCAGGCCAACTTCGCTGATCACGTCGCAGCACATGACCAGCGTGCCGTCCTCCACTTCCAGCTCTTCGGCGTCGGTCACTTCGTAGCCCAGCTTGAAGGCTTCGACAGCAGCCTGCTCCAGCACTTCAAACTTTTCAGCAGAGAGGTGGTGTTCGATGGTGTAGAGCGCATCCGGATCGCTGCCGTCTTCCAGCAGTTCTTCGATGATCAGGCGGGTCTCTTCACGTTGTTCTTCCAGCTGTTCGCGGTTTGCCATGCCTATATCCTCAAGTCAAATGGCCTGTATTCCTTCTATTTTCACACACCGCCGCCATAGCTGCCACGATAAACGTGAAAGATTTCTGCTTCGGGGTTGAAATTGAATATTCATACATATAAAGTGAATTTTAATTCAATTAAAACGATCAGGACATGCGGAAATGAGTACGATGAACCCGTTCTACAAACGTCACTTTCTGAGATTAATGGATTTCACGCCGACAGAGCTGCTGGCGCTGCTGCGGCTTTCGGCCGAATTGAAGCAGGCCAAAAAGCAGGGTAAGGAAACGCGGCGTCTGCAGGGCAAGAACATCGCGCTCATCTTCGAAAAAGACTCGACACGCACCCGTTGCTCTTTCGAAGTTGCCGCTTTCGATCAGGGCGCCCAGGTCACCTATCTCGGCCCCAGCGGTAGCCAGATCGGCCATAAAGAATCGATGAAAGACACCGCCCGCGTGCTGGGCCGGATGTATGACGGTATTCAATATCGCGGTTACGGCCAGCATCTGGTGGAAACCCTGGCCACTCATGCCGGCGTGCCGGTATGGAACGGGCTGACCAACGAATTCCACCCCACCCAACTGCTGGCGGACCTGCTCACCGTGCAGGAACAGCTACCGGGCAAACCCTTGAGCGAGGTGAAATTCGCTTACCTCGGCGACACGCGCAACAACATGGGCAACACCTTGCTGGAAGCGGCCGCGTTGGCGGGCATGGATCTGCGCCTGGTGGCGCCGAAA
>Ga0105247_10000511_pt1 | contig 31823 bp, 51 predicted proteins | sample KBSS24metaG_FD_81519 | JGI IMG/M metagenome (GOLD analysis project Ga0105247, IMG submission 81519) | Switchgrass rhizosphere microbial communities from Kellogg Biological Station, Michigan, USA - KBS S2-4 metaG | ecosystem: Host-associated > Plants > Roots > Rhizosphere > Soil | place...
CGAAGACGAGGAGCAGGACGAGGAGCAGGATCAACATGGAGCCTTCCTTCTAGCGCGGGGTCGGTTGTGGCGGCGTCGTCGGCAGCAGCGCGCCGGCGGGCGCGGGCACGTAAATCACTTGCGGCGCCGGCGCGGCGGCGGCGGGTCGCTGCGTGAACGTGTAGAGGGCGGTCAACGTCAGCAGCACGCCGAGCGCGCCGATGATCGCCTTCGCGGAGTCGCTCATGCCATCGCTGTGGCCCCGGTCAGCCGCGCGCTGCGCCGTCACGTTGCGCATCTCGGCGATCAGTTGCTCCATCATGGGGTCGGCGACGGCTTGCTTCCCCGCACCCGTATAGCTCGACTTCTCCAAGGCGGCGATGCGTTCGGTGATCGCGGTGACGGTGCGATCGAGTTGCGTCGCGAGGTTCGTGGCGCTGGTGTTCACCGCGCTGCGCAGCGTCTCGGCCGTCGTCGCGGCGGCATTAGCGAGGGCGGTGATGGCGGCCGCCGAGCGGTCGGCTTCCGTCTTGACCGCCAGTTGGTCGACCGAGCGCACGGCATCGAGCCGCTTGGCTTCGAGCGTGTCGAGGTCCTTCTGGTGCTCGGCGCGGATCTTCACTTCGTGCGCGAGCGCCCGCATCTCGGTTTCAATGCGCAGGATCTTTTCTTCTTGCAGGCGACGCTCCGAGAGGCGCAGATCGTCTTGCCGGGTGGCCCCCGCCTCGAACAACTCGCGGACGTTCTCGGTCGGGTCGATGACCGGCCCGCCGCTGCTGTCGACGCCGAGGCCGAGCGACGAGCCGCTCGAGCGCTGCGCTTTACGCGGGCGCAGTTTCAAGACGTCACGCTCGACGCGGCGACGATCCGTGGATGCCATACGTCAATCTCCGACCAGGGCGGGCGGCGGCGGGCCGACCTTCGGCACCGAGACCGGCGTCGTCGTGCCCGGCGCGATGAGGGCCACCGGGCGCACGGTGACCGTCCGCAAATACAGATTCACGCTGGCGACGACGGCGAGTTGCAGACTGAGAAAGCGCGGCGGAATGAGGGTCGTAACTTCCGTCAGCGACAGGAGCGCCAGGATCGCATTGGCGAGGTTCCACCAGAACGTCCGGCTGCTGAACAGACTAATCGCCCAATAGGTGACGACGGGCGGCGGCCGGGCGGGCGTCTCGGTCATGGTTGCTCCTGCGCGGGCGGATCCGGCGCTGAGAGGCTGGTGTCCGCATCCGTCAACGTCCAGGCGTCCGACGCCGTCAGCCCCGGATACGTCGTGCGTAACGTGCCCCAGACTTCCGCGTGCGCCTGCAGCGCCCGCAACTCGCCCAGCAACCCCCGCGTCTTCGCGTGATCGATCCGCTCCTGCAGGAAGCGGAACCGCCAGTAGTCGCCGGAGGCCAGCGTGATCGTGGGCACTACGGCACCGTCCCGCTTTGCGTGCCCGCTAATTTGCCGTCCGCGATCGCCTGCGTGAAGATGCGTTGCGAGAGCGACTGCGTCGTGAGGTTGGCTTTGTTCAGCGCGAGAATCAGGCCCGCCGCCGTTGGCCCGGTCCACTGCGCGACGATCTCCCGACCGTCGATGACCCACGCGCCGGTGACCCACTCCGCGAAGGTCACGCGAATCGACGACCCGCGGATGTCCAGCGTCACGTTGGCGATCCGCAGCGTCGCCGTCGCGGGAAGCGGCGTGGTCAACGTAATGATTTCGGCCATGATTCGGTCCTTCCCTACGCCGCCTGGGCGATCCGCGCTTCGAGTGCCAGGAGCCGCGCCTCGTGGGCCTGCCAGCCCACGATCAGGTCCGGGACGTATTTCGAATAGTCGGCCTGCCACGGCTGGACCAGGGTGCCGTCGGCCCGGCGCTCGTCCGTGCCCATCGCGATCGCCTGGGGTTTGATGCGGTGCGCCTCCTGCGCGAAGACGCCGCGATCCGGCGTGTCGTCGATCAGCCAGTCGAAGTCATGCACCACGAGTTGGCGGAGGATCGCCGGATCCGTCGCCACGCCGCGATCGCGCTTCAGGCGCGCATCGGACGAGGTGTTGTACGTCGTCGCCGAGAGCGTCGTCGTGATGGCGCCCACGATCGCCCCGTTGCGGGCGAACACCACAGTCTGGTCGGTGCCGGCCGTACTACGTGTGTCTTCCGACAGGAACCCATTCACGGCCGCGCCATTAAACACTTGGCCCATGTCGGCCGAGGTACTGACGTACGCGCCCGATCCGACTTTCAGCGTGCCGCTGATCACGCCCCCCGCCAGCGGCAACGCCGCGGCCCCCACCGCCGCCAACGCCGCATCGATCTGGTTGTAGAGTTCCGTCTTGACGGCGTTATTGATGACGGTGCCGGAGGTCCCACTGCCGTCGTCGTCGACAAACGCCGTGCGAGTAATTACCACTGACATTACGCGGCCTTCTCTCTCATGAGGCGCAGGAGTTCGGTATCGGTGAAGCGCACCGACGACGCCTCGACCTCATAGGTCGGATTGAGCGCCGGCAGGAAGTGCGCGATCGTGACGCGTTGAATCAGAAACTCGCCCACTAGATTCGTGGGCGGGCCCACGTTGATGGCGATCAGCGATCCGGCGCGCGTGTTGATGTCGCGGGACCGGTAGGTGACCGTGAGCACCCCGACCTGGCCTGACGCGTCGCGGGCGCCGAGCAGGGCCAGCCGCGCTTGCGCTCGCGCGCGCGCTTCGGTGACCGACAGCCGCCGGTCCTGGATCTCGTCTTCCTGGATGCCGTCGCCGCTCCCGAGCTGCGCGGCCAACGCGGCTTGCGCGAGGAGGTCATCTTCCTGGACGAAGAGATTGACGGGGTCGCCTTTCAGAATCGGATAGAGAATCGACCCCGCGCCACTCGTCGGAATCCCGAGCAACAGCGGCGCCGCGGTGACGGTGGCGTTGAAGCCGATCGTCGCCTGGATGCTGCCGATCCCCGTCGCCGGAATCCCGACCAGGTTGTTGCCCGAGATCCCGGTGTAGCGCAGGACTTGCGTGCCGGCGATCGCCCAGCCGCCGGTCGGGCTGAAATCGGCGACGCCCGCACTCTGCAAGGACGGACTGCCGGCCAGCACGTTGCCTTGCGGCTGCGTCAGGAGGGACGTATCGCTCGTGGGGACGTTCGCGCCGAGCGTCGCATCAGCCGCCGCATCGGTGTAGGTGGTCGTGACGTTCCCGGCGACGGTCGCGAGCAACTTCAACTGGGAGGCGCCGGCCGCGGTGCGATAGATCTTCCTGCCGGTGACCGCCGCGGCGCCGAGCGGCAGGCTCGAGAGGCTGACTTGATTCGCCGTCGCCGTGTTGACCACGGGCACGTTGGCCCCGAGACTCGCATCGGTGACGGTATCGACCCACGTGGTCGTCGTGTTGTCGCCGATCGTCGCGGCCAGTTTCTGTTGCGTGCCGCCCGCGGCGGTGCGGTAGATCTTCCGCGCCGTCACGAGCGCTCCGCCGACGGAAATCGTCAGGCCAATGCGCTGGAGATAGGCGGTGCTCGTCGACAGCGGCGCGGCGCCGAGGCTCGCAGTCGGGGTCGTGTCGGTGTAGCTCGCCGTGGTGTTGTCCGCGATCGTCGCGAGCAGCTTCAAGCCGAGGCCGCCGGAGCGTCGATAGAGCTTGCGCGCGGTCACCGTGGCATCGCCGAGCGGGATGCCGGTGATCGGCACGACGTTCTGCGCCGCCGTGTTCACGGTCGGCGCATTGGCGCCCAGGCCGCTATCGAGGGAGTTGTCATCGATCGCCGTCGTCGTGTTGTTCGGGACGATCCGGAGCACTTTCAGTTGCGATCCCCCGGCCAAGGTGCGATAGATCGTCCGCGCCGTCACGGGCGCCCCGCCGACGGCCAGCGTGAGCGGCACGAGGGACGCCGCCGCCGTGTTCGTCGTCGGCACGTTGGCCCCCAGACTGCCGTCGACCACATTCGGATTGGCGATCGTGGTGGTGACGTTGTCGGCGACGGTGGTGAGGAGTTTGAGCTGCGTGCCGCCATCGACGGTCCGATAGACCTTGCGCGCCGTCGTGCCGGTCGGGCCGGCCAGAATCCCTTGCAGCGTATTGCCCCCGCCGCCCACGGGATACGTGTGGAAGAAGTGGACGGACGCACTCGGCGTGGTTTCGCCGCTCGGCGTGACGAACGTGTACGCGATGAACACGTCCAAGGTGCCGCCGCTGAACGACCCGCTCATCACGTTGGCGGGCGGCGCGAGCGGCGCCACGGTGACCGCGAGCGTGGGGCTGGGCGTCGTGTCCCCGATCGCCGTCGTGAACCCGACCGCATACAGATACGTCCCCGGCCCCGGCCCCGCGCCCGCGGGCTGCGTCCCGGCCGCCGGCGCGCCGGGCGGCGCGAGATGCGCGGCCGTCACTGGCGCACTGATCGGGCCCGGCGTCGTCTCGCCGATCGGCGTGACGAAACTGACGGCGTACTCGTTGGCGCCATCGTCCACGCCGGTCCCGGGGGTCGGCGTGCCGATCGCGGGCGACGTCGTCGGGGCCGGCGTCAGGGTGGTCGCTTGGGTCACTGAGGGGCCGGCCGTGGTTTCACCCGACGCGGTGACATGCGTGACGCTGTAGTCGTGACTGCCCGGATTCGGGCCGGTGCCGATCGTCGGCGCACTCGCGACTGGGGCGCCCGCCGGCGCGGCCGTCAGGCCGACCGTGATCGTCACGCGCGGGCCCGCGATCGATTCGCCAGAGGCCGTGGTAAACGTGACCGCGTAATCGTGCGCCCCGGTTTCAATCCCGGCGCCCGTCGCCAACGCCGCCGCGGGCGCGGAGGAGGGCGCCGCGCCGGTGCCGACGAGCGACCCGCCGCCGCCGAGCCGCACGCTCGTGTACCGAATCCGTTGCGGGCCGGACAACACGACCCCGCCCCCCGGCTCATACCACGCGGCGTTCTGGACGGGGATGGCCGGCTCCCCCGCCGCGATCGTTTCGAGCGCGTTGGTCCCGCCGCCTTCGCAGTAGCACCGTGTCACGACCTGCGAGAGATCGCGGGTGAAGAAAAGATCCTCGAGGGAGGGATGCAGGGCGTTCAGGATCGTCGGCGCGGTCTGCGAGACGTCCTCAAAGAAGAGCCGCACGACCTTGTCGTGGTCACAGCCGCAGCCGCCGCCGACCCGATTCACGAGTTGTCGGAGACACGCCCAGAGGTCATTTTCGGTAAAAGTGATTTCATCGATCGCTTCGACGCCGATGTCGGCGGCCACACTGAGCGTGTAGCCCGTGCCATACGTCGCCATCAGCGTGGCGGCGATCGCGGCGACCGTCGTACTCGTAAACCGCGCCGACACCTTGCGCCGGCTGAGCCCCCACGTGTAGTCGATCAGCGCCAGGCTGTGCTGGTAGTTCGCGGGCGTCCCCACGTAGGACCGGTGCGTGCTCAACACCGTCCCGGCAAAGTCGCGGCGCAGATTGTTCTTCGATCCGAGGGTGATGACCACGTCGGCGCCCGCCTGGGGGACGAAGCCCCGCGTGAGGCAACTGGCCGTCGTCGGCGCGTCGGCGAGCTGGTCACTGATCGTCAGGGAGCCATCGGCGATCTGCTGCGCGTCGACGGCCCGCGCCGTGCCGTAGTGGACGCCGGCGATCGCCACGAACACTTTCGCGGAGTGATAGTTCGAGCGGGTCGCGCCCGCCCGCGCGATCCCGGACAACGCGTACGTCCGGACGCGCACCCCACTCAGGATGGGATAGCCCGCGCGCGTGGCGCCGGATCGCGCAATCCCCGAGCGCGCCGCGGTCAAGACACTCACAGCCGGATCCCTTGATTCCGCGCCGCCGCCTGCAGTGCCTGCAGGACGACCCGGCTGATCGCGTCCGGCGTCCCGAGCGGCTGCGTCACGTAGATGTTGACGGTGGGCGCGCCGCCGGCGCCGTTCGGCACGATCGATCCGGACGCCTGGGGCACGAACAACTCGGGGCCGCGTTCGCCCACCATGTACGGCGAGCCCGCCGTGACGGGGCCGCCCCCCGCGCGCGCGCCCGGTTGATTGACGCCGGGAATGTAGATGTACGGATTGCCGTAGCTGTCATGCGCGACGGAGCCCCCGCGCGCCGCCGCCGCCGCCGCCATGTCGCCGCCAGATCCGCCGAGCGAGAAGATCGAACTGACCGTCGCCTGGACACTCGCGGTCACCTTGGCGGCGGTCTGGTCGATCGCGAACACCGCTTTGCCGTACATCGTGTCGACCGCGGCGGACATGATGTCGGTGATCGCGTTCGCTTCCTCGGAGGCCAGCGATTCCACCGCGAGGTTATAGGCGGACGTGTCGACGCCAAGCTTGGCGAAGGCCTTTTCTTTCTGGTCGACCTCCTCCCAGATCTTCATGATCTTGTAGGTGTTGCTGTCCAGCGATCCCTTCATCTCGGCATCGTGCAGCGCGGCCTGCGCCTTCTCAATCTGGGTATAGGCCTTACTCGCCTCTTCGAACTGGTGCTGCGTGGCCTTCTCCTCGGCGGCGTCCATATCGAGGAGCCCCTTCGCGTGCAGCGTGACGTGCTCGCCCTCGAGCTTGGCAATCTCGGCGAGCAGGGCTTTCTGCGTCGCCGCAGACTGTTTGACCGCCGCCTCGTGATTCTTGACGGCGATCTCGGCGACGCCGAGCCACTTCGCGACCTCTTTCGCCGAGTCCCCGCCGCGCAACATCTCGTCCGCCCAGAGTGTCTGCTGCGCGGTGAGTGGCACGACCGCCTCACGCAGATGATCAAGGTGCCCGCGGAACAACTCGCCTTGGATAATCTCGGCACTCAGCGCCTTGGCCTGCTCGTCGATCACCGTCGTGTATTGCTTGGTCGACAGATGGAGCGCGTCAATGCCCGTCTTCGCCTCGCCGGCGATCGGCGGCAGTTTCGGGAGGTCCTCGCCAAACAGCACCGTCCAGATCAAGTGCAACTCCTGCCAGCCCTTCAGCGCGTCCGCGGTCGGTCCGGTCTTGAGAAACGCCCCGACCGTCCCGACGGCGAGATCGAGCGGCAGCTGAATGAGCGGGATCAGGTCCTTGCCGATTTTCTGAAACAGGAGGTCGACCTCCATTTTCAGTTTGCGGGTGGCGATCTCGAAGTCCTCCGCCGCCTTCGCGTCCTCCTCGGACCAGGCGGAGCCGAGCGCTTGGAACTGCTCGATCATGCCCGGCAGATCCTTCATGATCGTCGGCACGAGCTCGCGGAACTGCTTGCCGAACAACTCCGCGCCGGCGGCGTTGCGCTCGACCGGATCCGCCATGTCGCGCAGCGCGCTGCCGATGAGGAGAAACTGCTCGTCGGGCTTCAGATCCCGGATGTCGCGCAGGGACAGCCCGATCCGCGCCAGCCCTTTCTCGAACGCGGGCGTGTCTTCGCCGAGCCGCTTCTGAAACATGAAAATCGCGTTGGTGACCGTGTCGACCGATCCGCCGGTGACCTCGACGGCGCTCTTGAGCAGGCTCAACGCGCCGACCTCAATCCCCGTCTTGAGACTCATGTCGACGAGCTGCTCGCCCGTCTCCGCGGCCTTGGCGGCCAACTCGAACACGGCCGTGCCCACCGCGGCGATCGCCCCCGCCGTCGCGAGCGCCCCCACCGCCAGCGGGCCCATCTCCCCCGCGAACGCCGCCAGGGCCTCCTTCGCCGTCTCGAGCGGATGGTGGATGGCCGATTCGATGTCGAAGCCGGTGGTGAACTCGTGCCAGCTGGCCGTCGTCGCCTCGACGGACTTCGAGGCCGCCGCCATGTCCGTTTGCAATGCGGAGATGTTGGCCGCGACGCGGACGATGAGGTCCGGACTCGTGCCCGCCATTACCGGCTGTCTCCGAGGCCGTATTCCGACAGCGCCGCCTGAATCGCGGCGCCGATGCGCTCGTGATGCGCCGCTTGCTCGAGCTGCGCCGATGCGTCGAAGAACGGCCGCGCGTGCATGTGCTTGGTGCCGTTCTCGAGCCAGTGATCGAGCATCGGCTGCGACAGGTTCCCCGCGTCGACGACCCAGCCCCAGCCGGTGCGATCGCTCAGGACCTTGATCCCGGCGACGGTGCGCCCGGACGAGGTGCCGCTCAACTGCCGCTCGAGCCGTGCGGCCGCGTCGACCTGAATGCGATCGGCCGAGATCCGCGCCGCGGCCTTCACGAAGGTCTTGATGACGGCTTTCAGGCTCTCGCCCTCGAGCGCCTCGCGCATCTTCGCGCCGTCAATCTCGATCGTGAGGCTGCTGGGCATCGTCGATCTCTTCCTGCACGAGTTCGAAGTGGACGGCTTTCACGAGGTCGATCAGGTCGCCGGTGGCAGTCGGGTGCTGGGTGTAGGTCGCGATCGCGCGCGCGATGAGGCGGTCTTCGATGATCTGTTCGAGGAAGCCCGCCGGCTGTCGGGCGAGTTCCGCCTCGACGTCGGACGGCTTCAGACCGCCGAACTCTTCCGACAACCGGCCGATGTAGTACTCGTAGGTCAGCGGTCCGTCGCCGTTCAGGCCCCGGACGAGGGTGCGGACTCTGTTTTTTTTCCTGCCGCGTGGTCCTCCGCCGTCTGGAACAGCCGCGGTTTCGTGAGGCGGAGCACTTCGGTCGCGATGAAATCGACCGCCTCATCGTCCAGGTCATCGATCGGATCCACAAACGCCGGCGTCGCGGTCGGCGCCGGCACCCGCTGACCGACGGACGGAATCACTTGCGGATAGCTCCACGCCACGAGTCCCGCCCGCACGAGTGCGAAGCGGTCATACCCCAGCAGCGGATCCGTGATCGCGGTCAGCACCTCTGGATCGGACGCGCCTTTCTCGAGCGCGCGCCGGAGCAGCGCCGGCCACAACCGCGGACTCCCGCCGGCGAACTGGCCCCGATGGGCCGCGGCCGCCGCCTCGACTTCCCGGCCGGTCAACTTCCGCACGGTCACCGTGTGCGGCGGATCGAACGGCATCGGAATCGGATCGGATTGCGTCAACGACGCGAATACACTCACAGCGCGGCCTCCCTGCTACGAGATCGTGACTGCGCCGGTCGGGTTCAACGTCGCGGTGAAGTCGGTCAGGTTCCCCGTCTTCGGCACGATCGAGCTATCGGCCATGATCACTTCCGCCAGATACGTGTGACCGCCCCCGATGCCGATCGACAACGTCCGCGTGAAGCCGGGCACGGCGTCGGCGTCCGTCACCTGCATCACGGCCCCGGTCCCGACCAGCGCGGTGTCGTCGTAGATGCCGCCGAGCGTGATCGGGCTGCCCGCCCGCAAGCCCGTCACGAGGGAGGCTTCCCATGTCGAGCCGTACGCCGTACTCACCTGGGTCTTGTTAGTGATCTTCAACGCACCCATGGTCAACACGAACGCCGTCACAATTCGGGGGGTGCCGCCCGAATCGTCAAGAGTGATGGTGACCTGGGGACTCCCATATTTCGACATGACGTTCTCTCCTGCGTCCGCACTACTGCGGCGCGTTCCGTTTGAAGCCGACGACGGGTTGAATCGACCCGGCGCCCGTGACCGTGCCCGAGACGCAGAGGTAGCGCGGAATCACGCCGGCGACGGTCACCCGCTGCGCGGCGGTCGCATCCGGCGGCGCGCCGACGACCGTCGCGAACGTGACCAGATCCGCGTAGGTCACGTTGTCCGCCGACCCGCGCACTTTGACGACGACGCCGGTGAACCCGCTGAACGCCGAGACACTCAGATAGGCCACGCCGCCGTTGTTGGAGCTGGAACGGATGAACGATCCGCCCGTGCCCGGAATGGTCACGTTGACCGCCACCGAGAACGTCGTCGGACTGATCACCGTGACCGTGCGCTCGCCGTTGATCGTCGGGGTCGACGTGATCACGCCCGCAATGAGCACGACGTCGCCCGTCGTCAACTTGTGCGGGACTGGCGTGGTGATGACCGTCGGATTCGCCAGCGTGTTGCTGGTGATCGGGACGGCCTGGTTCGTCGGGCTGAGCGTGTGATCGACCGGGAACCCGTCCGTGAACGTATTCCAGTTCGCGATCTTCGCGACCCAGTCTTGAATGAGGTGCCCGCGATCGACCTGGCCCGACACGACGTACTCGGCGTCCGCGTTGGACAGCGCGCCGATCTTCGTCAGCAGGCTGTACGCCCCTTGGTAGATCCCCTGGACCCCGACAAACGGTTGCCCGATCACGTTCCCGAAGAGCGCGTAGACCAGCAGCCGCACGACCTGGCTGAGATCCTTGAAGGCGACGTGCATGCCGGCCGTGGCGTCGTCGAAGAACGCCCCGGTTTGGGTCACCGTGGCTTTGAGCAGGCCCGTGGCGGACGATTCGTCCCAGTCGTCGCCGAGCCCGTGCGTCGCGGCCTGGAGGACGTTGGTGATCTTCTCGGTCAGGCCTTTCGGCTTCGCGCCGAGCAGGTTGTAGCCGTCGACGAGGAGAATCTTCGCTTTGCCGCTGGAATATTTGGCCATGTCCTACTCGTCTGCCGTCTTTTGATCGGGCCAGGCGAACCCACAGTCCGCGCAAATGTCGTGCACCGGCCCAAACCCGCCAGAGAGCCGACGTCGCGTCGATCGACAGGCCGGACAGCGGGTGTCGTCAGGCTTCCGTGCCGGCTGCCCCTGGCCATCGAGAATCAGGGGGCGTTCCGGATCAGACACCGGTGTTCTCCACAATCAGCCGGAGGATCGCGACCTCTTCATGCACGACGACGTTCGCGATCACCTGGTCGCCGAGATTCACGAGTTGGACGTCGGGCATCGGCTGCGTCGCGCAGACGGTGTAGCCGGCGACTGTCAGCGCGCCCGGTTGATAGACCAACCCGATCGCCACGCCGAGAATCCCCTGCGCCTGGCTCACGTTTTCCTGGTCACTGATGACGTGCAGCCGAACCTCGAGCTCGCTGATATCGCCCTGGCCGGGCCACGTGCCGAAGCCGCCCAGTTGGGTCGGCGCCGAGACCTCGAAATACACGTAGGGCCGGACGTTGCCCTGCGGGATGACGTCCCCGACGCCGCCCGGGACAAGATCCGTCAACGCGGCCACGTTCAGCGCCGCATAGAGCGCCGCGGACGCCGGCGAGAGCGCGCTGTAGGTCGGGCTCACACCTGGACCTCGGAGCAAAACAGATAGAGCTCGTCCCGTTCGTCCGTCGGGTCGATGAAGGATTCGATCTCGGCGACGCGTCCCTTGTAGTGGATCCGGTCCTTCACGCTGATGTCCTCGCGGAACCAGATTTCCCAGACACTCGCCAGCACAGCGGTGAGCTGCTCGGCGCGAATCGCCTCGCGTCCCGTCAACGGCCGCTCATGCGCCCACACGACCGCCCGCAGCAGGTACGGCGGCACGCCCGGCTTCTGCCCGCCCTGGCCGTCCGGGATCAGGTTCGGGCGCTCGAGGCGCACCTGTTTCTGTTTCGAGCCGATGGTGCCCATCAGGCGATCGACTCCTCACGGAACTCATTGAGGACGCGATCGACCCCGTACGGCAGGATGTCCGCCGACCCGCGCACGATCTGCCCCGCTTCCCGGTTCACCCACCAGTTGCCGACGAGGAGCTTCATCGCGGTTTTCGCCGTCGGCGGCACTTGCGCGGCCGTCCCGTACCCGACGACGCAGTGGATCGTCACGCCGTTCAGCACGGCCATCGCCGGCGGGAACGGCCAGTAGAATTGGCCGTACGCCAACATCACGCGCCCGAACTCGGGCACGCCGGCAAACGGCTTCGGCGCATCCACGGTGTAGAGCGACGGGTCGAGTGTTTGCGCGACGCCACTCGCATCGACGTAGTCAATCCCGGTCACGCTGATCAGCGGCCGGATTGGAATGACGATCGCGCGACGCTCAAACGGAAAGTGACTGAGCGTGACGTCGACGCTCTGCGTGAGCCAGGCACAACGGGTGTAGGTTTCGGTGTCCATCCGCGCGGCCGCGCCCCAGCCGAGCAGCTCGGCATCGGCCGTCGTATTCGTCGCCGGCGCTTGCACGCCGAGACTCGCGTCCGCCAGATTGATCGTCGCGGTCGTGACGCCGTTCGCCACCGAGCCCGCGTACAGGAGCGGCGCGAGCGTGCCGACCGCGGGCATCCACAACTTGATCGTCGTGACCGCGGATCCGCCGGCGGGAATCGCCGTGACCGCCAGTTTCCCGTTCACCGACTTGTCGACGACGGTGATCGGCGCCGACAACGGACCCGGCGGCGTTTCCCCGTCGGCCGTCACGTACGACACGGCGAGCCGGTGCACGCCGTTCTCGAGCAGGCCGGCGCCGGCGGCCGCCAGCGCGATCGTCGGGGCCGTGGCCGGCAGCGGTTCGCCGTCGCTCTCCCCCAGCTTGACCTGGCTGCGCAGATCGCCGATCGACAACGGTTCGCCGACGGGCGGCGTGACGAGCGACAGACCGACATGCTGCGGCCAGCCGCGCGCCCCGCCGCGTTCGTACGCCCAGTACGGCGGTTGGACGAAGCTCATCGGCGCGCTCGCTTCGGGCCGTGCTTCTTCCGGTCGTAGCTGGCCGTGGTGAACGGCTCGAAGTCCGGTTCGAGTTCCGCGGGCACCGGGTGGAGGAGCTCGGCCGGCGGTTCCTGCGCTTGCGGCTGCTCGGCCTGCATCGCGTCCCGCTGCGACAGCAGGACGATGGTGTCAGCTCCGCCCGGCGAACAGCCGCAGTGCGGCGCGTCGCAGGCCGGACAGAGGCCAGGGTCCATCCGAAACATCGGCGGTTACGCCGGGACCAGGGTGTACTCGAGGACCACGTCGAGATTCGTCAAGGTGGTCATCGCCGAGCCGACCGTGATCACCGTGATGCCGGTGTTCACATCGAGCGGCGTGAACGAGGCCCCGTCGGCCAGCACGACCGCGTTCGCCGCGCCGGCGCGCACCACGGCGCTCTGGGTCAGCGCGGCGATCGCGACGGCCAGGAGCTGCACGGGCGCGGCGGCCCGCGTGCCGATGATGTTGACGGAGGTCCCGACGGCCGCCGCCCCGCCGACGGCGATCAGCGTCGCATCGATGAGGCTGTAGATGAAGCCGGCGACCGCCGGCAGGAGCGTGAAGCCGGCGTTGAGCTGCGCGAGGGTCACCCGCGTGCGGAGCGTGCGCTCGCCGCCCGTGAGACTATCCTCGCGGACGAAGCGGTTCTCCGTCGCGTCGTAGCGCGCGGTAACTGGGGACATGGATCGATCTCCCGTGCGTGAAAAGGAACCGACACGCACGAACCCGGCGCGGGCCGAGCTCGTGCGCAATGACGTGCGCGTCCCGGTCTAGTTGAGCCCGGTGACCTTCTCGAACGCCGCTTCCCGGTAGACGCAGAGGGCGCCGCGCTCTTCCGCGCGCACCGCGATCTGGTTGCGCTGGAAGTAGTCGCTGTGGCTGTTCGAGGTTTCGACGCGGAGCCCGCCCTTGCGGAAGAACTGCGCCTGGGTCTTGAACGCGCCGATGAGCCCGGTGTTCGCCGCGATCGCGGGCGTGATGGCGCCCGGCAGCCCCCAGAGGGTCGGCTGTTGCGCGCCCACCCACGGCCCCATGCCGAGGTAGTTGCCGTTGGCGTTCTTCGTCAGCTGGACCGTCTGCCAGTTGATCGGGTTCATCACGAACCCGTCCGGCATGACGAAGATGGTCGAGGCCAGCGTCGTGTACGCCTTGAACAGCGCATCGATGTTGGTGTCGGCGCCGCGAGCCTGCGCGGTGGTGAGCCCGGCGCGGTTCATGATGCCCTTGATGTGCGGCGGCGTGCCGGACCCGTTCAAAAGCTCGTCCTCTTCGGCCAGGCCGATGAAGAGCCGCAGCCGCGCGTCGAGGTACGAGGCCATCGCCTTCGCGTCCTCCATCAACTCTTCGGTGACGGAGAGGAACGTCGCGATTTTCTGGACGGGGTCGGTCGCCTGCACGAAGGTGATCGTCGACTCGGGCTTCAGCGCGCCTTCCGTGGTGGAGGCGGCCGCGTTGGTCGCCGCGAGCTCCTTCATGTAGATGATCGCGTTGCTGTCGGTCGTGCCGCTCGCGATGAGGTCCGCCACGACGGTGCGGCGGAACAGCACCGGGGTGATGCCCTCCAGGTACTGCGGGATGACCAGCGGGCCGCCCGATCCCGACGTGGTGTCCATCAGGGTGGCTTGCATGTCGAGCTCGACCGGCGGGGTCGACCAGGCGCCGCCCGTCGAACTGTGCGGACCGCTCTTCATGAACGCTTTCCACTCGGCGGAGCCGACGTACTGCTGTCCGAGCGTCTGCATGATCGCGCGGGTCACGCCGCCGCTACGGTGGGAGCCCCCGCGGTCGCCCTGCCCGTCCATGCCCGCGGTCAACGCGGCGATCGCGGCGATCATCTTCGCGTCGCCCTGGGCGTTGTCGAGCTTGGCTTTGATCGCATGACCGTCGTCGATGAGCGCCTGCACGGCGGCTTTTTCGTCGGCGGTCATGAGGCGGCCGATCACCGCGGGCGTTTTGCCATCGGCCGACGCCGGCGTGACGACGGCCTCCTGGCAGGTGCGCATCGTGGCTTCGAACAACGTCTTCACTTTGAGCGCGGCGGCTTTCAGGTCGGATTCGAGTTGGGCAACATTCAACATGGGAACTTCCTTCAGAGACTGAGGTCATGCAGCGCGCGTTCGGTCGCGAGCTGCCAGGCGATCTCCGCTTGACGCTCCTGGGACGTGGCCGGTGACGGCTCCTGGTCCGTGGCATCAGGGGAGGCAAAGTCGAGGGCGGCGCGTTGATCCGCAGCGTCGGGCGAATCCGACAGCAGGCGCTGGATCGTGTCGTCGAGGGTGGCAACCGCATCGATCATCCCGATCGCGAGCGCCTCCGCGGACCCGTAGACGTGGGCTTTCCAGTCGTTCCGGACACGGTCGGCCGTCATGCCGGCGCCGCGGCCCTTGACGACGTTCGAGACGAACTGCCCGTACGCCTCGTTGACGGCCGCGGTCGTCCGCGCGAGATAGTCCTCGCTGGGCGGCCCGGTTTCGTTGCCGTCGACCTTGCCCTCGCCGGCGGAGATGAACGTCCGCTTGACGCCGAGCTGCTCGAGCGCTTTTGAGAGATCGTTGTGAATCGTGAACGTGCCGATCGAGCCGACGCGCGCTGATGGCGCCGCGACGATCTCGGTGCATGCGGCCGCAACGTGATACGCGGCCGAGCCGCCGGTGTACTGGATCTGCGCGATGACCGGCTTCTTCGTCCGCGCCTTCATGACTTCGGCGGCGAACTCGGCGTTGCCGGCGACGCTGCCGCCGGGCGAGTCGATGTCGAACACGATGTTGCGCACGGTCTTATCGGCGACCGCCGCGCGCGTTTGCCCGGTGAGCTTCTCGAACGTCGTGCCGCCCGAGATCTCGGAGAACATGTTCATGCGCGGCGCGATCACGCCGTAGATCGGAATCACGGCGACACTGCCGGTCCGCGGCTGCGGGAGGTTCTTGCGGTTGACGAGTGCAGCCTCGATCTCGGCTTGCGACAGCTCGATGCCGGCAATGCGGCGCGCGAGAATCCCCGCCACGACGGCCAGCATCGCGGGCTCGAGGTTCCAGGGATGCGTCAACGCGAAGCTGAGGACGTGGTCGTAGCGGTTAGACATCGAAGGCCTCGTGGTCCAGCCGGATCAGCTCAAGGCTCACGGCGCGTGCGGCTTCCCAACCGGCCTGCTCCGCGCCGACGAGCGGCGTGAGATCCTCGGTGAGTTCCCGTGTCACGCGGGGGCCGTCGAAGGCCTCGAGGCGATCGAGCGCCGTCGGCAGCTTGTCGAGCCGCGTCTTGAGTCGGGCCTGCATCGCCTGAATGACTGGTGCGACGTCGACAGCGGCGGCCGGCGCGGGCTTCGGCGTCGGCTTGAACGGCACGGCGGGATCGCCCGTCGCCGCCGGCGCCGCGGGTCCACCCTGCTGCGCGGCGATCGTGTCGTCCTTCGGATCGCCCGTCGCCGGCAGGTTCTGCAGGCCGCGCGCCTCGCTGACCGACATCCACGGTTTGCCGACGGCCAGCTGCAGCGATGCCGCTTGCTCTTCGAACGACCCCTTCAACTTTTCCGCAATGTTGAACTCGACGTACACGCGGTGGACGTCGGCGAACTCCGGCACGACCTGGAGTTCGATCTCGCCCTGAATCATCTCGAGCGTGGGCCCGAGGCAATCCGAGTAGAGCATCTTGCGCATCTCGCGCACGTTGGAGTACGTCGCGTGCTCGAGGATCCCGACCATCGGCAACGGAATGTGATACGCCGCGGCGCACTCTTCACGGGTCAGCTTGCGCGCGGCGAGGAACTCGGAGTCCTTCGCGCTGAAGCTGATCGGCTTGAAGGTCATCCCGTCCTCGAGGACGGCGACTGAGCCCGGACGCGATCCGCCGACGCCGTACGCGTCTTGCCACTGCGTGCGCCAGCTCGCTTTCTGGGGCGGCGTCCACTTGGGTGCCGTCGCGGGGCGCTCGATCACGCCCTCCATGCGCGAGGCGTTGTTCCACATCGACTGCCGGTAGTCGCCGGCGGCCGCTTCTTCCGCGAGGATCCGGCGCAGCGTCTCCAGCGGCGAGATCCCTTTCAGCGCGCCGAAGTGCACGATTTCGGATGGCTCAAAGGGGGTGCGCTGTCCGTTGGGCGCGGTCCAGATAAACAGGGACGGCTGCAGGGTCCCGACGATCGACATTTCGCCGGCCGGGAGGCGGACGAGGCCCATCGGGGCCGTGCGCACCTTCAGCCAGTACGCATGCCAGTAGATCAGATAGTCCTGGACCGTGTCCTCGATCAGCCGGTAGCGCGTGGTCGTCGGGTTCGGATGCTCGAGGACGTGCGCCAGGTCGTGATCGGGCAGCCGCACCCGGTCGGTGTCGCTGTTGCGCCGGAACACCGGCAGCCCGAGTTGCGCGACGTTGCGCGCCAAGAAGTCGACCGGGATCCGGACGTTCGGCTGGGTCTCGTAGATGGCCTTGTAGGTCTGCAGCGAGCCGGTGTAGAGGTCGAGCGCCCCGCCGTGGCCACTGGACATCTGCCAGGCGGGCGACGGCGTCGTCAACGCCCGCAGGCCCTCGAAAGTGCGGACGATCACGGCGCCACCTGGATATAGGCGACGTTCGCGCGCTCGATCTGCGCGTCGCCGATCAGTTTCTCGGGCGGCTGCCCCGCCTTGATCGCGGAGGCGTCCTTGAGGATCAACCACGGGCCGCGACTCGCCCACAGCACGCCCTCGATCGCTTCCGTCGAGTCGTGCCGCATATTGACGAGGACCCGCCTGAGCAGACACGGCGGACGCCACCAGCAGAGCCAGGACCACACTAGAGAGCCACACGTGTCAGCTTGGGGCCAGGCTGGCGATCTACTTGGTTTTCAATGTTTTATTCGCCGTGTCGAGGTCGCGTCGAATGATCGCCGGCACGCTCTCGTCGTCATGCTCCGCGCGCTTACAGATGGCGGCGAATTGCTTCGATGGCATCGAGACACTCACCGACACCGACGGGTCCTCGTCGTCGAGCGGAGGGCGACCGGGAGCGCGCTTCATTTGACGGGCACCAACTTGGCCCGGCCCGTCCGGAGCTCGTAGATCGCCATCTCCTCGCAATCCGACAACCGCGGCGACGTGGCGGTGGCCACCCGGGCGCCTTCTCGAAACACCGCCCGCGCGGCCGACGGACCCCACACCCGCGTCGCCTTGACGGCCTCCGCGATCAGCGCGACGTCGTCGGCGCTGAAGTCGTAGTGGTGGCCGGTACCGGACTTCGGTCGCGCGAGGTAATGGTTCGCCCAATGCGTCAGTTGATTGCGTGTCGCGCCCGTCAGGCCGACCACCTGGAGAAACGTCATGCGGTCACCAGGACGGGATCCTCGGCCGGCGCATCGCTGTGGCGGTCCATCCGATCGATCGCGTTGACGAGCGCAGCCGCGCCGTCGATCTTTTCGGTGCTGAGGTCCTTCGACAGCTTGTAATTCCCAGCCGCGTCGGTTTCGACGACGATGTTGCCGATGTTCCAGCGCAGGATCGGGTGGCCGTCGTGCCGCAATCGTCTCGAGAGAATCGCCGTCTCGAGCGACTTCGTCGGCGCGGTCAGGGACGCGAAGCCTTGTCGCATCGGGATCAGCGGCAACCCGTCCTGCAGCAGCCGGGAGACCAGGTCGGTGGCGTTCCACGGGTCGTATGAGATCTCGAGGACCTGGAACTCGGCGGCCCACCGGTGGAGATGCTGCCGGACGTATTCGTAGTCGGTGACCGGGCCGGGCGTGGCGATCAGAAACTCGCCGCGCTTCCACTGGTCGTAGGGCACCTTGTCGCGATTGACGCGGGCGTGGATGTTGTCGGCCGGCATGAAGAACTGCGCGAGCACATCGAAGCCGGGCCCGACGTCGTCGGGAAACGTGGCCGCCATCGCCGTCAAGTCCTTCGTCGACCCGAGGTCCAGCCCGACGTAGCAGCGCCGGCCCTTCAGCCGGGCACGAAACTCGACGCGCGTCATGCGGCGTCCACCGCACAACACGCATCCCACGCGGCCAGGGGGACCCAGCGTTCGGCGCTTTCGGTCCACTGGTTCAGGTACAGCCTCCGGAAGGTCATCTCCTGCGCGGGGATTTGGATCGCCCGCGCCGCGAAGGTCCGCAGCTCCTCGAGGCTGCGGAAATCTCCGAGCGCCGGGTTCGCCTGGTGCCAGACCTTTTCATCCGTCCAGTCCGCGCCGATCGGCGCTTCAAACAGGATCGGGAGGAACGTGGGATCGAGCGCCGGCGTCTCGAGGACCTTCTTCGCGTGGTCGTAGAGTTCCCACAAAATCGAATGCCGGTCGTACCCCGCGGTCGAGATCGCAATGAGCAGCGGCTGGGCCCGGGCGCCCATCGACGTCGCGAGCACATCCCAGAGATCGCGGTTCGGGGCGACGTGGAGCTCGTCGTAGATCACGACCGAGGCGTTGAACCCGTGCTTGTTGAAGGCCTCCCCGGAGACCGCGCGACAAAAGCTCCCGCTGGCGCGGTGCACGATCCGTTTCTGCGAGCGAATGATTTCGACCTGCGCGTCCAGCTCCGGGTCGTTCTCGATCATGGCGATCATCGCGTCGAAGACTTTCGAGGCCTGCTCGAGGTCCGCGGCCGCGCAGTAGATCTCGCCGCCGATTTCGCCGTCGAAGAGCAGGCAATAGATCGCGATGGCCGCGGCGAGCTCCGTCTTGCCGTTCTTTCGCGGCAGCATCAGCAGGCACGTGCGATAGATTCGCAGACCGTCTTTGCGGGTCTTAAAGATCGACGCGATGATCCGCTGTTGCCACGGCCGCAGGTTGAACGGCTGCCGCCCGAACGGGCCCGACGTGTGGGTCAGGTTGTTGATCAGGCGCACGGCGCGCGCGGACGCGGATTCTTTCTTCACCTCAGCGCGCCCGCCCATTTCGAGACGACCGGCGCGGCGTCCTTTTTCGGCACGTGGATCCGCGCGCGACTCTGCGGCGTCAGACCGAAGAACTCGTAATAGGGGCGGATGATGGGCGCGAAGTCTTTTTCGATCTTCATCGCGGCGGCCAGGCGCGCGTGCGAGCGGCGCACCCAGGCGGACGGCCGCTCACGCTCGGCCCGCGGCGGCGGATCCTTCCGGCCCGCGGCCCATTCGAGTGTCGCCTGGAGCTCACACAGCAGCGCGAACGCCGTCGCGTCGACGCGCGTCAACGTCCCCATCGCGATCGCCCCCGGCGCGAGTCGATCCCAGACCGCGGCCGCCGGCGTCGACAGCGTCGCCGGTTTCTCCACGGCGCCAGGCGGCGGCGTCGGCTCGTCGGCGTTCAAGGGGCGCTTCCCCGGGTTGCCGCGGAGCACTTTCAGCGCGGTCGGTTGCGGCCGGCGCCCGCTGTTCCTATTCCCCATTCAGCAAAACTCCTCGAAAAGGTTTTCCGCGAAATCCTGTGAAGCGACGCGACCGGTCTTCCGGCGCCTGGAAAACGCCGTGATGTCGAAGCCCCCCTCCCCTCTCTGTGCGTCGCGCGTCGCGTGTGGATGTCAAGCGGAATCGGACGCATCGCGGCATTCATCCCTTCACCGTGTTGCAGCGCACGCAGAGGGATTGGTGGTTGGCGGGATCGAACACGTCTCCGCCACTCACGATCGAGCGGATGTGATCGACGACACGCGCCGGCGTACGCAGGCCACGTTGGACGCACTGACTGTGCTCGGCGTGGAGCTGGCCATCGAGACGTTGCCCACACCAGGGACGACGCGCGAGCCAGTCGATCGCGTACGCCGTCCAGCGTGAGGTGTAGCCACGCTGATGCGCCGACCGCCTCGGATGATCGGGACACTGCTGCCCGGGTTCAATGAGGCGGGGACAACGAGGGTGGGTACAGGGTCGGGGTGGGGCCAGGGCCATTACCACAGTCCCTGGTCACCACGCTCAGCGCGTGGCCGCCTATCTCTCTGGGTGGCAATAGGCCCGTGCTCGAGCATTTCCACCCAGATGACACGCATAGACCTTGTGTTAGGACGGACAGCGGTGGCCAGGATGGAATCGATCGTGGGAGACGACGACTCCACCATGGTGGGATCCCCTGGGTTTGGGAGCTGAATACTCAGCGCGAGGCGATCGGCGAGGTACTCAGTCTGGGCGTCAGCGACGCTGTCTGCTAAGGATTGGTGCGTGTGGGTAGGAGGGAGCAGATCGCACCGCGCGGCGGCGGCGCTATCCTGTAAAACGCCGTTGCATCCTAGCATTCACCCGGTCGTCCCGGAATCCTGGAGTGTCCAGGAAGTGGCGAAACAGCTGCATGTCAGTGAGACCCACGTGCGGCGCTTGATCTTCGTCGAGCAGGCGTTTCCGGGCGCGTATCGGCTCGGGCGCAAACTGATCCGGATCCCGGTCACCGATCTCGACGCCTATCAACGGCGTGCCCGGCTCCTGGAAGCGCGGATCGCCCACGCGGAAGGGGCGTTAGACGCCGAGCTCGAGAGGCCCGCCTGATGAAACGCTCCGGCCACTACCGCAACCTGCCGGCGAATGCGCTGCCGCCGATCCTCTGGAATCTGCTGCAGGCCTGGCTCGGGACGCCGGCGAAACGGAAGCGGACGCGACGACGCCGTGAACAGGACGTGCGGTTGCTCGAGAGGCCGGCCTGATGAGCGCGCGCGCTACCTGGAAAGGCCTCCTCAAACTCAGCCTGCTCACCGTCCCGATCAAGGTGTTCCCCGCCATCGATTCTCCGGAGGGCCTGAAGTTCAACCAGCTGCATGCGCCGCCGCATCACACGCCGTGCCGGATTCAACAGAAGACCTGGTGTCCGCACTGCGACGCGCAGGTCCAAGCGGCAGAGCTCGTCAAAGGGTTCGAATTCGCGCCGGGCAAGTTTGTGATCCTGCAGGCCGACGAGCTCGAGGCCGTCGCGCCGCCCTCGACGAAGGTGATCGACCTGGTCACGTTCGCTGAGGCGTCGACGCTGCCCTGGCGCGCGATCGACCGCGCGTACTATCTGGCGCCTGATGGGCCCAACGGCAGTGCCGCGCCGCAGGCGTACGCGATCCTCGTCGAGGCGATGGCCGGCCGGTTGGGGGTCGGCACGCTCGCGATCTACGGGCGCGAGTATCTCGTGGCGGTGAGTCCGACGGCGGGCGCGTTGCTGCTCTATACGCTGCATCACGCTGCGGAATGGCGTGAGGCGCCGTACGCTGCGCCGAATCCGCGCGCGGGCGGATCGTTCCGGCTGCCGGCGCCCGAGGTGTCGTTGGCCCAACGGATCATCCTGGCGTTGAGCGGGCCGCTCGATCTCGCCGCGTTCACCGACCAGTACCAAGCGGATCTGCGCCGGTTGATCGACGCGAAGGTCGCCGGCGAGGAGATCGTCGAACCGGTGCCGATCGCCGTGGCGCCCGTGGTGAACCTCCGCGAGGCGTTGACGCAATCGCTGGTGGCGGTCCGCGCCACCAAGGACACGAAGGCCACCAAGGTGACGTTGCGCGAGAAGCGGCGCCGCGTGTCATGACGCGCCTCAGTGTGCCGCTCGACCAGGCGATCGCCGCCAAACAGCGCGCGCGGCGCCAGGCGATCCGCTTTCCGCTGTGGAATCGCTGGCTCGCGGTCAAGCTGCGCGCGAAGGTGCACCTGGCGGACATGTGGAATGACCTGGTGTACCTGGTGCGCGGATGAGTGCAGTCACCCGGATGACACAGCTCGCCGCAATCGTCGTCGTGCTCCTCCTGCCGTGCCGGATCGATGCGGGCGCCGCCGGCCCCGTCACGGTCGCGTGGGATGCCAACCTCGCCGGTGATAACGTGACCGGCTATCAACTCAGCTACGGCCCCGCGCCCGGCGTGTATACGACGGCGGTGGATGTAGGGAACGTCACGAGTGTCCCGATCCCCACGCTCGTCCCAGGCGTGCGGACCTACTTCACGGTTCAGGCCTACACGGCAGCCGGCGCGTTCTCGCCGTTCTCGAGCGAGGTGAGCTATACCGTGCCCCTCCCGGCAGATCCCTGCGCCGCCCAGCGCACCACGATTGTGGTCATCGACTGGACGGCCACGGTGAAGGTCGGCGATCGCGGCTGGGTCCGCGTGGCCTTGAATGGGCCGCTGCCCGTCGTCGAAACCCAGGTCCGCCTCGGGGCGCAGGTCATCGGCGGGGCGAAGGGCGATGCGCTCCTGACCGATCTGCGCGATGCGTTAGGCGCGTATTTCTCGGTCCCGCGCACGCTGGGGGTCTATCCCCTGACCGTGGCGACGCGCGACAACCGCGGCTGCGAGGTCGTCACGACGGCGCCGCGGACCGTCACAGTGATCCCGTGACCCTCACGATCAACGTCTACCTGCACGACTGTCGACCGAAGCACGCGATGCGCCTGAGTTCGTATGGTCCCGTCTCAGAGCAGCCTTCCTTCTTTGGACCGCCGGAGATGCCGATGAAAGCCCCCCTCACGAACACGCAACAGGTCGACTTCGAATACGCGCCGCCCGTGGACAAGGCCGGCCAGCCGGCGGACGTGCAGGCCGGATCGGTCAAGCTGAAGTCCTCAGACGTCACCGTCGCCAGTGTCACGCAGGATCCCGCGAACCCGTTCAAGGGCCTGATCAAGTCGGTCGGAAAGGGCGCGTGTCAGATCACCATCAGCGCCGATGCGGACCTCGGCGACGGCGACACGGAGATCAGCGGCGAACCGATTGATGTCACGGTGACGGGGGGCCAGGCGGTCGGCTTCGGGGGGGTCACCGTCGGCACGCCCGTCGAACAGGGGTAAGCGGCACACGCGCTCGGACGATCACCGAGTCGGATCGTCCGAGCGACCTCCCAATGACTGAACGTCTCACCGGCACCGTTACCCGCGTGATCGTCGATAAGGGCTTCGGCTTCATTGAAGCGCCGAACGGGATCGAGTACTTCTTTCACAAATCCGCGACGTCAGCCGAGTGTCGCGACGATCTCGGCTGGCTGTCGCTCCAGAAGGATGACCTCGTCAGCTTCGTGATCAACCCACTGTCGCCGAAAGGTCCGCGCGCGGAAGACGTCCGCCTCGAACTGCCAGGCGTGGAGCGCGCCGTCTGATCGTGAGTCCCTTCATTCGCGTGGTGCGCGCCCATGAAGACGAGACGGTTGAGATCCAGTGGACGTGTCTCGATGGCTCGCGGTACGTGCAGCGGCTGACCATCCCGCCGAAAGCGACACGGGAAGCACAGGCGTCCCCGCGGTTCGCGTTCGAGCCGAGACATGCGGATCGGCTGCCGACGCCGGAGCCGGATCCGTGAACGCGCCGACGCTCGTCCTGACGGCCAACTGCGGCGTCACGATGATCGAGACGCGGCTCTACGGGCCGGTCTCCGCGGAACGGCAGGCCGCGGAAACCGCGATCACCCAGCGACGAGCCGAGCAGCTCGGGCCGCGGATCGTGTCCCGGCTGCCGCCGACGCAGTGGGATGATCTGAGTGTGGCGGCGCGCACGCAGGTCCGCGCGGAACTCGACTTGCGATCGCGCACGTAACGGTGGACGACGCATGCAGTGTCCAGCCTGTCACGCGACGAAGGATGTCGTGACCGACAGCCGCGCGAACGGCGACCAGACCGTGATCCGGCGCCGTCGGGAATGCGCGACGTGTCATGTCCGGTTCACCACGTACGAGATGATCCCCGATCCCGTGCATGGTCCCGAGGTGTGGATCGAGCGGCACGCGCGGGCGAAAGCGATCGCGGCGGAACTCCGAGAGATGGCACGCTGCCTTGAGGTCTGGTGAGCGAGAAATGTCGGATGGCTAAAGTGGCGCTCCCCGAGATGACGATTCGGCGGGTGGAGCTGCCCTACCGCGGCGTGCTGGAAGTCCGCGGCGACGGGTGCTGTACCTATTGGCGCGATCCCGACGACCCGCCGCCCTGGCGTCGCTGGACGCTCGCGAGTCCCGACTTTCGTCGCCAGCTCGAGACCGCCTCGGCGGCCGCGGTGACGCCCCCCGTCGAGCCGTCGACCGCCGCCGAGCTGTTGCGCGAGATCGCGCGCCTGTATCGGCAGCTGCAGGGGCACCCGGCCACCGACGCGCCGCTCGAAGCGCAGATTCGCGCGTACGCCGATCGCTACCGCGCCGTCCACCCCTGGACCGTCGTGAGCTCGCGGTAGACTGTTCGGTGAGCCTGAGCGGGCTCTGGAGGCGTAGACGTCAGAGGGGCGTGGGACTGGCACGCCTCTCACACTTCAGCTTTCCTGCGCTTCAGCTTTTCGCGGGCGTCGCGCTGTTCTTCCCCCGACTCCGCGTCGCTCCAGTCCCCTCGATAAACGGGAACGGCGTCACCCGGAGATTGGCGACCAGCTCGGTGGGGATCCACGCGATCTCGCCCGTCCGCCGATCGATACAGCGCTCGACCGGGCTGAAGCCGATCATGTTCCCCGTCCGATCGACCTCCACGGTCCGGGTCACGCCATCGATCCCCTCGACGTCTCCGTAGTGCAGTTGATCGTACCCATCGCTCTGGGTGAGGGTGCCGACCGGGAGATTCCCGTAGTCGGCTTTCTGGGCTTCGGCGAGCAGCTTCTTCGCCAGGGCTAACAACATAGATCCTGCTTTCTGTCCCCCGGAAGTGGTGGACGGTTCAGGAGTCTATAGCAAGCGTTGCTACAGGACGGAGACGAAGATCACAACGACGATCGTCCTACCCCTTCACCATGGTCAACCGATGCCGCCGCTTTGGCTCGAATTTGAACCCACAGCTCGGGCATTGCATTAGCCGGTGATGACTCTTGTGGGTGTGCCAGCCGCCCGCGGTGCGATGATGCGCGGACCCGTCCGCAATCGCTTTCGCCCGCGGCGGCGCGGCCCCGTCGCGCGTGCTGATGTATTCGGCGAGCCCGTCCTTCGTCCAGCCATTGCGCGCCGCGAGTTCCAGGGCCCGCACGCGATCCTGTACCGGGGCGCGCAACGCCTCTCGATAGAACGACCACGGCACCGGCACGTCCCGCTGCGCGATCGGAAACGTCTGGCTCACCCGCGCGTACTGCGACAGGCTTTCAAAGCTCCGCCCGGTGATCGCCGCCGCCTCGCCGTAGTACGCGCCGAAGTCGCCCCGCCCCGCCCCGTAGACCAGCCAATCGCCGATCGCCCAGTTCGTGCGGTTCGCGATCGTCGTGAGCGCCACGCCGCACGCGCGCCATTCGTCGAACGACAACGCCCGCGTAATCTCCAGCCCGTGCGGGACCACACAGTAGGGTCGGTCGAGCAACGCCGTCGCCACCACGGTCGTTACCGCCATGCGTCGGTCCTGGCAGCTGGCGACATCACTCCCCTCGTCGCTGCGTGGTCTTCGCATAATCAATTTCAGAACCCGACGACGACGATGCTGATCCGCGATCTCCGCCGTGTGGGGTGTCCGGCGTGCGTAACCTCGCATCAGCGGCACGGATTGACCCACCATCCGCCCGGACAAACGGAATCCCGCGTTGCGCCGTGCGGGCTTTCGATAGGTCCTGGTAGCTGAGATCCGTCCCAACCCAGCGCCGGCCGAGCCGTGCGGCCACCGCGCCGACTGTGCCGCTCCCGAGGAACGGGTCGAGCACAAGGTCACCGGGCCGGCTGCCGGCCAAGAGGCACGGCGTCACGAGCGCCTGGGGAAATGTGGCGAAGTGGGCTGCAGCGTAGGCCTCGGTCGGGATGGTCCACACGTCGCGTTTGTTGCGTCGCTCGACGAGGCCTGCGATCGCCACGGAGAACGATTCGTTCTGTTTGTGTCGCCCGTTGCCGTGGCCGTTCCCATCGACGCCGCGCGCCTTCGGATTAGCGCCGGCGCCGCGATCGTGACTGACGCCACTCACCGGTTCCTTGATCGCGTCGGCGTTATAGAAGTAGCGTGACGACTTCGAGAGCAGGAACATCTGCTCATGCGCTTTGGTCGGGCGATCGGTTACCGACTCCGGCATCGGCTGCGTCTTGTGCCAAATGATTTCCGATCGCAGATACCAGCCAGCGTCCCGGAGGGCGAACGCGACCATCCACGGAATACCGATTAGGTCCTTTGGCTTGAGTGCCCCGGCGCCTTTGTGCGGCACGTCCTCACGCGTGCGCCGATCGCGTCGGAAACTCGACCGCTGCCCGATGCGCGGCCCGGCCTTCTTGCTCTCGTCCTGGGATCGCGTGGTGCCCTCAAGCCCGGATGCGCCGCTATCGCCGCCACGCCCGCCCGACGCGTAGCTGTCGCCGAGCACGATCCAGCAGGTCCCGTCATTGCGCAACACGCGCCACACTTCGCGGAAGACCTCGACCAGTGTCGCGACAAACGCCTGCGGCGTCGGTTCCAGACCGATCTGGTTGGCGTCGGGATACACGCGCAATGCCCAATAGGGCGGCGACGTGACGACGCACTGCACGCACCCATCCCGCAACGGCAGCGAGCGCGCGTCCGCGCGAATCAACATCCGTCGTCTCGGGTCCGGGCGAATGCTCGCATCACTCACCTTTTCGCTGCGTGGTCTCAGGGTTCACAGGGTCGGACGCTCCAGAGCGCGACTGCAGATCGTCGGTCTTCTGCTGGTCTTCATGGAACACGTGACACGCGCCGCAGTACTTCACCGTGACGTCGGTCAGATTGAAGGACGTCAACCCACACGCCAGACAGGTAATCGACCAGGTCCGCCCGTCCACGAGTGCAATCACATAGCCGGCGTACGTTTTGTGGCCCACCAGGTGGAGGAAGAGATCCGCGAGGCGGGCCGTGCGTTCCGTGGTCATGGACATACGTTCAGCACGACGATGACAGAAATGCTCATTCGCGATCTCCGCCGTCTGGACCCGTTGACCCGGGCGCCCTCGCATCGTCGATCCCGGCGCGGTGGACATCCTCCAGGACAACACGGTCAAGCACGTCTTGCAGGTCCTCGGCGTACACGTGCTTACCGGTCGAGTCGATCAACTCCTGCACTTCGTCGACCAGTTCACGGAGCGTCCGAATCGGCGTGCTCATCTCCTTCACTCCCCACACCGGCAGAGCGACGCGGGCAGGGAGCAACTCAGGCACGAGGTCGGCTCGTGGTCCTCTTCCCAGTCGTCGTCGTCCGCGTCGTAACCGTCCATCGGGCAGTGCTGGCAATGCCGTTCTTCGGGCGTGCCTTCGAAGCAGCAATCGTCGATGTCGCCGCCGCAGTGGCACACCTGGCCGCAGTCCGGGCAGCTGTGCGCCATCACCGGCTCCAGTTCGCGCCGCGTGCCGTCACCGCCTGCGCGAGGCCGCTGAAGAACGCCGCGATCCGTTCGGGTGACCAGTCCCGCATCGCAGAAACCCGCACGGTGATATCCACGTGGAGGACGGCGACGCCGTCGGCGGTGTCTTCGTCCGTGGTTCGGGCGGATGGCGGCGTGACCGACGTCTCCGCTGCGTGGGCACCGAGTAACGGATTCACCCACTGGTCAGAGCGCGGCTGATCGTCGTCGTTTGTTTTCACCGCAGCCACTCCCGGGGATCACTCCACATGGCGGTGACGTCCCCCCGAATCGGTTCACACACCAACTCCCGGACGTCCGAAGACGACGACGATAAGTCCTTAGCGCGCAGGGTCATCCCGCACACCCTTTGTCGAGGGAGACCCCGCGTCGTCGAGTCGGGTGCTCTGACCATTCGCCCGCTGCAAGAGCCGTTGACAGGTGCGGCACGTGACCACCGCGCGATCACGGGTCAGGTGAGGGCTCCCGTGCGCGACGCGACAGAGGCGCCAACCGGGATGCTCCTCGAAATGGATGGCGGGTGTGTAGCTCACAACGCCTCCAGATCCTTCCGCCGAATCCGACGCCCGCGACTCACCCGCACCGTCCGCACGTCGCCATGACAGCGCGGCGCCCGACCGCGATGCGCCTCCAACACCGCCGTCGCCCCGTCCCACCCAGAGGTGTGCACCGGGAGGACCAGCGTGCCGCCCTTGCCGCAGCGATCGCAGCGCCAGCTCCACGTAAACACCGTCGGTGGTCGCGTCACAGCGCCTCCAGATCCTTCCGCCAGCCGCATTTCTCACACGCCGGCCGATGGACGTCCGTCCCCAGAAGCTTCAACGCGCCATACAGTTCGAGTTCGGCGTCGGCCGTCGCCGCCGCCCGTGTCGGCCCACTGCCGATGCAGAGGTGCAACCCGCTGTCGCCGGCCGGCGCAATCCAGACCGTGAAGCGGCGCGCGGACAACTCCTCGTCCTCCTCGATCACGAGTTTCAACGCCCACTGGTCCGGGTCGGCGGGCCTCGCCGGCGCGGTGTCGGGATGGGCGCTGACCCGTTTCACACGGCGGCGCGTGCTCACAACGCCTCCACATCCGCCTTCCGCACGACCACCGTCCGATCTCGCTCCGCGTGCAGGACCCCGGCCTTGATCTGCCGGCGCACGTACGCCTGCGACCGGCCGAGGATCGCCGCCGCCTCGGGAATCTCGATCCATGTCGTTTGTGTCTGAGACGTCTCAGACGTCTGAGACATCACCGCCGCCACGACCGCCAGCGCGAAGGCCCGCAGCGGATCGGGGTCGACCCCGGTTTGGATGGGGGTCAGCGCCGAACTTGCATCAGCCAGGTGCAGATTCAGGCTGCCGTGCCCGTTGCCGTTGGCCCGGATCTCGGGCTGCCCGCGTACCAGAACACCCCCAGACGGCCCCCGGCGGCGTGCAGCAGCCCGTTTCGTCGCCAGGGCCGCCACTTCGTCGGGAAAATAGACCGCCACGTCCGGCGTGCCCGGCTGGCGGCGCCAGTGTTGGACGAGATCGCCGGCCGCGACCGCGCGCTCGATCCCCTTCGTGGACGTGCCGAGGATCTGCGCGGCTTGCGCTTTGGTGAGACAGGCGCGGGTGTCGACGTCGTCGCTCATGTCTCAGACAGTCCGACGTCTGAGACGTCGCCGACCCGTTCCACGGGAAACGTCCAATGCGCGGGAAACCGCACGCGCCACCCGGCCTGCTCATACTCCGCACGCGTCACCAGCCGGCACGTCGCCCGCGCCGCATGATCCGCGATCACGGGGTTATCGATGGCGTACCGGCCGTGCCACTGCGCGCCGCAGCGGCAGAACACACTCACCCGGGGTTCGGCGGCTTTCCGCGCCTTCGTCATGTAGCTGGTCTTCGCCATCAGCCCGTCCCCTCGCGCCGCCGCCGTTTGGGTTCGAAGGGTTTGAGTGTCGCGAGCTGCGCCTTGATCGCGGCGAGGTGCGCCGACGCATCGAACGATCCCCGGCCTTTCGCGGGGTCCGTGATGTCCCCGGGTGGGAGTGTGAGCTGTTGCGGATCACCCGTACGCTGGGGTTCTAACAGGGGATCAGACGTACAGGGGATCGGTCCGTCAATTTTGACGGTCAAATCCGGTGGTTGACCGTCAATCGTGACGGTCAACGCGTCAGGATTGACGGTCAAATCGTGCGTACGATTTAAACCGTCAGAATTGACGGTCAAATCTTTGTCCGCGCGTGTGACCATTTTGGCTCCTACCCAGTTCGTTGCCAGCCGATCGAGGTTGATGTCCCAGTTGGTCGCGTGCCGATGCCGCTTGTGCGGGAACACCCACCGCCCCGCCGTGAGCCGCTGGAGCGCCCGTTCGACGCGCCGCCGCTCCATGCCCGCCCGCATCGCCAGCGCCGGGATCGACATGCGTGCGCCCTTCCCGGTTTTGAAGTTCGCGAACGTCGACAGCACGCCGAGGACATGCTTATCGACGCCGTTGTGAAACCCGGCCGTCCACGTAATCCGCTCCGGGACCGATGCGTAGCGCGCGCCGCCGTCGCCCATGTCTACGCCAGCGTCGGGTAGCAGACGGACAGCGACTTGATCGCCGGTTTAGAGTTCGGGCATCCTGAAGGCATCGCGTTCGGCCTTTTGGCGATAGAGTCCGCCCCCGCGCGGTGCCGTGTGCCTGCCCAAGACACTGACTAGCCGCGCGTGGGTGGATCGGTCGGGATTAGAAGATCACGAAAGTCTTTTCCCGCGCCGGGTCAATCCACACCCACTGTCGAGGGAGACCCCGCGTCGACCAACTCGGTCGTCCGCGCATTCTCCAGAACCCCGGCGCCGCCGAGCACGTCGGTGAGAAACCGCACCGCCATCGCCGCAACCTGCACCGCCTCCGTCCGCATGCGCTCCGGGTTGCGCGCCGACTGATGGCGCTTCACTTCCTCCCACAGTTCGTCGACCTCTTCGAGCAGCACGGCGTAGCCTTCGTGCGCGCTGTTGAACGGCTTGAACTTCGCACGGGCGCGCATGACTTCCTGCCCGATGTCGTGCAGGGCCAGCGACACATCGGCGGTCACCAGCACCGGCTTAGGCTTCTCGACTTCACGCGTGCGGCCCCAGCTCTCCATCGTCGTTCTCCGTTCCGGCGTGCCCTGGTGAACTACCTATTGGGTCGACGCGAGGTCACCGGCTCCGCGTGACCCACCGTCCTGACGATCGCGCCAGATCGTCGTCTTACTTCCCGTCGCCGCCTCGGTGGTAGTCGTGCTCGGCGCGCCACTGATCACTGACGGGGGTGTCCAATGATCGATGTCGACGGCGGTACCGCCAATACGCTCCGGTCCACACCCCCAGCCAGACCCCGACGATCACGGCCGCGATCGCCCAGCCGCTCACGTGTCCTCCCGGTGAATGATCCGGATCGGCGCGCCGCGTTCTTCGATCGGCCGCTGGTCCCGGTTGATCAACGCGATCCCCGGTTGGAGGAGCGCGGCCGTCAATGTCTGCACGGCGGCGTGGAGGTCCTCCATCGCGGTGATCACCCGTTCGAAGAGATCGACGTCGGTGGGGGTCAACATACAGAAAATCCTTTCTCGCGATCGTCACTACTCGGGTGCGTCAAGGTTGTGACCTCGCATCGACGATGGGGGTGCATTGACCATCCGCCCGCTTCAACCCTGTCATCGCTTCGCCCATCGGGCGACCGCCGCCGCTCGCGCAATCTCCCGCCGCCGCGCCGGAGACAGGACCGCCGCCCTCGCGCGGCCACCCATCGCGCCTTGTTGCGCGTTGATCACACTCGCCAGGTCGAGCAATGTCGCGCGGAGCAAGTGACTCACATCACACCCGCAGCCCGGACACCAGCACCGGGGAATCTTCAAACGTTTCGTGGTGAGGCGCATGACTGTCGTCGTCTTCGTTCCTGGCGGCTGTCCGCATTACCCCGGTCCTCGCTGCGTGGTCACCCGGATCGCGTCACCGGACTGGTCAGCGCGCGGGTGATCCTCCTCGTCGTCCTCCGTGGCGTCGAGATACGCCTGCCCCGCGGGCGTCACGTGAAACCGGGGCGGGGCGTCGGCCGACCACTCCACCGACGCGAACCCTTCCCGCAACAAGCGGTTGAGGTCCGCCACGAGCGCCGTGTCCGCGTCCAGATCGGGAGTTAACATAAGACCCGTTATCGCCGCACGCGCGCGCGTTTTTCCGCCTGATTCGCCGCGGTTTCGCTTTGCGATCGCAAAGCGTACACGTCCGGGCGAAAGTGGGACCGCCGGTCCCGGCGCCGGTAGAGCCCGAAGAGCGTGAGCTGCCGCGGCTGACTCCGCGCCTTCA